>Ga0180438_10010937_pt1 | contig 11055 bp, 17 predicted proteins | sample SS_ome_12_FD_132455 | JGI IMG/M metagenome (GOLD analysis project Ga0180438, IMG submission 132455) | Hypersaline lake sediment archaeal communities from the Salton Sea, California, USA - SS_3_D_2 metaG | ecosystem: Environmental > Aquatic > Non-marine Saline and Alkaline > Hypersaline >... | reverse complement strand
ACTTGTGCTTCTTCTAGCCTTTCAATAGAAACTGGTACACCATTACTTTCCACTTGAGCTAGAAATTTAGTACCTTCTATAAGAAGTGTTGTGTAAGCTTTATATAAGTTTTCTGAGTCTTCTACTTTACTAGCAAATAAGTTAAATAGTCTAAGAGTAGCTACTGCGTCTATAGCGGCATATTTTCCAATTATATTAAATGGTATTAGATCATAGGTAAAGTCTCCTATTTTAATTCCATTTGCTTTACAGTAGGATACTTTAAATTCTTCTAACTCTCTATCATAATCACCTAGATCAGTATATTTTATACTTAGATCCTTTAATCCATGTGTACCTACTTTCTCATCTAGAATGTAGTGCATTAGCATAGTATCATCAATGGTTTTAAATTCCCACCCAAAATGATAAGAAAAGAATCCTATATCAAATTTAGCATTATGAAATACTACTCTGCATTTATTAAATATTTTTTGGAACAGTTCACTTGCATCCTCAGTAATACAATCTGAAGATATGTAATATCCTTTTCCTTCTTCTACTGCTAAAGAAACTCCTAGTACATAGCCGTCTCTTGGGTATAACGAGGAAGTTTCTGAGTCAAGAGCAATTAAACTATATTCTGGATTACTTAGTATATAGTTTAATAGGACAATAAGTTCATTTTCGTCGTCAATTAGAACTGCGGTTACATCTGCTTCTTTTATCTCGCCATTAATATAGTTATTTACATTTTCTACTGCTTTATTGAAAGCATTGGTACCTTCCGGTTTAAATATAAGCATTGCTGGATTAGTTAGTGGCAACCACTTATCTTCCACTAAGTAACCTTGATACTTAGTTACGCTTGTAATTTTAGCAACATGCTTACATGGATCAGCACCTACTAGGATAACATAATCCCATTCATCTTTATCAAATTCTTCGTAAAATTCTGGTCGAATATCTTTTTTAAGTACTCTTTTTACATTTTCATCACAAAGTTGAAATACTGTAAAATCAAAATCGAAGTACTTAGAATAGTCAACGTTACTTTTATATTTCTCAACTATCGCTACGTGCGCCATATAAATATTCCTTTAAACTGTTTATATCCTCTGTCGAGAGGGAACCAGGATCAGTGTCTTCTGGTAATTCTAAATCTTCTACTACAAAGTTATCTTTTAAAGCATTATAAAGTTTTTTGGCACCATCTTTTCCAGCTTTATCGCCATCAAACATTATATATATTTTATTTACGCCTTGTAGCTTATATTGGGCAAACCTTTGTTTAACTTTTACATTATACTTATCTGATTTAGAAGTTAATGATACTCCAAAAGCACATACTGCATTTGTTAAACCTTTATCGTACAGATTCAGCATATCAAATAAGCCTTCTACTACTATTATAGACCCTTCAATTATTTCAGGAGAGGCAGGGAATAAAGGTAGATTAGTACCTTCTGGTTTTGTAAGGTACTTTGGTGACACTTTAGAAAACAAATACCTACCCTGGAAACAGACTATATCATCATTAATATCTGTAATTGGGAAAACTAATCTACCATCCCAATCTTTATCACCTGGTAGAGTAAAGGCTTTAAATTTTTCAAAAGTTTTACTACTAATTCCTCTATAATCATTTCTAAAATACTCAGCCCCTAGTGGTATATAAATAGCTGGTTTATTTATTTTTCTAATCTTTTCTTGCAGGGCTTGTACTCGTACATCTAATAAGTTCCTATGTATACCAAATAACTTATAAATACTACCTGAATACCCACATGAAAAACAATTAAACTTTCCTGAGAATTTGTCTACTCTCATAGAAGGATGCCTATCTTCGTGTTCTGGATTTAAGCATCTAACTAGTAAATCTGCTCCTGAATAGGTATAATGAATATGCCTATTTTTTAGTATTTCTTCTGGATTCATCAAATCTATCCCTATACACTTCTTTCAATTTACTTAACTCTGGATACTTTATATATCCCTCTAATTGTTTAATATAAATATATGCTTCTTTCGGTACTGAGATATGTTTGTATTCATTATCTGATACCTTTACAGATATATAATAAGTGGTCAAAAGGGCAAATCCTCCTTAGATTTATTTTTAGTTAAGCTTACTTGCTCTTCTTTTTCCTCAGGCTCCGGAATAATATATTCTTCTGGGTGAATTTTTAGAGTTTTCCAGTCAATACCTGAATTAAATTTAAACTCACTAGTGCTTCTTGTTTTAGTAGATTCAAAACCTAGGTGGTCATCTTTAGCGTGTAGAACCATAGCAATATCTGCAGCGTCTAATAGACCTTTAGCAAATCTAGCCTCACCTTCCTTGTCTATTTGATACGGAGTTACCATAGCTACTTCATATTTTCTAGCAAAGTTTTTTAGCTGCTTGGACAAAGTAATCTGCTGTTTCCAATCATAAGTATCGTTAATTTCTATCTGGTTGACATAATCAACGATAACTGTTCTTAATTTATCCCCAAACTGAGCTTTAAACTTTTGGATATTCATATCAATATCTGCCAGGGTTAATCTTTGATTATCTACTATAATTAATTGGTTATCTGGCTTAAGTTTACATTCTTTAACTAGTCTATGTTCAAAATGCTTAAAGTCACCTGTTTCTAGATAATCATTATAGATATAACCAGAATCTACAAACATATTGGCTCTTACTTTAGCAATCTTTCTCAAGTCTTCTGGTCTAAAATCTCCATTTCTAATTCTGCTATGTTCTACCCCAGATAGCGCAGATAAACTTCTATTGAAAATTTCTCTTTTATTCATTTCAATAGAAAACAATAATCCTACATTTCCTTGTTCATATTGGTTATTAAAAATATTGGTAGCTACTATAGATTTACCACTACCACGTTTACCACCAAGCATTATTAATTCTGAAGTAGCTGCTCTTACTTGAGAATCAAAATTATTACTAAAACCTAATGGTACTTGAATTGCATTTAGTTCTGTATCTTCTAGAAGAGTAATGTCACTCATTAGACATACCTTCTCAGATGTATGTGTTTTTTCTTCTAAATGTAAAAGAATATTAGCTATTTCTTGTTTTATTTCTTCTGTATCTAATAGAGTTACATTTTCTACAAAACCATCTAACTTCTTTAATACTTCATCCTGGGTATACTCATCTATTATGGCATCGGTCAGTAAGTCTAAACTAACCTCAGAAAAGTCATCTAACTTCGATAATGCTTTTAAATTGTTTTTTAATAGAGAGTCCCGTACTGTTACATCAAGGTCTTCAAAGGAAGGTAGTCTACTATGCTTTGCATAATATTTAGCTATAGCAGAATAAATAGATGCATATTCAGTACTAAAGAACGATAGTTTAAGTTTTGCCCACGCCTCCAGTCCTTCTTCAGGATTAGCTAATATTCTATGTAATACTAATCCGCTGACATCTACTGACATTATTCAATTACTCTGCTTTCATTATCTTTTATTACCCTATCTAATATGACTTCAAATAATTCTCTATATTTACTTTTTAGAGTTTCTAACTTATCAGTATATAGATGAGGATAAAATTCGAAATACAACTCCATATGTTCTGGAGTTAATAGGTTTTGCAACCCAAAATAAATATGAGCTTGGGGACTATTGTTATGAGGAAGAACTTCTACTTTAGCATTTTTACCGTACGATAGCTTTAATCCTTCTTCAATTTCTTTTGCAGTTAAAGCACTCGTATCTTCAAATTCTAATCTTATCTTCATTTATTTTCCTCATAAAAAAACGGGGCGGGTCGTTACAACCACGCCCCGCTTCGTATTAGCAAAAAAGCTTATTGGGCAGCTTTCCTTTCAGCCAATTTCTCTTTGCGTGCGGCACCATCATAGTCCTTTGCGGCAATACCACGATAAGTAAGCATAGTTTTTACACCACGCTCAGTTTTTTCAATTGCTTCTGCAATTTCAGCAACAGTCATCTCTGCAACATTTTCAAGTGATGCAATTGGATCAACTTTTTCTTTTCCATGTTTTTCACGTTGCTGTGGCATAGTAACATCGTGCGAGCGAGTAAGCGAAAGACACTTACCACGAACACTGTTAAGAGGTTTGCCTACTGCTTCAGCAATATCTTCAAGGTAGGCTCCGTCCTGAACCATCTTTAGTACAGTTGCTTCCTCTTCGTCTGTATAAGTTTTATGCACCTCTTTAGGGGGTGTTTTCTTAACTAGACCTGTCAATTCCATTGACAGAAGTTTACCTTGAACTCTACGAGCCTGTTCTTCATCGTCTAGAATGAAAGCGGCAATTTCAGCATAAGTATACTTATTAGGATTTTGTTCTACAAAATCACGAAGTTTAGCTTCTTGTTCTTCGCTAAAGCTCTTGCCGTGGCTAGCAGCCATAGACTCAACTTCATAGCCCATTTTACGTAGCTTAGCAGCTACTGAACGAACAGTAGTTTCTAGACCTTCTGCAGCTTCGCGTACAGTATCAGCAGATACTGGTGCTTCATCACCAACGATTTCTACGAGCTGGTCAGTACGCTCATCTGTCCACTTGGGAAGGGTTTTCTTGTCAGACATTAATTTATCTCCTTAATCAATTCATCTAATGTTAATATTTTGATACCTAGTTCAGTTGCTTTGCGTTCTTTTGTGGAGTTTTTCCTAGCATTGCAAACTAAATAATCTATCTTTTTTGATACATTATCTACAACATTTACTCCATAGTTAGCCAATTCACTAGCCAACTTAGATTTTGTATAGCCAGGAATTTTTCCTGTGATACAAACTGTTATAGAACCATCCATAGTTTTAGTACTTTCTACAAAATCAATAGGTAAAGTACTTAAATTATCCATAAATTCCGTTACAAACCAATTTACTAGGTTAGTACTAGCTTTGTCTCCTAATCCCGCCTTTTTACAATTTTCAAATGAAATATCAAAAGGATTATTGATAACAGTTGCTAGTTTAGTACCTGCTGTTTGGCCAATTAACGGAATACTACAAGCAGCTACAAACTTATCTATTGTTGTTCTTTTAGAATTTTCTATCTCACCAATAAGTTTAGCTGCCATCTTGTCGCCAATTGTCGCAGCGGCGACAGATAAGTTGAGAGAGTAAATATCAGGTATAGTCCTTATACCTAATTTTTCTACTGTTTTATCTCCTAATCCTTTAATTTTCATTACTTTCGCATAATTAACGACTTTCTTTTGCTGTGTTTCATCACAGTTTGGATTGCGGCAAAACAGTTGGTCCTTTACTCTCTCAAGAATTGAAGCACAGCAAGGACATGTTGTTGGTATTAAAACTTTGTCTGTAATACTACCTGCTTTAAGCATTTCTATATCACTGTGCTTAATGTAAAACCCATTTTCAAGGTTATATTCTTCTTTCATTATGTATATTATACCAATTACACTTGATAAAATCAAGTCAATTTTTTAAAACGCTTATACGAACACGTAAAACACTGGTTCAAAATTTCGGCACTTCGGCGCGGGCCTACTTTTCTTCTTCTCTATTCTTTCCCAACAACCTTTGGAATTATTCCACCAGATCGAGTTATGAGAATACGGTCCCCTATATGAAAATCCCATTCTTCTACAAATCCTGCATTATGAAGTGTTGCCCTGGTAATTTTGGCATCTTCAATTACTATTTCATCAAATTTTGCCACTGGGGTAACTTTGCCACCCTTACCCAATTGCCATACGACTTCTCGAAGGACTGTTGGTATAATTGCCACATCCGCTCGTCTCTTAATGGCCCAAGCTGCACGAGGATGCTTCGCGGTGTATCCCATTTTTTCGTACGACTCATTAGAATCGATTCTAGCAACTTTTCCATCTTGTGGATATTCTTCCCAAGTGCCCATAGTAACTGTATTAAAGTCTATATGCTTTAACCAAGTCATATCTGCCATATAAGAGTCGCTCATATATGGCTGTATACCATAAGCTACAAAAGTTAATTCTCTACTTAGAAATTGTTCTAAATCTTTCAAATGCAGAGCACCGGAAACATAATTTCTAGGATTTTCAATAGTCTTTTTAGCTACAATTTCTCCGGTTATTTGAATAGCTCCCTCTTTAGGGATAGTAATAGGTACTAAAGCTGCAGATACTATTTTATCTGTAATGTCTTCCCCAACTATTCCATCGCCTCTAGTTAAGGCAAGTACTAGTATACCATCTACGTACAGCAAAGAAATTGCTGATCCATCTAGTTTAGGAGTTTGTACTATGGTTTCTTGAGGAAAGCTAGGATTATCTTCTTCATACACTTTTTGAAGACTATACATCCTATATAAGTGGGATTTTTTAATCCCTGTAGGCATTGCACCTACTTCATAGAAATTATATTTTTCAGCTAGAACATCAAATTCCTCATCAGAAATAAGAGGCCTACCTTTATGATAGGCCTCTTGACATTTCGTGAGAAATTCTATCATTTTACCAACGTTGTCTGTTGATTCTTTGTAGTTGTTCACGTAATGTTTCTCTATTATCTACTGGCTGTAACTTAAGTTTTGGTTTGCGTTCAATAGGCTTTGCATTTTTAAAGTTATTACGCATGTAGTTAAAAACTTCTGTATCCAAAACTTTAGCTGCTTGAAAATCGTTTGGGTTATGCTGACAGTGCCTAGTCAGTCTACGTATTTTATTTTTTTCCCAACGATTTTCTGCTTGATATGCTTTATAATGTTGCTTCTGTCTTTCTGAAGACTTTTTCGACTTCGCCATCTCTCTTGTTTCCTAATACTGTTGATAGGGGGCTTATACTTTTAATTTCTTTAATTGGAATAGCAATAAATTGATTATTAGTCCAATCAAATACAAGAATATTTCCTTTTAGTGTAAATCTTTGTGTTCGCCTAATACTTTGAATATATTTGTTTTTAAAGTCTGCTGTGACTACTATACTTGGTTTATGTACATGTCCTACAAAATCAATAATAGCATCACCATATTCTTGTAAAAGAAAGAGAGCTTTCTTTTTATTAATCATTTTATACCTTCTTCAGCTTTTTAGCTTTCTGTAGTCCCTCAACGATAAGCATCATCATGTCATCACGATCTAACTCATGTATTCTTATTTTTAGATCATTTTGAATGCTTCTTAAATCTGCTAGCTCATAGTAAGGCTGAACTGCAAATTGGCTACGATCTCCTAGAATCCAAATTCTATACACACTTCCGTGTTCTACTGAAGTTTTTACTAACTTATCAATATAAGCTGGGGAGTTATACCTGGCGGAAAACACTAGGTCTCCCTTTTTATAATCTTCAGCGCTAGAATCATCTTCTAGAAAGACTGGATCAAAATAGGAATAAGCTTTATTTCTAATAGGAATATTATATTGTCGTAAGATATTTTTTACAACGGCAGGACTTCTGTATACTGATTCTGCGATTTCACTAATAGACGTCCCGGATAAATATTCCTGTACAATTTCTTGCCTATCCATTGTACTTATTGGAGTTCCACGTACGGCAGCTTTCCTCTTTTTAGCGAGTTCTAGCCTACCTTTATAGTCTTCAATAATACGGTTTAGACGAGAAGTGTTATAAGCGATCTTAAGCATATTACAAGCCTCTTTTTTAGTAATAGGCTTATCTGCTTCAAGAGCACTAATAACTCTCTGTACATTAGAAGGGGAAAGGTCTTCCCCTTCTTTAACTTTTATTCCACGTTGTGCCATTTATTAATCAGCGCAGTTTTCAATTACTTCAGCAAAATAGAGTGCAGCTTTACCAGTAAGTTTACTAATGATTTCTTCATTAGGTTCTTGACCGGCAGCTTCAATTGCAGTAGTTAGTTTAGCCATAGCGTCAGCTTTAGATACTCGTGTACTTTTACTAGCGCCACCATTACTACTTGAGCTTCCCTGAGCAGGAGCTCGCTTAACATAGACGTCCGCTTTGGTGAGGATCATACGCACACCATTCGGAGTTTTATCGAATTCTTCAGCAAGTTCTTTAACGATCTCTACTGAATTTTCTGGGGTAGGGTCTGCCTTTTTATAGGCTTCAATTACTTGTTCACGTACTTCATCTGTCCATTCAGACATTTATTAATCTCCTTAATGAATTTCTCAGTTTGAATATATATTATAGCAATATTAATTAAATATTTCAAGTCAATTTTTTGCTGTGCAAAATTGACTCTTCAATACTTATGGTATCATAAAGTTCTTTAATTCTTTCTTCTAACTCTTCAATTTGTTTTCTAGTTTTTCTGTACTCTTCTTTAATTTCTCTTTCAATTTCTTCTGGTATATTGTATTTGTACCCTAAAGTTGGTAAAGTCAAACAAGTTAATTTGTCTTGTAAAAGATAAATTTTATTTGAAAGTTTAGTAATACCAAAACTTTGCTCTATAGCTATTAGCTCTTTAGATATCCTGTAGCGCTCTTCCGTAGCGTCCATAGTTGCCATCCAGTCATCCTTAACTACATAAGAATCATATATATTTTTTACTGGAAAGTTTTGTTCTACAAAATCCCAAGCTTCATTTAATGTAACAGTTTTCATAAATTCTCCTAAACTTAAGGAGGTCCGTTCTGTTGCCAGGTGGACCAATCCCCGCACTAGCTAAGCGGTTTAAGCCGCTAGTGGCATATCAAACATTTCATCGTTTGCATTTAGTTTGTTTTGTAGATTACGTCTAACTTACGCACTGTCCATCTTTCTTTCAAAAACCGTCGATCCTATTTCGGCCCCATCAAGAATACCCTAATAGTGTATTTTCTACTTAAAGATGGGATACTAAACCTGATCTGTTAGGATTTATAGGGGATTCATGGTGGAGCCGGCCGGTACCGCCCCGGCGTCCGATAGTCGTCCAATCGACTTCATACAGTGATAGTGAGGCATGTTGGATTCGAACCTTGTTCTAGTCTTGTCGATCTGCGCTTCCCACAGTGCTGCACGCCTCATATTAAAAAATAATTGCACCCAAAACAATACCTACTATAAATCCAACTATTAGAATAGTAGATTTATTAGTTGTATATAACCATTCATTAAACTTAATCTTGAGTTCTTCAAGTTTCTCTGTCATAAACAATATCCTGTAAAAAATGCAGATGCTCCAGATATAACTATTAAAGTAAGTATAATAAGTGGAGATGCTACAATACCTTCACGCTGTTCCTTCGTAAATTTGTTTAGCCAAATACCACGAATAGTCTGGCGGAATCGCTTCTGCGAGTTCATCTTTACTCCTCATCCAATCAATACCCATTGCGTCTCCCCACTCCTCGCGAGTTCCAACCCAATGTCCTGCAACAGTGAAAAAATCACCATTATCATTGCGTCTTTTCTTAGCTTCATGCCCTTTATGAGCACAAGACATAGCTACTTCTAGTGGAAAATTAGACTCGAAAATACGATGCCTAAATACTTTTAGTTCTTCAAACATAGTTCCACATAAAGTAACTGGATCAATTAGAGGAGCTCCTGGCGTATTCTCAATGATATAAGGTAATCCAGACTTTATTAGCTCATCGCGAATTGGTTCTACCAAATCAGGATATTCATATCCTTCAGCTCTACGACCTTTAGATGACCAGGTATACGCCTGGCATGGTGGAGAGGCCCAGATTAAATCAAATACTCCTTTAGCTGAATTTCCATCAAATAATGTTGCATCTGTTTTTATAAATTTGAAAGGATAACTTGGCTGGTCTACAATGTCAATACCTACAACATCATAACCAGCTAAGTGTAATCCCATTGACGCTCCACCAGCGCCGCAAAATAAATCAAGTGCTTTTTTACGCATTCAAACTATTAATATCATTAATGAGCGACTGCAACTCACGTTCTTGCTCATTATATTTAGCCATAGCTATAACAGGAACCAAAACATTTGCTTTATTAGCTACGTCTTCTAGACGTGCGACATCATTCTGAATTTTTTCTAGCATATCTACTGCTGCTTCAAATACGTGTGCAATATCTTTAGGATCTGGATTATTACGATCAATTTCGTATTCATAACCTCCAATATCTACAAAAAGAATATTTTTTACAGTAAATTCATTTACATCATCAATTGGCATTTCATTTTCCTCGGGTAACTTAGTATTTGCATCAAAATATGCATATGGAGTCGAAACAGCATTTTCTGTTATATCAATATCTTTAATAGTATCTCTGTAGTCTTTACCAATAAAATCTTCGTACAAACTAATAACTTGATTCCAATACTTATTACCACTAGGCATATATACTACTGTTGTAGTAATAGTTGCATATGCGCTATTTTTAGCAATATCTTTAGTGTTAGTAAGTTTCCAACTATTAGTTTTAAACTTAGACCAAAAATATGGGTACAACTCTATAGGAAGCTGGGCCTTAACTAAGTTCCAAGTAACACTTCCTTTAGCTTCTGGTTCTTTGTTGATATTTATATTAGCTGAATTTTCAAATAAAAATTTTAGTAGCTTTTCATGCTGTGTCATTTTTGTTCTCAAAGTTTGGTGGGACCGCTAGGGATCGAACCTAGTTCTCTAGTTCTTCAGACTAGCGCATTGACCACAACTGCCTCAGTCCCCAATGTCAATTTCCTCATCATGTACATCGATATCTTCACAGATGGGATTATCATAAAACTTTTTCATAGTTGGCTCGATATATTTTTCATACCAAGCATCATATTCATTCTGATCGTCTGGAGCTTCTGGAATACCTCTTGGAAGTTTAATTGCTAAGCTAGCTTGAATATAAATATAACTCATTGTTCATTTCCTTCAATATAATTTAAAATTGCTCTTTGAAGAGCATCACTCAATAGCATTTGTACTTCATCAGCTTCTAAATCAAGAATTACTTCTGCTGACCCATCTTCTCTTTCATTTATGTGTACCACTGTAGCCATTCTGGTTTTTCTCGTTTAGTCCATTGATGTAAATGTGATTTTTCAAAAATATAATACCTACGATAAGCTATGACAGCATTTTCATTTTTATATTTATCTGGCATAGCTTGTGCAAAAGGTGTTAAACCAATGTCAGGTATAGTAGGTTCTGGAGCAGCATCAATCACGTCAAAAGACTTATGATTGTAATTGTGATT
>Ga0180438_10010936_pt1 | contig 11056 bp, 9 predicted proteins | sample SS_ome_12_FD_132455 | JGI IMG/M metagenome (GOLD analysis project Ga0180438, IMG submission 132455) | Hypersaline lake sediment archaeal communities from the Salton Sea, California, USA - SS_3_D_2 metaG | ecosystem: Environmental > Aquatic > Non-marine Saline and Alkaline > Hypersaline >... | reverse complement strand
TGTAGTTTTGCGAACGACGATAAATAGATGTCCATAGAGCTATGGTCAACTTCTTTTTTTTACTATTACGTGCGTGTTTAGCCGATAAAGATCCAGTAGCTAGCATTAGAATCAATTTCTGTATAAGAAAATTTCGAGAAAAACATGAATGTGGCAAAATCATCTATAAATGAAGATTAAAACAAGCAATTTTATGTCAACAACTGGCTATTAGAGATAAGACTTTGCCAAATGTCTTTTCTCTCAAAATAAATGATAAGTACGTTGGAACTATTTCAGATTCTAGGCACATTGAAGTCTCTCTATGTTGTTCATTATCCTCGTTTCTCAAAATTGAGAATCTGTCACGCGATAGACTTTTGCATTACCTTCTTCGAATACTAGAGTTAAATAATTTGTTCTGCTAAAAGCATTATGATCAACCAAATAATAATTATCGAACATACGCCCCAGTTTCCGATCGGGAAGGATAATATGCGTTATGCCGTATCTGTTAATAATTGCTCTTGACTCTTCGCAATCAGGCTGATAGAATGCTTGTTTGCATTCAGTTTGCATAATACTCAGCTCTTGATCGCCGCTTTTATCAAAAAATGGTTGATTTCGAAAGAATATAGTCTTTCGTTCCGAGATGACAGGAACCCAATGACCGTTAAACGTCGGTGCATTAAGTATAAGCGCATCTTCAGGCGTATTATTCTTTATCCAAGTCATAGCAGCAATATCAGAATGTGTTGCATATCCATGCCTGGGCCAAATCAGATAAAATCTCAAATAGAGCCAACCAGAATTACCTGCATCATTAGCAAGTTCAGGAGCTATATGAATAGGAAATAACGCACCAGTTATTAGTGAGAGTAGCAATAGGAAACTGGTTTTTAGATCCTTTCTCGATACTCTTTTGCTTAATTTCATTAGATTCTTTCTTATGACTACTTTTGGATCTGCGAAAATTTTTTGCTTAACTAAATAATGCGTGAATTGGGCGGCTAGAACGGCGAATGGAACGATTGGACCATACCAAGCAAGACTGGGATTATATATATAAGATGTGACCCTCCACGGTAGAAATAATGACATGAAATCATCAATAACGCCGAATACGGCGAAATCTATGATCATTAAGACCCAAGTTATTAAAAATACATCTCTTCTTTCCCGTCTGAAAGAAGAGAAAAACAACCCAATAACTGCAAAGCTAATTATAGTTGTTCCATTTTTAAAGGGCATTCGTCTAAACCATCTGATTTCAGGAACGCTTCCAAGCTGGCTATGGATGTTTGCACTAGTAAAGAGAGGAAATTGCAATACTACCCAAGGAAGAGTCAGTATGAATGCTATGCCTGGTATCATAAACATAACTATGTAATCTTGAAGATTTGGTGTCTTTCTTGAAAGCCATATTGTAAGTAAGAAAGGTATTTCTGCCAGAATAAAGAATATGAAAGAATCTGGGTGAGAGAGACATAAAGCCGAAAGACTTAGCGCGGCAACAAAAACATTACCGATTTTGATAGAGTCAGTATTCAACACTCTGAAAAAGGACGAGACGCAAACCATTATGATCAATGCTCCAAGCACTTTTGTGTACCCAGAATCTGCTAAAGCATTGAATAGCCCTCTACCAATAATAAGAAAAATGCAAATGAGAATTCCGAGCCTATTATCCCCAAATTGCCGCCCTACACTTAAAGCAGCAGGAAACACCATTAACCAGAGAAAATAAGCAAGTCCCATCATTGCATAATTGATTGGTAAGAAAAAAAGATCAGAAAGAAAAGCAGTTAAAATAAAGAAACCTGGAGAATACAGCCATCTGACTTCTGGGTAGAAAGGACCAAGATTATTTAGTGTCCCTCCCATTCGCACTGTAAGTGCTAAATAACCAAATCCTTGAGCATCAACATCGGCTGGGATTTCTATTGACGTTAAAGTCCAGATCGCGAAGATTACAAGAAGAATTAAAAAAACAATAAAAAATAAAACCTCTTTTGTCAATTTGATCTTTATAATTGTTTTAGAATCCGCCTTGAATTTGCATGTTATAGAATAAATTCCCAACAGAATCATGCCGGTGACAGCGTACACCCATAAGATAGAAAAAAACGAATATCCCCACAAAGACGAAATACTAGAAGAAATCACAACAAAAAGAGAGATCCCGATTCCCGGTGCTAAAAGCATCCTATCCACAACTTTAATGTCAGTGAGTGTTGAAAGCAGCAAAAAACCGGGAAAAATAAGCAATGAAAGCGTCAACCATATAGCTAGTATAACTTCAATCATCATTTCCCTTACCCGCCCTGAAGTCAAGTATTATATGATCCCTCTTAAGATTGATAGCAGTTATGATATCTTCGGCTTCTTTTTCAAGGTCCCCTAACCGTGACATGCGTTCACTGTAGTTCTTGGCTTCTTCTTCGCTATTAAAATTAATTTCAAGAAGTTTTTTTTCCTTAAAGTGCCAATTCATTTTACGAGTCACCTAATTAATAAAATGCTATTGTTTCGATGGTTTACGCTTTCAATCTGTAGATTTTCACCAAATCATTGACATAAACGCGCTCAAAATAGTCTTGGTTTTCGAATTTGTCCACCCCATCACCATATTGTTGCAGTTCATCGGGTCCAACGTAAATATAAGAGATGGGATATGCTTGTATTAGTACCAAAGCGTGTTGAACGTCTTGTGAGGCATAGATGAGGTCAATATCGGATCCAATTCTAACGAATTCCTGATAATCAATTCCCCGTATGAGGAAATGTCCCTGTCTATTTAAGAGGACTCTTCTTTGCCCGATATCTGCGACCCATGAATGCCCTCTCCCGATCCTAATAGGTTCTTTTGCGATCTTTGTAGCTTCGATATCGGTATAGTGATAGGTCAAGAACACGGCATCAAGTTCGGTATTTTCACGTATCCAGAGGAGGGCGGTATATTCCTGTTCTTGCACGGCATAGACGGTTTGGGCTGTAGACAGATCATTTACAACATAGCCGTTGATATACACCATTCTAAGAACAGATAAGGAACAGGCAATAATCAGTAAGGGAACTCCATAACGTCTGAACAAGTGCCATGGGGTGGACCATTTAGTTGGAGTGGGAGGTGTGAAATCAAGGATTTTCACGAGTCCTAAACTGGCAAACATGTAGAAGGGGACGTTGAGTAATAAGGAAAAGATATGATTATTGGCTAATAGCAGGACAGAAATAGTTGATTGAACTTGCATAGCAATTACTGCAACATTAGCCAACAGAAGAGCAATAACCAGCCATAGATAGAGGAAGTTTCTGGTCTTTTTTTCTTTCATTGGATAGAAGAGTATGCCAATAATCATAAACATAAAGGCGATTCCAAAAAGTGAGGTGTAATAGCTAGGTGGTATGTATCTGCCGGGATTTACTACCATGCTGCCTGTTATCGTTCCAGAAACTGATTCAAGTAATAATTGAATAGCAAATACTGGTATTATAGCGAGATGTATCAAGAAGTATTTCAGGATATTGTTCAGAGACTGTTTGAAGTACACCAAAGCCATTATTGATAGAACAAAGAGTTCGATCGCCATCCCAGGGGAACTGTTAATCAGTACTCCGAGTACAACGCCATTGAAAACCAGATATTTACTCTTATTTGATTTTATAAAGGAGTTGAGAAAATAAAAATAGAAATAGAAAAGCCCGATACCAAGAGTTCTCGATAAAGGTCTAAAGAGGTTTACGCTGATCAATAAGCTGTAAAAGAAGAAGGTGTCAATCATGCAGAAATAATAGGGAAAGAAGTCAATAGTTCGAGGTAATCCAAAGAATGGGAATAAGACAGTGATCCACCCATATCCGCCGGAAAAAAGCACGAAGAAAGTGGTATAGAACGCTATTCGTTTATTGTTGAAGAGTGAAGAGACCATGATGTAACTGGTTAAGCCAACAAAGATAATTAGAACAATAGAAAAGAATCTAAATGCCTGAAGGATTGGAGTACCTGAGATTCTTACGAAGATGGCAATCAGTAAAGAGAGTGCTATAGGATAATTAGTTGAGGCGCCAGCAATCATAGGGTTTTGAACAGGCCAGCCTCCTCTTAACATTTCTATGGAATAAATTAGGTGCTCGGGAACATCGTAAGTCCTGCTCCAGCCGTTAATGATAAAATCGCCCTGATAGAAGGCATAGTCGTAAAAATGTGCTATAAAACTGACACAGGCGCTGGCTACGATAAGTAAAAGCACATATTTATCGTATTTCTCTAATTCCATCCCAATTCCTCGGGTTAGATTCAGATAGAGTGTATTTTTCCAAAAACACTTTGCTAGAATGTTCATATCTGTAGAACTTTAGTCTATAAAGACTTCTGTTTGAAGAGAGTTAGTAGGTAGAGGAATTCCAGATCAATTTAAAATGTTTCGTAAGGCTCGAAGGAAAGTGAATCATCATAGTCAATAGAGAAGAATGATGAAAGAAACAGTGGGAGGGCCCGGTGGCTATTCACCACACAGAACAGAATGGACCCGGCGGGATTTGAAATCGCGAGTTTCCAGGAATCTGAAAACTTCCCGCGGCCTCCTGGCTGCAAACCAGGCGCTTTTGAAATGGATGCGAAATTGCACCGGAATACTTCCAACTGAGCTACGGGCCCACAGATAACGCTATGAGACAGCCGATGCAATGCTGTAAATGAGGGCCGGGACCGGGAATTGAACCCGGGTCGAGGGAGCCACAATCCCTTAGGATACCACTACCCTGGGGGATGAACGAGCATGAAACTCGATTCATTCACCCCGGCCATACTTACCCCAGCCATATTTTTTGTACAAATTTTCGTTTAAGAGTATAACTGTGGTATGAGTTGTGCGATAAAAACTTTTTGGATTTACCAATGCTAAGAGTGGTGCGGGGGATGGGACTTTCATTCCAACGGCTTACCGTCAAGAATTCGAACCCACGCAGACTTCTGCGAACCCTAGGTGGTCTAGTGATCCCCTACGTCAATGGGTATCTTAAAACAGGCATAAACGGAGTTACCCTAAGCCCATCGCCTTTGACCTGGCTCGGCAACCCCCGCACAGCAAATATATTAAGGTGTGATATGGTGCTCCGGCCGGGATTCGAACCCGAGTCAAGGGGTCGAAAGCCCCTTATGCTTGGCCGGACTACACCACCGGAGCAAACCATTAATGAAGTGAGAACTGTGATAGGGTTTTAAATGCCTTTCTCTCTTGGCGATAATGTTATGCACACCACATCCTAATGAATCAAGGGAACTTCTAACAAAGGACGTCTAAACTTGATGTTGAACAGAGGCTTAAAACTCGTTTTGTGAGAAAGATGGTAGAGGTAGAGTTTACAAGAGATAGATAAGGAGAGTATCAAAGCCAATAGAGCGTATTCGTTTCCAATCTAATTTAAGATAGGGGATAAACTTCTTATGGATCATTGCTTGGAAGTTTGAATGTCCTAACTCATTTCGTAGGGCGTTAAAACTCGTTAGTAAAATGTCTTTCAGGACATTAACGGTATTATTAGTGAGTTCAAATACATTAACCCGCAAGATATCAATGGATCCATCGTCGCTTACGATCTTCGATAACTCAAGGTCATCCTTAATAAGATCGAAAAGCTGTAGTTTGAGAGTATCAAAGATGGCGGTTTTTCGTTGCGCCTCATAACATCCAACAATTTTGCACAGCAGAGACATTACATGCTGACAGACTTCACATATATCCATAAGATTTGCAGCATCTGTGATTTCGGAGAGTTGTATCCAATCATTGACCAATTCATCGACAATTGGATGAAACGTTTCATAAATGCCTTCAAATTCTTTAACCTTGAATTTTTCTTGCCAATATTTAGTAAAAACTGGAAATTCGAAGAAGAAGGAGTTTTTAATAACGTTTAATTGAGCCTTTAGTTGGGGGACAGAATCATCTTTATCACCAGCGATGATAAATAAAAGGTCGTAAGAGTAAATATAAATCCATTTCAAATCACCCATTTCAATGCTATCAATGCCTGTTTCGCCAAGTTCTGCTTCTGCAAAAGCATATAGACCAGTAAGAAAAGCAGAGAAAAGATCTGGGTCTATATCTATAGTACCATATCGTTTATGAAACAAACGACGACCGCGATCTTTTTCTACAACCCATATATTTTGAATCATTCGATACCCTCTTTAAGGGCTGCTGGTTGAATATTCTGAGGCTCTTTTCAAAACAGATTTGAAGATTCAGTTCTCTAATATTCATATCCGTCAGCTTATGAGTTAAATGTTTTGAAGTCATTAAGAAAGTCGGTATAAAAAAGAGAAGTATTGATATATGTTAACTTAAAGATTCCCCGACTATAAATATAGAGTATCGTGTCAAAAAGAACGCTGAGAGAAAGGTAAGAACTACAAGACAAATTATTTTAGGAAAACCTCAACCTTTGGGTTAATGAAAGAGGGTTTGTAATCAACCCATCACGCTTTGTTTTCCAGCATCATCATAGAGCTGATTAAAATAATCAATTGCGGGGCGGATTAACTGTTGGTCTTTAGTAATAATACCTGCTTCATGTAGAACAGTCATAGACCGTTCTACCAGATTTGCTGAACCTAAGTACATTTTAATTTCATCTGATATAATCAGTTTCGAATGTAAATATGGGTTTGTTTCAATCAAAAATCGTTCTTTCTTTAAACCAGTCAGAATTTTCTGATGTTCTAAATCATTCTTTGCTGCTTTCCTTGTTAAAATCAAAATTTCGACACGCTTCTCTTTAAGAGTGACTAATTGTTGTTTTAAATCAAGTATATCGTTAATCCAAGGGGAACAAATCCATAATTTTTTTTCCGCATCACAGATTAATTTCATAAGCGCATCTGGTAATTGTTCATCTTTGAAGAAATGGGAAAGAGGTTCCTTACTGGATTTATCTTTTATTTGGGCTTTTTCCTCTTGTTCACTAAGTTTCTTCTTTTTAGACATATTATTATAATTCTCTCTGACAACTTCCATGTCCATTAAGATCATGGTAGAGTCAATAAATAGTTCTGAATCATAATCACTAGAGGCTTTCTTAATACCACGGTTAGCAATATCAGATACGCGATAAATAAAATAATTAAGTTGTTTTAACGATATGGAACACTGTTTATTCTTTTTATCACGATTCCAAATTTTATACAGACTTTCAGAGATTTCTTTGATCTCTTTATACCGATCTATGTCATACTCGTTTCCGGAGTAAGTTAAGCCTTCCTTAGCAATGTAGTAAAGGGAATTTGCCCAGCGTTTCAGCTGTGTTGCTCTTAGAAAGACCTTCTCTTTAGTTTCCTTGGTCATTGTAACTCCAAGTTAAATCTGGTCAAAGCCTATAAAAATTTTTTGATAACCTGGAAAAATGATGATTAAGAATTTTATGATGAAAGGCATTTTTCTTAACATTCCTGTAAAAATCGAAAACCTTTCAAATTTGAGAATCTCTCCGAAACATAAGTAAACCTTGAACGCTTTCATCGGACAAATCTCAAAGATGTCAAAAACCTTGATAATGCTTCAATCAAATCGGTTAAGAAAATGGTCAAGTCCCCCTCCTCTTAATCTTACTTGCGCTCATTATTCTTTTAAGTGAGAAGATTTATAAAATATTCAGGAAAACATAATGTCGTCGTCAAAGTGCCGCCGTAGCTCAGTTGGTAGAGTGACGGGCTGTTAACATACCCTTGGCAGTTACCCGCTGGTCGAAGGTTCGAGTCCTTCCGGCGGCGCCATACTCTTTTTGCACGAAATCTATTAGTCAAATCGAACTTTAGAATGTTGCTACAAATTACGAAAGAATTTTATGTAGCTTGCCCCTCAAAACGTAGTATAAACTCTAAAAAAGTGAGATAATTTTGGCGCTAAAAAATAAGAGTGTATTGGTAACCGGTGGCTGTGGATTTATAGGAAGTCATTTAGTAGACCGTTTAATAGAATTAGAAAATGAAGTTACTGTTGTAGATAATCTTTCTGCCTCAACCATGGAATATATTGAAAGACACATGAATAACAAAGATTTTAAATTCGTACGAGGAGATATAAGAGAAAAGATGGTGTTACAGGAGAATTGTGCTGGCAAAGATGCGATATTTCATTTTGCAGCAAATCCCGATGTCAAATTGAGCGTAAACGAGCCTTACATGGATTTTTCGATAAATGTCATTGGGACAATGAACCTTCTTGAAGCAATGAGATTAAATGACGTAGGACTGATAGTGTTTGCATCATCTGGGGGGACGATTTACGGGGACGTGGAGGTCTATCCAACTCCAGAGAGTCATATAATGAAGCCAATAAGTGTATATGGTGCATCAAAAGCAACATGTGAGCTGTACATCTCAGCTTATAGCGAGTGTTATAACATGAAAGGTGTTTCACTTAGATACGCTAACATATATGGACCTAGATCGATACATGGAGTCATGCATGATTTTTTCTGGAAGTTAAAGAAAAATCCTAGCGAATTGGAGATTCTTGGTGATGGCAAGCAGAATAAAAGTTATATGTATATCTCAGACTGCATTACAGCGACCATGATGTGTGCTGAATATATAATCAACAGCGAAATGAACTATGATGCATTTAATGTAGGTGTCAGTGATCAAATTGAAGTGAAAAAGATAGCAGATATAATTGCTGACGAACTTAAGTTGGACGATGTGCAATTTTCCTATACTGGTGGGAAAAAAGGATGGAAAGGAGATGTACACAGGATGCTATTGGACATCACGAAACTAGAAACATTAGGCTGGAAATCAGAAGTGAAATTAGAAGACGGAATTAGAATGTACATTCGCTGGCTACAAGAGATGTTCGGTTGATTTTAGAGGTTAAAATCAGATGCAGGTTTCCAAAGAGACAGTTCCGCCTTTTTCAACTCCCTTTGTTTACGATCTAAGAAGGAATACACCGATTTATGGCTCACACCTTTTAAAAGCATTTGAACAGCATCTTTAGCGGTCTTGACTCGCTCAAGAGTACCGATGATACTTACTGAATGACCGTAGATACTGATAGATGTCCCAGTAAATTCTTCCATAATTCTTCTTGTTTTTCCATGTTCGCCAATAAGGCGTCCTCGGATACGTTTAAGTGCTTTTGGTGTATTGGCCGATTGGTCTAAAAAGATAATTTCTAGGATCATATCCTCATCAAAGAGTTTAAAAGCACGTTTAGGAGAAAAGCCACGCCCCATTGCAAGGACAATATCTCGAGCACGCCATACAGCAAGTGGATCCTCTGTTTGCGGAGTAGATTCAACAAGGACGGCTCCATCTTCACTATCGATTGTGATTTTCGTGTGAGTAACATCTTCTACATGTTTTTTTGTTTCACCATTCGTTCCAATGCAAACAGCAATTCTTTCGAGGGGTATTTTTGTCCGCATAGTCCCATAGATAGCCATTTCGATCACCTAAAGAGGAACTTCATTTTTCTTTAATGATTTCATCAAAAATCTCCTTTGGGAGAGGAGTTGAAATACCTAGTTTATCGAAGAAGGTAACGATTGTTCGAATATCTCGAAGGAGGAAATTCTTTGCATGAGGATGGTGAAGAAGAACACCTTGGGAGATGTCAATCAAAACAGGCTCATTTTGGTGCAGCAGGATATTATATTCGCTTAAATCTGCATGAACCAGTTTTGCCTGATGATATAAGCGGTAAATAGATTCAAGTATTTGATGAAATACCTTTTCTGGGTTTTCTGGTGGAATATCTTTCATTCGAGGTGCAGGCATACCATCAATACCGATAAATTCCATTACTAAGACGTTATTTCTCACTTCAATAGGGGAAGGCACTCTAACCTCGCATGATTCGGCTAGTTTCAAATTCTTAAATTCTTTTAAAGTCCAAAGAAATGTAATTGATCGAGCATCCTTTCTTCTCAATTTAAAACGTTGATCACCTTCAATATATGGCAAAGCATATTTTCTGAATTCAGACTGAGTCCGAAAAATCTTGACGGCAAGGTCCACATCATTGGAATCCTTTGCATAATAAACATTAGCTTCTTTTCCTGTGGAAACTATTCCCACAAATCGCTTAAGGACACCCTTCCGAATCAGTTTATCAAGAGTAAGGACAGTTGCTTTGTCAAATACAGATTCAACAACCTTTAAGTCATCAGAATCTTTATCTCTGATCCTCCGTTTATCAATCTTATCTTTTTCTAAACGATCAACCTCATCGTGGGCAACGCGCTCTGGCACAATTCCACCCACCTATAACTATAAATCAAGATATCCTCGTTCTTCTAGAAATCTTACCTGTCCAGGATTATATCGCCAAATGATATCAGCTTTTGCATCCTGAAAGTCCCATGGAGTCACGAGGACTACATCTTCTGCTCGAATCCAGACGCGTTTTCTCATCCGTCCGGGTATTCTACAAGTTCGGGTGATCCCGTCTGTACATTTTACAACTACTCTGTCGTCCCCTAAGAGGCGGGTAACGATTCCTAGAAGTTCGCCTTCGTCAGGCAGACGAACCCGACGGACAGCATAATCTTGTGGACCGACATTCTTCTTTCCTTTTCCTTTACCTTTTCCTTTACCTTTTCCTTTACCTTTTTTCTTCTTAGACAAACAATTCCTCCACAAACAACATTTTTGTAATTACATGTTATCTCAGTGAGTTGATCTATTCAGATTGATTAACTTCAATGAAATAATGAATTAAGACAATTTCATCCGTTAAGTTTTATATAATTACCGCGCTAGAAAAACCACATTTGTGCGATGATAAGAACACAAATTTTAACGTGATCGGCAGGAAGTCCCCTTCCGAAAGCTGGGGGATGAAAGCCGCTAGCTTTATATAGTTTTTCGGTGATAGATCTTTTCGGTATGGTGCTGTAATCCACACCCGCAATTCCCCGACTGGGGTGAAGGTATATCCTCCCATAAGCGACCAGTCAGCATGATGACAGGGGTAAGCGTTAGGAAGCCCGTGCATGAGGTCGCTATCCAGCATCGCAAGAAATTCCCCTGAATAAGGGGCAGGATAGTGAGTGAGCAGCGTGTGCAACC
>Ga0180438_10010934_pt1 | contig 11057 bp, 9 predicted proteins | sample SS_ome_12_FD_132455 | JGI IMG/M metagenome (GOLD analysis project Ga0180438, IMG submission 132455) | Hypersaline lake sediment archaeal communities from the Salton Sea, California, USA - SS_3_D_2 metaG | ecosystem: Environmental > Aquatic > Non-marine Saline and Alkaline > Hypersaline >... | reverse complement strand
GTTTATTCGGGTCATCGCCTTACCAGCACTAGACACGCCATTTCCTATTGGATCGGCTCAGCCACCAGGTGTATCACGTCGTCCGCCAGCCTGTCGCCGCGCTCATCCACGACCGGGAGCCGTTCGCCCGATTCCCAATGGTACAGGCCTGTCCTGAGGGTGTAGGATCCCGGCCGTGTGCCATCAGGCAGCGTTAACTCGCATTCCTGTCTCGCCGTGTCACCTGGTCTCCAGGTGGAGGTCGGCCGCTGACGGGATAGGAGCAAGGTATCCTCTTGCGCGGAGACACGACCGTCCTCGGCCACCACATGGATGAAGACGGTGTAGTCCTTGTCCATCTCTGCCAATGATTGCCACCAGAGGGTCACGTGCAAGCGTTCCTCGTCCTGACCCGAAACCTGCTCCACAGCGTAGCCCAGAAGAGCGACGGCGTCGCCAAGGTTGCGCCATAGCAACTGCTCTGATTCCTGCCGTACATTTCTCACGAAAAGCCCTGAGAAGGGCGTTTCTTCGTAGAATGGTCTCAGCCCACACCTGGCGAGGCGCAGCTCATAGTTGGAGATGAACCTGGGCTGCTGGGCCCTGATCAGTTCGCAGATGTCGTAGTCACCGTACTTGTCGGCCGTGATCGCGTTGTAGGTGTCCAGGCCTTTGTTCTCCCCCACCGAGAACCAGAAGTAGTGTAGATCCCGTCGATAGAGGTTGAACTGGATATCCCCGTCATAGATGTGATCCGAGTCTGTGGAGTTGTGGATCACGAAGTCCACCTTGGCCAACTGCTCGTCTCGGAGTCCCGACCTGATGCTCCGGGGTGCCAGGAAGGCCAGAGGCTGAATGAGAAACAAGACGACCAGAAGCCCCGTGTAGACCCCACGCAGTCTAAACCTGGCACGGGCACGCCGGATGAGATAGCCCACGGCGATACAGAGGAGTGGTACGGCAAACATGAAGTTCTGTCTGTGAGGGCGCTTGAGAAGTAGTACCGACAGCAACAGTGCAGCACCGAGGAAAGCGACCATCTTCAATTCTCTGCTGGTCTTCGAGTCGAGGAGGACGAAGACCACAGAGATGGGCGCAAACAGCCAGAACAGAGCGTTCTGAGTCGCAAATGAGCGAAGGGGGTGCGTGAGAGGCGAGAAAGGCTGGAGCTGACCCACGTGAAGCATCCAGTTGGTGAGTAGGTAATCGTCGAGTGCCCCAGAGATCAGCAGGTAGCCCAGGAATAGTACCATGGGCAGGGAGACGGAGACTACAAAGTAGAGCGAAGACCTCAAGGTGAATTTTCTCTTCACCAGCCCGTAGCAGAATATGGGCACGTATGCCGCCAACAGAAAGATGCTCTTCTGCAGAAACAGGAAGGACAAGGAAGCAGCCAGTCCCGAAAGGGCTATCTGCCTGTTGTCGCCCGTTCGGAGATGGCGCAGTAACAAGTACACCGAGATCAGTCCCAGGAGAACCTGGGGCACATCGGGTCTGACCTCCACACTCTTCTCCAGGAACATGACCATAGACAGCAGGAGCATCACTGACAGAAGACCAGTCTCTCTTGATGACGTAACTCTCTGCGCTAACAGATAGGTCACGCCACCGATGCCGATAGTGAGTCCAAACATGGCGATTCTGAGGACCATCACGGCCTCGATGTTCGAGCCGAAGACAAGCAACAGGGGAGCGATCGAGTACCATAGCAAGGGGTGGTGATTCTGAAAGAAGTCAGAGTAGGGCACGTAGCCGTTGGCTACATACCAGGCGCTATGGATGTGTTCGAATTCGTCGTGATCGAACCATCTATGTGCCGAGTATAGGAGTAGCAGCAGACAGAGCACTATGACCGTCACAGCAAGAAAGCTGCTACGGGCTGTACTCCGCGCTGACACCGATTCTCCTTCGGTCATGGACACAGATTATCCTTCCAGCGCCGGCATGCCTGGTTGTCTATCACCGTTTGCCAACGCGGCTCACCCACGATAAGGGCGGGCTAGGGCGCATCTATGGGAACTCCGCCTAGTCGCTGGCTCGCGTGCGAAAAGCGATCAGCACCTCGGGGAAGATAGTGGTTCTAAGTTGAACAACTTGTGAATCGGGGAAGAGTGTCTGCAACTGGCCTTTGGTTAGCAGCACCAGGTCTCCCCGCCGGCCTACACTTCTGAACGCTGCCAGCCGCCAGCGTTTGGGCAGCCAGTGGACGAAGGGGAGTGAGGTGTGGGTGTCAACTGGGAACCACAAGTTGGGCGTAGTGACAAACCACGCTTTGCCGACCCGACCTACCTCGTCGGCGAACAACTTCTGTTGGGCACGATCTCCGATGTGCTCGATGACAGCGTTCGAGTAGACCACGTCGACGGACTTGTCTCTGAAGGGTAGGTGGCAACCATCGAACACCAGGGGAAGGACGTGAGGATATAGGCTGGCGGTCTTCCTTACCACTTGTTCGTCGATCTCACCCGCGATTATGCAAACCTCGGTTGGCAGGTAGTCCTCCAGGATGTACTGATGGGCAAACCTCTTGCCGAACCCCACGTCCAGTACGAGTGTAGAATCGTCCAATTCGAAGAGGCGAGAGAACAACTTGAACTTCTTCTCGCGCGAGCTGGCGGAGAATCGTGTATACAACTTGCGGATGGATCTTCGAAAGGGGTTCATGGGGGATATCCAAGTCCGATGTAGAGTCGTCCCCGAAGCGCCGAATCCTCGCGGTCCCGCTGCTTCTCGGTCAGGAGCAGGTCTTGCCTAGTAGGCCCCTCGGCTCTTCAGCACTACACCTAGCGTCTTCCAGAGGATCTGTAGATCGAGAAGCAGTGAGTAGTTCTGGATATAGAACAGATCGTCTTCCACGTGCAGGTGCATGGGGCGGTCACTGCGTCCGCCTATCTGCCACCAGCCGGTCATGCCGGGAGGGACAGCGAACCGCTTGCGCTGCCAGGGCTCATACGATTCTACCAGGAAGGGCAGCTCGGGGCGCGGCCCCACCAGGCTCATTTCTCCCTTGAGTACATTGAACAGTTGCGGCAGCTCATCCACGCTGGTCCGACGCAGGATACGTCCAACTCGGGTAACCCGGGGGTCATCCCTCACTTTGTGGATCAGCTGACCGTCGTCGGTCTCGGTTATGACATCCTTGAGTCTGCTCTCAGCGTCGGCGACCATGGAGCGGAACTTGAACACATAAAACGGCTGGCAGTTCTCGCCGATCCTAAGCTGCTTGAAAATCACGGGACCGCTGGAATCTAGCTTGATCAGGATAGCTGAGAGGAGCATGAGTGGGGACAGGACGATCAGCATGATGGCGGCTCCCACCACGTCGAACAGCCTCTTGACTGCGCGTGGGAAGCCCTCTATCGCTGAAGCTCTCAGGTTGAGGAGAGGGATACCTCCCAAGTCGTCCACCGTGATTCCCGCGCGGAAAAAGGCCAGGTCGAAGAAGTCGGGCACCACCTTGACCACCACCGGGAGGCTTTGCATGCTCACCACCAGGTTGGCTATCTCCTGATGAGCACGGAGCGGCAGAGCGAAGATGACCTCGCGGATGGTCTTCTCCTCGACCAGAAGGGGCGTATCCTGGACTGTGCCCACAACTGGGACTCCTTGTACGATCATTCCCTGTTTGTCCGGGTCGTCGTCGACAAAGCCCACCACGTCAAGCCCTGCCCAGTCCCGCCGCTGTAAGTTGGCAGCCACACTCCGTCCTACCTCGCCGGCGCCGACGATGAGAACGTTGCTTCTAGCTTGCCTCGATTGTTGTGTCAGTCGGAACACACCGCGGATCAGCGCTCTCCAACAAAGAAGCAAGAGGAGGTCGATGACGAAAAAGTACAAGAAGAGCAGACGGGGAACGTCGCGATAAGAGAAATACAGCGTTCCGGCAAAGACCAGGGTGCTGAGGGGGACCGCCAGCAGGACCATCTGCAACTCGTCGGCGAGCCGCACATTCATTTTGGGATCGTAGACCGAAAGCAGGAGAAAGACGGAGATCCAGACCAGTAGGGCCAGCACATAGACCTGAACGTTCAGCTGGACCCCTTGCCAGAGCGTGGCGCCCCAGGGCAGGGTCACGCGGGCCACCGAGGCCAGGTACAGAGCCAGTGCCGTCAGCACAAGATCTGATATACAGAGAAAGATGGCAACGCCGGTCGCTCTCCTATCAGCCACGTCTCTCCCTGTCTTTCTTCTTGCCTCCGGCGAGGGAGCGCATGTAGAGTTGTTCCATGTCCCCGGCTATCTTATCCCAGCTATAGACACTCTGCACGCGTGCCTTAGCTCTCCGCCCGAACTGTTTGACCAACTCGGGTTGGCCGATGAGCCTCTCCAGTTCCTCTTTGAGGGAGACGGGGTCACTACTCTCGAATGAGAAGCCAGCGTCGTCGATCGTCTCCAGGTTCTCAGGTATGTCGCTCACCAACACGCAGTTCCCGAAACCCATCGCCCCCAGCAGCGCGGGCGAGGTGCCCTCCACGTCCGACGGCTGGACGTAGAGATACGCGTTGCTGCACAGCCGTCGGTACCCATCCCCGTACACGAAGCCCAGAAAGCGAATCCGGGGATCCTTCGTCGCCTTCAAAGACTCCACGTAGGCCTTATTGTGCGGATTGTCGCCCACTATGGCAAGCTGTAGATCGGTATCCAGCATCTCGAAGGCCTCGATGAGGTGGTGGACGCCTTTCTCTGGAACAAGTCGTCCCACGAACAGGACATACTTCTTCGTCTGGAGCCCAAACTCCTCGATGCGGCCTTCGCCTTGAGCGGACTCGGGCATATCGGCGCCGTAGGATATGTACACCGGCCGTTTGTGGTATCTTTCGATGTAGTACTTTGCCACTTCCTGAGAGTCCACGATGTATTGGTCGGAGAACCGGACGGCTACGCCTGCAGATGAGCGTAGACAGAAAGACGCAAACCGGTTCCACTTCTTGCGCTGCCAGTCCAGGGCATCCACAGAGATCACCAGCGGGCGTCGCAACAGACGAAGTGGGATGAGGAAGACGGAGTTGCCCACACCGTATAGGTGAACCAGGTCAGGCCTGCGGACGAAGACGTGTAGCAGTGAGAGGAAGGTGTGGCTGAGGGTATCCAGGTACTTGTTGTTGATTGAGGGCAGCTTGATCAACCGCATCCCCTTGTAGGTGTCGGCCTCAATCGTGACGTTGTGACTCCGGCAATAGACGGAGATCTCGTGTCCCCTCTTGGCGAGGCGCTCACCGATACGCTCGACCGCCGTCTCCAAGCCGGAGTAGTTGGCGGGCACGCCGCGAGTGCCTAGCACGCTAATCTTCATCCTGCCTCTCGATCCAGACATTCTCGATGTACTCCCTCAGAGCCTCCTGCCACGGACGCATGAGTTGCAGGCCCATTAGCTCCAGGCTGTAATTGTACGAGGCCTCCATGCGTGGCCTTGGGGCTGGGAGGGGGAAGTGGGCAGAAGAGCACGGGATTAGTCTGCAGGTGTCTATCTTGGCATACTCCAGAATCTTCTGCGCAATCTGAAACCGATTGCATCCCGCACCGGTGTTGACCATATGGTACGTTCCGTATTGATCTGTCTCTATCAGGCGCAGGATTGCGGAGGCCAGATCTTTGGTGTAGCTGGGTGAACCAAACTTATCGTTGACCACCATGAGTTCACTGCGCGTCCTGGCCAATTCGATGATCCGGCCCACGAACTTCTTGTCTTGCCGTCCACCACCGAAGAGCCATCCGGCGCGCACCACGTAGTACTGGCCCAGCAGGTCTTTGACCATGAGCTCCCCCATGTACTTGGACCGGCTATAGTGGCTCTGAGGGTTTGGTCGATCGAATTCCGTATAAGGCTCGCACTTGGTGCCATCGAAGACGGAAAGGGTGCTCACGTAGACCATCAGAGTGTGCGACTCTTGGCAAGCCAAGGCGACGTTCTTGGTGCCCAGGGCGTTGACGGAGTAGGCCAGATCGGGGTTCTTCTCGCACCCGTCCACATCTGTTATGCCGGCCAGGTGGAGCACGATATCCGGCTTCTCTTGTGCTAGGGTCTGGAAGACCAGGGTGTGGTCTCGCACATCGAGTTCCTCAACATCGGTGGCGACAACGTCGTGCTCGCTCTCGAAGACGCGACACAAGTCGCCACCCAGCATTCCCCTTGCTCCGGTCACCAAGACTCTCACTGGTTTTCCTCCTCGGCCGCGAGGACAGGATCTCTCATGGTACTTGTTTCTCTATCTCGAGCGATGACGAAGAACCAGCCTCCTCCCAGGGCAAGCGGCAGGCCCTCTGCCAGAGAAGCGTCCCATTTGTCGAGGCTGCGGAACTGCTCTGATCCACGCTTGATGAACAGGCGCAGGAAAATGTAGTAGAGAGGCATGAAAAAGGTGGTCCAGTTGGCCTCATCGGTGATTGTCAGCTGGCCCTGCTCCACTAGTGAATGAAGGCTACCCAGGGTGAAGTACTGTAGATGCGGCGATTCTACATTCTCCGTTTGGACCGTCTTCTCTCTCAGTAGCCACCGCCTGATGAAGCCACGCAAGAACAGCCCCGGCCTGGTTCTTGTGAGGAATCTGCGCAATATCTCCTCCACCGAGTAGCCATTGGGGATCGTCACCAGCAGCACGCCGTCGTCCACCAGGACAGAGGAGATCGATTCCAGAAAGCGGAGGGGTTGTGGCAGATGCTCAAGAATCTCGCAGCACACCACCGCGTCGAAAGGTCCATCGATGTCCAGGGCCAGTGCATCTTGCACCACAAATGTGGCGTTGGGGAACGGGTTGGCGTCGCGCGCGCGCTCAATGGATCTCGGATCGGAGTCCACCCCCACCACCTCGTGGCCCAGACTGGCTAGAGGGACGCTGATGTGACCGTTGCCGCAGCCAACGTCGAGGATCCGGGCAGGCCGAGCACCGGAACTCTGCCGATGGGATTCGATGGCATCGGCGATGAGATCCAGTCTCCTGAGGCCGCCTGGTTCCTTGTCCAATTCGGTATAGCGATGGTAGCTGGTGTCTGTTTGCACCGGCGCCCTTCCTATCGTGGAATCGCTGGTCGCTTCCTACTGGTCCGTCGGCCGCACGGGACGCTGTACTAGGGCGAGTGCGTACATGCTCAAGGGCTGCGCTTGCCGTCTTCACCCACGATGGACTGGACCCACAGCCATGTTCTTATGATGCCATCATCTAGAGAAACCTCTGGTCTCCAGGAGAGTACCCTTTCAGCCTCTGAGCTGTCAAGGTACAGCGTGGGGACATCAAAGGGCCGCGCGCCGATGGAATTGCGCTCAACGTGAGCTTCCAGCCCCAGTACGGCCTCGATTCTGCTCACTAACTGGTTCAGCGACAGGCCAACGCCGCTGCTGACGTTCAGAATGCGTTGATCGACCTTCTTCGTCGCAGCACTGATGCAGGCCCGGGCCAGATCCTCGACGTGGAAGTAGTCGCGCACCGTACCGCCATCTCCCCAGATAGTGATGGGCTCGCCCAGTGCGATCTTGCCTAGAAAGACGGTCACTGCTCCTTGCTCTTGCCCGTAGTCCTGCCTCTCGCCGTACGGGTTGGACGGTCTTAACACTACGTAGTCCAGTCCGTAGAGGCGACAGAACATATCCAGGTACTTCTCGATGGCGAGCTTGTGAATCCCGTAGGAACAGATGGGATTGGTGACGTGAGCTTCGCTCACCGGCAGGTCTTCGGGAATGCCGTAGACTGTCCCCCCTGAGGAGAGGAACACGAACCTCTTGACTCTGGCTTCCACGCACTGTTGCAGTAGCTTGACGGTTGACACGAGGTTGGACTGGATGTCGAAGACTGGGTCCTCGTTGGAGGTCTTGTGGATGGTGCTGCAGGCCAAGTGATAGAGCACGTCCAGGTCCCTCAGCGCCTCCTGAGGGACTCCGTCCGTGTACAGGTTCCCACGGAGGTACTGCACGTGCTCCTGGCGAGGCCGGAATCTCTCCTCATCTTTGTCGTAGACAGAAACGTCCCAGCCCGCACGAAGCGTTTGGTCCACGAGATGAGATCCTATGAAGCCGTTGCCTCCAGTGATGAGTACTCTCATGATGCCCTGAGAACCCTTTCGTAGACGCTCATCATCTTCTCGAAGTGAACTTGCGGGTCATATTCACCCTCGGCCTTGCTCCTGGCATGCCTCCCCATCTCGCTCACCAAGTCCGGCCGGGATGCCAGGAATCGCATCTTCTCAGCGAGATCTTCGTCGTCCTGTGCCTGGAACAGCAGCCCATTCTCGTTGTCGTCTATGAGGTCCGGGATGCCACCTACTGTGGAGCCAATGACCGGCTTGCCGGCGGCAAAGGATTGGTAGATCACGAAAGGCGAGTTCTCGGGCCAGATAGGAGGTACGACGACGAACATCGCTCCGGCCAGGATGGGTTTGAGTTCCTCGTCCCACGCTGGCCCCAGAAACTGCACATTGTCCAGCGAGCTGTCCTCAACGTAGGTCTGCAACGCACCGAGCTGAGGCCCGTCGCCCACGATCTTGAGAGTCAGAGATGGTAGCTGTTTCATAGCCTCGATCAGGGTTGGGATTCCCTTTTCGGTCGAGATGCGCCCGAAGTAGAGCGCGTAACCGTCTGAGTCGTACCTGGGCGCGTAGGCGTCCAGATCGATGAAGTTGGGGATGATATCGATTCTCTCCGCCGGTATCCCATAGCGGAGCAGCTTTCCTTTCAGGTGGTCGTTGGAGACGGTGAAATGGGACACCTTGCTCTTGTAGACCCTGGAGATGAGGGTCCAGTAGGCCTCAGCGCAGCCCAGCAGGCCCGACAAGGCCGAGTCCTGAAGGCATCTTTCGAAGATCGCATGGTAGTAGGTGTGCCCCACACATTTGTCGCAAGGGGAGCTGGTACGGGGATTGAAAAGCTTGTAGTTGGGGCATACCAGCTTGTAATCGTGCACCGTCTGAACAACAGGAACGCCGGCATCGGCCAGCGGGTACAGTATCGAGGAACTCAACTGGTGATATATGTGATGTATATGTGCCAGGTCCGGTTTGGTGTCGGCGATAAGGCGCTTCATCTGCGTTGCAGCCTCGGACGAGTGCATCATTCTCAGGGCGTTCTTTGCCCTGTTTCGCAGTCCTGTGGCATTGGGGTCCCAGGGAGAGACGAAGTAGTCCGAGTATTCGCTCTCCAGGTTGTGAGGGTGTCTCATGGCGAAGGGTATGACTTGGTGACCGTGGGTCCGCATCACCTCCATGAGGTCGAGGAAGTACTTGTCGGCTCCCCCGCTGTAGTAGAAGAACTTGTGCGCCATCAGAATCTTCACGGTCCCGCCCCGCCAATGCCGGTGTCGAGACCGGCCAGTTCGCGCCGCGATCTGAGATAGAAGGTAGCCACGACGGCTCCAAACAACCACACGTACATGCTAATGGCGCGGAAGGTGAGGGAGAAGGTCGCGAAGTTGCCGACGATCACCGCAGCCACCAGGGCAACATACCCGATGGATAGCCCTCGCACAAAGGGATCGGCACTGGCCCGGTAGCAGCGTAATGCGGTCCGCACCAGCTCAGCGAGAATCCACAGGTATGCGCCCATCCCCAGCAGGCCGACCTGAGCCAGAATCGAGACCCAGCCGACGTCGTGCATGAATCTGAGGGACGACGCCCGTCCTACCTGGGAGACGTCCAACCAGTCTTCGTGGGAGTACTCGGGGATCAGACCCGGGCTGTTGGTGCCGCCACCGGTAGCAATGGATCCTATGGTACCCGGTCCCAAGCCCAGCCACGTATATTCGCGCAGGATGATGGGCGACACCCTGGTAATGATGAAGAGCCTGCCTCTGGTGAATAGAACGTCCCAGAACTCAGGGGAGAAGGTGGATGCGAAGCGCTGACTCAGGGATGCCTCCTCGGCGTACGCGGCTTGCCAATCCTCCAGAGCTATCCATGATAGGAGGAGCGCCGTGGCCAGGACCGGCACGATGATAGCCAACAGTAGCATCTTCTTCCACCTGGCGAGGACGAGAAGCACGATCCCTCCTGCGTACAGGGCGAACCACGACGTGCGGGAGAAACTCAATATCATGGCTGGCGCCACGACCGCGCCGAAGGCGAAGAAGGACAGCTTATGGGCCTGGGTCCAATGATCTCTCAGAGCCACATAAAAACCTGCTGCCAGGAGGCAGAAGAGAGCCAGGAAGAACCCGAAGCGGCTGTATCTGCCCAAGGTACCGAAGATGCGACCGCTCCCGCCCAGCACCTGTGTGAAACCCTCACGGACGAGGACGCCTCCGACCACCACGTCTCTTGGCACGAGCAGCAGGCTGAAGCGGTTTCCGAGGGCCAATTGCATCAGCCCGATGCCCGCCTCCAGAGCAGCGGCGGCTAGCAGGGCTACGGTGAGGAACTTCATCATTCTCTCTGTCAGCCCTGTATTGACGACCAGATAGTACAGCAGGATGTAGCGGGCGAATTCGCGAATGCCCAGGAGCCACACGGCTGCTGGGACATCGTAGGCTAATGCTGAGAGGACCGAGAAGACGAGGAAGAGCAATACTGGTAGATCGATGGGGGTCTTCTTCCACCAGACCCCACGGCCCAGGTTTCTGAATACCAGAACGATCAGCAGCACTACAAGGAGGGCCTCCGGCGCAAAGCGAAGGCCGGCCGCTATCGAAACGGGCATCCATTTGAGCAAGAACTCCTCGAAGGGAGTGTAGACAGCCAACAGCAGGATGACGATGTGGATGTACCGCATAGCCACGGGGAACACAAGGAGTCCCAGCACCGCCACTGCGGCGAGCGCTGGCTCGATGGCAGCGCAGAGCCCGACGAGAAGTCCGCAGACCAGAAGGCACAGCCACAAGACTCCGCTCCGCACGTAGCCGCGGCCGCCGTCGCCCTCTGGCGGCGATTCGGCATAGTCGACCCGATACGCTTCTGTGTTCTGCAACTTCCCTATCTTCCTCAGGAGGTCTTCCAGTTGGGGCGAAAATGTGGAGTTTACTCTATTTACTGAAGATACCCCAGACCCCGCAACCGGTCGCTCACTACCTGGCTCTCCTCGTCTGTATATCCCCCCTCCGCTGGGCCAGTATCGTCAGGGAGGTCATCAACATAGGCGACAGGATGTGAGGCTGCATAGT
>Ga0180438_10010933_pt1 | contig 11057 bp, 11 predicted proteins | sample SS_ome_12_FD_132455 | JGI IMG/M metagenome (GOLD analysis project Ga0180438, IMG submission 132455) | Hypersaline lake sediment archaeal communities from the Salton Sea, California, USA - SS_3_D_2 metaG | ecosystem: Environmental > Aquatic > Non-marine Saline and Alkaline > Hypersaline >... | reverse complement strand
GACGAGGATTTCACAACCAGCTTCTGCTAAAGCCTTTGCTATAGCCCAGCCATATCCTTGATCGTCGCCAATGCCAGCAATGAACGCTCTCTTACCTTTCAAATTAATAGGTTGCATATCTCCTCCAGTCGTATAGCCTAAAGAAGATAATTATACACTACATTCACCATCAACTTCAAGGTTTGAAGTTGATGGTGCACTAGCTACTTATTTCCCGCCCATCATGAGACGCTTCCAGCCTTCTGCAGTAAGGATTTTTTGAAATCCACTCTTAGGCTTGCGTCGTTTCGCTGTGGTTTTTTTGCGAGCTGCAGGCTTTGCTGCCTTTTTCGCTGTGGTCTTACGGGCTGTTTTTTTCGCTGTTTTCTTCTTCGCTACAGTTTTACGTGCAGTTTTCTTTACAGCTTTCTTTTTAGCAGGGGCCTTCTTAGCCGCGACCTTCTTCTTTTTCACAGTCTTCCGTGCTGTCGTTTTTTTTCTGATTGCCATATCAACTCTCCTCTTAGACGTTCTTATTTATAATTTAGTGTATAGTTAGATTTTTGTCAGGTCAAGATATTTTTTTAATTTCTTTTGTCTTTGTAGTTTAACTAAAGTGCAAAACTCAAAAATATACTCGACTTAAGAATTCCGCTAGGTTTTGAAAGAGTTATTTTGCTAGACTTCTGATATGAAGTTTCAAAAATTAGATGCCTTTGAAAGGCATGTCAAAGAATCCTCTCCAGGCCACCTCTCTCCTATTTATCTTATTCTCGCTCCTCAAGAAAGTGAGAGGAAGAAGATCCTCACCTCTTTGCGAAAGCTGTTCCAAGGAGACTTCAAGAGATTCACCTCGGCGGCGGCCGCGGCGACCCATTTGCAAAGCCACTCTCTCTTCTCAGAAAAGCCCAGCGCCCTTTTAGAAGGCGCCGATTCTCTGACAAAAGACGAGGAGAAAGCTCTTTTCGCCTATCTCAAAGCTCCCAACCCAAGCGGTCACCTTCTCATCGGAATGAGTAGTGCCAAGAAAGCAGGAGCCCTTTACCAGAAGGGAAAAAAAGAGATCATCTTCCTCGACCTCTCGGCAGAAAAGCCGTGGGAAGAAAAAGACCGGAGGAAGCGGTGGATCGCTCAAAGAGCGGGCTCTGCCAAAAAGAGGATCTCTGTAGAGGCGGTGGAGATGCTGGCTAGCTTTTTTCCTGCCGATCGTCTTCTTCTCGATCAAGAGATTGAAAAGCTGGCTACCTATGTGGGAGTAAGAGAGCAGATCGAGGCAGCCGATGTCACCCTTCTCTGCACACCAACCGAAGAGGAGAGTCTCTTTCAGATGGCCCAGCAGCTTGTCTGGGACCGGCTGAAAAAGATGCCCCAAAAATGTGAGCTCTCCCTCCTTCTTCCCCTCATTGGCCAGCTGCGCTATCACCTGGAGATGGGGCTCAAAATGACCACCTATCTCGAGAGGGGAGTGGGAAGCGTGGAGATCGGAAAGAAATTCCCGACTCTGCGTCCTCGAAAGCTTGAAGAGTACTTGGCCAAGTCCAAAGCCAAAAAAGCAGTCTTTTTCAAAGAAGGACTCAAAGCGCTCTATGACTTTGAACTCGGAGCCAAAACGGCTCTAGCCAAACCCGAAATCCTCTTTACCCGCTTTTGTGCAAGAATGGGTAGCTCATGAAAGGCGAACTCCTCCTCCTCCCTAACCTCCTCAACAAAGAAGCTTCTCACGAGCTCTACCTCCCCACCAGTGTCGATCGGGCAATCGACACCCTACAAGGCTTGATATGTGAGAGCGAGAAAGAGGCGAGGGCCTATCTCAAAAGGTTCAAACTTTCAGGTGGACGCACCTTTCGGGACATCCCCTTAGCGGTGTTCAATGAGCACTCGGAAGAGGTGGATCCACTCCTTGAGCCGATGAAGCGGGGTGAAAAATGGGGATTGATCTCGGATGCAGGCTTGCCGGTTCTTGCCGATCCTGGCTACCAGCTCGTTCGCCGTGCCTCCGATTTTGGGATCCGGGTGAAGGCGTTCGTTGGACCGAGCAGCCTCATTCAAGCACTCCTCCTTTCAGGGCTGCCGGGTCAGCGATTCTCGTTCCACGGGTATGTCCCCAAGAGGAACCCCGAGGAGAAACTTCGGCAGATGGAGATGCGCTCCAAAGAAGAACAGATGACGCAGATCATGATTGAAGCGCCCTATCGAAACGAGAAGCTTATGGAAACGCTCCTAGCTACCCTTTCCGAAGATACACTTCTCTGTGTGGCTTGGGATCTGACACTCCCTACTCAGGGAGTGGAGACTCATACGATCCGGGCCTGGCGAAAAAGATCGATGCCGAGCATTCATAAACGCCCGGCAATCTTTTTGTTCCTATCTACTTAGGTCCACACTGGGTCAGGAAGTCTTGGAGATAGGCTTCTATTTCTGCCTTCTCTTTTTGTGTGGTGTTTTTCTTCTCATAGCGGATCATATAGCTGATCAAGAATGTACCTAGGTCGATACGAACTGCTTTGGATCCCATGATCTCGTTCACTCCTGCGAGTGGAGCAAGCTTTCCATCTTCTTGCTTGGCAAGGGATGGGCCATCGAAGAAGTATTGGAAAACGGGAATCCCGCTTTTTTTGTAGTTAGATAGATCGGATTTAAGGCATTGCCTTTTGAATCTCCTTTGGAGTCGATCTTTTCTCCGTTTGAGCAACTCGCCAGGTTTGCCCCCTTCGAGAACTTCAATCCGAATTTTCTGTGTCCACTCACAACAGCATTCCCCTTCGGGAACATACTCCATTACTCCATCGTTGCAAGAGGTCTCTTTGAAGCCCTCTGGGATGGGGGGAGCTAAAATCATGGGACGATTGTTTTGGTTGTGTAGCCCATAGGTCCAGATGGGCTTATTTTTTGCCGGGGCTGCGAATATGGCCCCTTGCAGACAAACAAAAAGGACGAAAAGTTTACGCATGATATACTCCTTGGGTTCGCTTGACCAAAGAGAATACACCTCAGGGTTCAATCTTTCAAGAACTATCTATACAATTTCTGAGGCGACGGTGTCGTAGAAAAGGAGACCCTTTTCGGAAAGACGAACTCTGTTTCCTTCTTTTAGAAGGTAGTTCTCTTCGATTAGCTTTTCGAGAATGCTTTGAAGGGAGGGAGGTGGCGAGAACTTTTCTAGATCCACTCCTTTGAGGAGGCGGAGCTCGACAGCCAGCCTCTCTTGGATGTTTTGTGGGTAGGGGAGCTTTTCCTCAAAGTCGACCGGTGACTCTCCTTTTTCCATCGCTTTTGTGTACCGATGGATATTGGCCACATTCCGGAAGCGGCGCCCCTCAAAATAGCTGAAGGCAGAGGGGCCTAGCCCGAAGAAGGGACGTCCAGTCCAATAACCGGTGTTGTGGCGCGATTCGAAGCCGGGTTTGGCAAAGGCGGAGATCTCGTAGCGATGAAGTCCGATCGACTCGAGGGTCGTGACCGCTTGGGTGAGCATCTGGTGGCTCGCCTCGGGTGAGGGGAGCTGAAGGGTTTTCCGCCTCTTATGGAAGGGGGTATGGGGCTCGATGGTCATGTTGTAGAGGGAGACGTGAGTGGCGGGGAGATCTTTTAGCTTGGAAAGGGTATGGGTAAAGCTCTCCACCGTTTGGCCGGGAAGGTCGTACATTAAATCAATGGAGAAATTCTCGATTCCCCCTTCACGGATCGCCCAGATGGCAGCTTCCGCCCCTTTGGCCGAGTGGGTCCGCTCGATCATCTGAAGGGAGCTTTCATGAAGGGATTGGATCCCGAGACTCATCCGGTTGATCCCTACTCTTCGATAGCTGTCGACAAGCTCTTTCGTTGTGTCTTCAGGGTTGGCTTCGAGGGTGATTTCACAGGCAGGGGCCACCTCTCCAATCGCTTCAAGAAGCTTCCCAACCCGCTCGGCCCCGAAAAGAGAGGGGGTTCCCCCTCCAAAATAGATGGAGACGATTTGGTGGTCATTCATTTTTTCTTTGAGGCTTTCAATCTCGAGAAGGAGCGGAGGCAGAAGGAGCTCCTTATGGCTCTCCCGGTCTGGGATTACATAGAAGTGGCAGTAGGGGCATTTCCGGCTGCAGAAGGGGAGGTGGAAATAGAGGCTTAGGGGTTGGATCTCACCACTCGTCGGCATCGGGGTCTTCTAAATTTCCACGCTTCCAGCGATTTTTGTCACTGAAAGGATCGTCTTCCTCTTCCTCGTGGATTTGGGAGGTAGTTTTCTCTTCAGTAGTGTCGGTTGAGGTGTCTTCACCGGTGGCTGTTTCGGCATTAAAAGACTCGGTCTCTTGGTCGAACCCTTCCTCAGTCACTTCCTCCTCACCTGCGGCGATTTCGGGCATACTCTGGGGTTCTTGGTAGGTAGAGCGGGCAGGGCGTTTTGGAGGAGTGTACTCTTCTACCTCGCCATTTTCTTTCAAAAACTTGAGCCGATCCTTTTCATCGTCGATTCTTTTTCGAGTCTCCTCGATCTCCTCTTTGTGCTTCGTGATGTCCTTATTGGGCACGAGTCCCAATTTGAGCCACTGCTCCAAGTCGATGAGTTCATTTTCAAGCTTTTTTAATCGTTCACTCTTTAAGTTCATACAGCCATTTCCCCAAAAAAAAGATGGATTCAGGCGTCAATTTACTGAAAATGGGGATAAAGCGCTAGGGAAAAAAATTTTCTATGATATAAGGCCAAGAATGAGCCATGACTATCCGAGCTATGCCAATCTCGAAAATCTAAAGATGCTCGAGGTTCTCTATGAGAAATGGATGGGAGACCCAAAGAGTGTCGATCCGTCATGGCAACATTTTTTTGAGGGGATGGAACTAGCCAGTCAGCTCCCAAAAGCCCTTCCCGCGCGGACAGAAAGCGCCGATATGCGGATCCACATGCTCATCCATGCCTACCGGAGCTATGGCCATCTCTATGCCCACTGCAACGTCCTTGAAGAAGCGCGACCTCCCTTTCCTTCTGAGCTGGGCCTCCAGAACTTTGCCCTCTCAGAAAAAGACCTAGATTCCACCTTTCCCACGGGAGGAGTCCTCGAGAAGGGAGAAGCCCCTCTTCGTGAGATCATTGAAGCCCTTCAAGCTACCTACTGCCGGACCATTGGGGTTGAGTACATGGACCTTGGCTCACCAGCCATCGAAAAGTGGATCCAGCATGAGATTGAACCCTATTTTCCTACCCACCTCAGCAACGAAGAGAAAGTCACCATTCTCGAGCAGCTCAACGAGGCCGAAGGATTTGAGACATTCCTCCACACCAAATATGTGGGGCAGAAGCGGTTTTCTCTCGAGGGGGCCGAGACATTCATCCCCATGCTCCATGCGATACTCGATACGGGAGGAGCGATTGGAGTTAGCGATGTGGCTCTTGGAATGGCCCACCGGGGAAGACTCAATGTCCTCGCCAATATCCTAGGTAAATCCTACGAATATATTTTTGAGGAGTTTGAGGACCACTTCACCCCTGACCTTTCCGAATCGACTGGCGATGTGAAATACCACATGGGCTTTGCCGGAACCTACACAACCGAGGCGCTCAAAAAGATCCAAGTGGTCTTGGCCGCCAATCCGAGTCACCTCGAAGCAGTCGGGCCTGTTGTCGAAGGGGGAGCGAGGGCGATCCAAGAGCAGAAAAAGCCAAAGGGCCATCGCCACGAAGTTCTTCCCATCTTGATCCACGGCGATGCCGCGGTTGCCGGACAAGGGGTCGTTTATGAAACTCTAGCTTGCTCGAGACTAAATGGCTACAACACGAAGGGGACGATCCACATCGTGATCAACAACCAGGTGGGCTTTACCACCCTCCCAAAAGACAGCCGCTCCACCCGCTACTGCACTGACCTGGCCAAAGCCTTTGGCGCTCCCATTTTTCACGTAAACGCGGAAGATCCTGAAGGGTGCGTGGCCGCTTGCCGCCTAGCCACCAAACTCCGCCAAGAGTTCCAATGTGACGTCTTCATCGACCTGATGGGTTACCGAAAATATGGTCACAACGAAAGTGATGAGCCCACCTTCACGCAGCCGCTCCAATACGAACTCATCCGGGCTAAAAAAACCATTCGGCAGATCTACCGAGATCATCTGATCCAAACTGGCATCATCGATGAAAAAAGGGGAGATGAAATCGAGACCAGCTTTAGGGCCGACCTCACCCGCGTTCTTGAAACCGTGAAATCCAAAGTTCCCGAATCAAAGGAGCTCCGGCGAAGAAAATCAGGAAAAGACCTCCAGCCCATCTTTGATAAGATTGAGACGAAAGTAGATAAGGAGACACTCCTTGCTCTTGGCAACAAAGTGGCCGAGATCCCCGAAGGGGTCAACCTCCACCCGAAAGTTCAGCGCCTCCTCAAAGAGCGGCAGATGATGCTCACCAAAGACTCGGTCGACTGGGGGATGGGGGAGATGCTCGCCTATGCGAGCCTAGCCCACCAAAAGATCCACGTTCGCCTTTCAGGACAAGATGTCCGAAGGGGGACCTTCTCCCACCGCCACGCCCTCTATGTGGACCAGCTCACCTCCGAGCACTACTTTCCCTTGTCTCATCTAGGCGATGGAGCAGCTCCTTGCGACGTCTTCAACTCCCCCCTCTCCGAATACGCCGTCATGGCCTTTGACTACGGATATAGCCTCCTTTACCCCAACTCGCTCGTTCTCTGGGAAGGGCAGTTTGGAGACTTCGCCAATGGGGCGCAGATCGTGATCGACCAGTTCCTCGCAACCGGAGAGATGAAGTGGGGCCACGCCACCAACTTCACCCTCTTACTTCCTCATGGATTTGAGGGGATGGGACCAGAACATTCCTCCGCGCGCATCGAACGGTTTCTCCAGCTATGCGCTGATGAGAACATGATCCTAGCTAACTGCACCACTCCAGCTCAGCTCTTCCACCTCCTTCGTCGCCAAGCAATGCGCACCATGAAGAAACCTCTCGTCGTCTTCACGCCTAAGGCCCTCTTGCGCCACCCAAAATGCCGTAGTCCCGTTGAAGACTTCACCTCCAAAACCTTCGAAGAGATCCTCGATGACCCAGCGCCGCCAGAAAGCCCCAAGCGACTCGTTCTCTGCACCGGAAAGTTCTACTACCAGCTCCTCGACGAGCGGGAAAAGAGAAATGCCCAGGATGTTCTCGTCCGAATCGAACAGCTCTACCCCCTCCACCAGCCCCGCCTAGCCGAAATCTTTGCCAAATACGATGGGGTGGAAGAGTGCATCTTCGTCCAAGAAGAGCACAAAAATATGGGAGCGTGGCCTTTCCTTCGCCTACGACTCACCAAATTACTCGGGGGAAAAGTCCCTTTAAGATATGTTGCAAGGCCAAGGGCTGCATCTCCCGCCGCAGGCTCCCATGCTCTGCATAAGGTAGAGCACGAAGAAATGATGCGCCAACTCTATGGAGAACGTTAAATGAAACTGGAGATCAAAGTCCCCTCAGCCGGGGAGTCTGTATCAGAAGCGACCGTAAGCCAGATCCTCAAAGAGACCGGCAGTCATGTGAAGGCCGACGAGGAGATCATCGAGCTCGAGACTGAAAAGGTTAACCAGGTCGTCTATTCGCCAGGAGAAGGGGAACTCACCCTCGCTGTTCAACTCGACGATGTCGTAACGATCGGTCAGGTGATTGGCCATGTAGACACCGAAGGAAAAGGCGCCGCTGCCCCCCCTCCAACCGAAGAGAAAAAGGCTGAGCCAGCAGCAGCAGCGCCCGCTCCAGCTTCTGGTGGCCCTTCTGCACGTGAAATGCCTGCTGACTTCCTCGCCAAACTCGATCAGCCCAAAGAAGCGCCACCTCCGCCTCAAAAAGCCCCCGCGTCTCCGCCCGATCCCAGTCAAAGCCGCGACGAAGAGGGGCGAGCTACCCGTAGACGGATGAGCGCCCTTCGCAAAACCATCGCTGCAAGGCTTGTCGAGGCGAAAAACACCACCGCCATGCTCACCACCTTCAACGAAGTGGACATGTCCACCATCATGGCGATCCGTGCTCGCGAACAGGAAGGCTTTGTCAAACGCAACGGGGTGAAGCTCGGCTTCATGTCCTTCTTTGTGAAAGCGGCCGTCGCCGCCCTCAAAGAGTATCCCGATATCAACTCCTACATCGATCGGGACGAGATCGTCACCTTCCTCACCCAAGACATCTGCATTGCCGTCTCAACCGAAAAAGGACTCATGGTCCCCGTCCTTCGCAACTGCGATGAGAAGAGCTTTGGGCAAGTAGAGCAAGATATTGGCAACTTTGCCAAAAGAGCCCGTGAAGGGACACTCTCGATTGACGACATGAAAGGGGGAACCTTCACCATCACCAACGGCGGAGTTTTCGGCTCGATGCTCTCAACACCCATCCTCAACCCACCTCAGAGTGCGATTTTGGGGATGCACACCATCCAGAAAAGACCCATGGTCGTCGATAACGAGATCGTCATCCGCCCCATGATGTACCTAGCGCTCAGCTACGATCACCGGATTGTCGACGGGCGAGAAGCGATCCAGTTTTTAGTCCATATGAAGAACAACCTCGAAGAGCCCACTAGAATGCTCATCGACCTATGAGGACAGCATGACAGAACAGTATGACGTCGTTGTAATAGGAAGTGGACCTGGGGGCTACGTGGCCGCCATCCGTTGTGCTCAGCTAGGCCTCAAGACCGCCTGCATCGAAAAAGGACCCCTCGGAGGGACCTGCCTCAACGTTGGGTGCATCCCTTCGAAAGCTCTTCTCCACTCCTCCCACCTCGTCTACTCCCTCTCTCATGAAATGGCCGATCATGGGATCACCATCGAGAACGCCTCCTTTGAGTTTGACGACATGATGGCCCGCAAGAACAAGATCGTCTCCACCTTCAACCAAGGAGTAGGAGCCCTCTTTCAAAAGAACAAAATCACGCAATATCAGGGGACAGGAACCCTCATTTCTCCCACCAGGATCCAGATCCAAGGGGAAAAAACCGAAGAGATCGAAGCGACCCATACCATCATCGCCACCGGCTCAACGCCCATCAACCTCCCGTTCCTCCCCATCGATGAGAAGCAAGTCATCACCTCGACAGGAGCCCTCTCCCTTCCCGATATCCCTGAAAAAATGATCGTCATCGGCGCTGGCGTCATCGGCGTTGAGCTTGGCTCCGTCTACAACAGACTCGGCTCGGAGGTCACCTTCGTCGAGTTCCTACCCAAAATCTGCCGTAACCTCGACCCCGCGATTTCCAAAGCATTCCAGAAGATCCTCGAAGGGCAGGGGCTCACCTTCCATCTCAACACCAAAGTGACCAGTGCCGAAATCTCCGACAGCAAAGTGGCCCTTTTGGCAGATAAAGAGGGAGAGACCCTCTCCTTCGCCGGAGACGTCGTCCTTTGTAGCATTGGGAGGAAGCCCAACACCGAGAACCTCGGTCTCGAGAACGTCGGACTCCAAACCGACCAGAAAGGGTTCATCCCGATCAACGGCCGGTTTCAGACCCAGGTGCCCCAACTCTACGCCATCGGAGACGTCGTGGATGGCCCCATGCTTGCCCATAAAGCCTCAGAAGAAGGGGTGGCCGTGGCCGAGATCATCGCCGGCGAAAACCCCTCCATCTCCTACATGGCCATCCCAAGCGTCGTCTATACAGAGCCAGAAGTGGCCGCCGTGGGCCTCACTGAAGAAGAGGCCAAAGCCCAAGGGCTAACCGTGAAAACCGGCTCCTTCCCCTTTAAGACCAACTCAAGGGCTAAATGCACAGGACAAGAAGAGGGGATGGTGAAAATCGTCTCCGATGCGAAAACCGACACAATCCTAGGGATCCACATCCTTGGCTCTCACGCCTCAGAGATCATTGCTGAAGGGGTACTTGCTATAGAGAAGAGAATGACCACCCTCGAGCTGGCGAACACGCCTCATGCGCATCCTACCCTCTCCGAGACAGTCAAAGAAGCAGCCCTTGCCGTACACGGAAGGGCCATTCATCGTTAAGAGGGTGTATGCGAATTCATTCCACCGCTAGCGGAAGCGCGTTTTTCCCCCTATGAGGATCTTTTCAAACTACACAAGCTCAATTTGAGCTTGCTTCGTTCTCCAAAGACTCCTCCTAGGAAAAAAATCGCATCTCCCAGCAGCGAAAGCAATTCTCAAACACCCTCTAATAAGACTGAGATTTACCACACCCGCAGGAGCTTTTCGCATTCGGGTTGGTGATTTTGAAGCCAGCATTGTTGAGACCTTCCACATAATCGATCTCAGAGCCCATTAACCGGGCGGCTGCCCCTTTATGGACATGGACATCGATCCCATGGGGAGTAGGAAATACCTGATCGTCCTCTGCCGGCTTCTCGGAGAAGTCGAGGACATATTCGAAGCCGCTGCAGCCAGCTGCTTTATCGCCAAAGCGGAGGTGCCACCCCTCTTTGCCCTCTTCCTTGAGGATATCCTTGAACTTGCTTGCCGCTCGCTGACTCACATTGATCGTAGAGACATCCACCTCTTCGAGCAAGATCTGGTTCATAGAGTTCAGGAGCTTCTCCACATCTGCTTCCGCGTAGCCGTGGCCGAGCATCCCTGCCTCGAGGGTTTCCCAGGTAGCTGCCTGACAGCCCACACAGTGGAGTCCTGCATTGGTCAGCTCTTGAGCTAGCTTCTGTGCCTTTTGGGGGAAATTCGAGAAAATCTCCTCAATGGTCATCTCACGGGTAATCTGTTTGGGTTTCTCGGACATATCCACCTCTAAAAGTTGATTTTTACGCAGCCTTGTTTGATCTTACATTGGCAGGCGAGCCGCTCGGTGTCAAGGTCTCCTAGGAAATCCTCTTCCTCTTGGGTGAACTCCGAGAGATTTTCCATCCCTTCGTCCACCTCGATGACACAGGTGCCACATACGCCTTCGGTACAGGCGAAGGGGACTCCCGCCTCCTCGCACGCCTCGGCGATTGGGGCTCCATCCTCGAGCTCTACCTCTTCATTCGTATCTATAATGATCAATTTAGCCATTTGATCGCCAGAATACGCCAAATATACGAAAAGTGCAAGTCTCTTAGAGACTTTCTCTGAATTCATTTCACTCCCAGTAAGAGTCCTCTTTTCCCCTGCTTGAGAGACTCTTCAAGCTCCACAAACT
>Ga0180438_10010931_pt1 | contig 11059 bp, 4 predicted proteins | sample SS_ome_12_FD_132455 | JGI IMG/M metagenome (GOLD analysis project Ga0180438, IMG submission 132455) | Hypersaline lake sediment archaeal communities from the Salton Sea, California, USA - SS_3_D_2 metaG | ecosystem: Environmental > Aquatic > Non-marine Saline and Alkaline > Hypersaline >... | reverse complement strand
CCGCTCGCCCAGCGCCGCCAGGGCGCGGCGGAGATCGCTCCACTGCCGCTGCTCGTAGAGCTTGCGGGCCTCGGCGAGCGGGCCGGTCAGCTTGCGGCCGAACACGCTCCGGCCGGCCCCCAGAATGCGGAGCTTCTTCCGCGGCATCGCGTAGAGCAGGCCCATCCCGCCGGTGGTGTACTCGCCCCCGCACCAGGTGTACGTGCCGGGCGTTCTGCCGGAGAGGTTCTCGGCGTTCGGCTGGCAGGTGATCCCGCCGTCGTGCGTCCGGGCGAGGTCGTAGTACCACTTCTGATAGTCCAGGAAGCGGCGGAACCTCTGCTCGCCGGCGCTGATCGCGGCGATCGGGCCCCACCACAGCGAGAAGTAGCAGCCGGTGTGTCCCTCCTCGCGGGAGCGATAGCCCGCGGCGACGATGCGGCTGAAGTAGTCGAGCGCTTCGGGCTCCTTGCCCAGCAGGCGGAAGATCACGGCGGCCAGGGCGTCCTTGCCGTTGCCCCCCTCCCCCATCCAGGGCTTGTGATCGCCGTAGGGCACCGAGCCCTTTCCGGCGTACTTGAGGAAGAACAGCGCCGACTTTCGGATCGCCGCCTCGTCGACCTTCACGCCGCACTCGGCCGCCAGGATCAACGCGATCAGGCAGACCTCTCCGACCTGGTTGACCGCGCCGTAACCGCCCCAGGGGATGCTGTGGCCCCACGAGCCGCACGCCATCTGGCCCTCGGCGATCAAGGTCGCCAGTTCCTGGAGCTTCGGCAGGACGCTGCGGTCCCCGGTGGCCAGGTAATACTCCGCCAGGTACAGCCCCCCGTAGCCGGCCGGCCAGGCGTTCAGGACGATGCCCGCGTACGGCTGCTCGGCCAGCGAGTAGGCGGCCCGGCGGGCGGCGTCGAGATACTTCGGGTCGCCGCTGGCCAGCAGCAGCAGCCCGCCCCACGACGTGGCCATGCCCAGCTCGCCCTGCAAGTGCCCGTCGGGATACTGCCCCCTCGCCAGCAGCTTGCACGCCTGGTCGAGGATCTTCTTCGACTTGGCGCACTTGAACGGCCAGGTCTCGCTGTACTTGCCCAGCGCACGAATGCGGACCAGGACGTCCTCGGCCTCGCCGTCGCGCTCGACCGAGAGCGTCAGTCGCCCCTTGCCCTCGGGCTCCTCGGCGGCGGTGATCGCGTTGCCCAGCACCCTCCGCGGATCGGGCCAGTCGGCCAGGCTTTTCCCGCCGGCCCCGACGATCACGTCCCCGACGTGCAGCACGCCGTCGGCCGGAGAGCCCTTCGAGATGAACTGCACGTGGATTCGCGACCCGTCCAGCCACCCCCGCGCGCCGGTCGGGCCCAGGTAGATATGGCGACCCTTCCAGCCGGCGTGGGGGGACCACGTGACGGCCACCGGGCCGCTCGGCTGCCCCCGCCGGCCTCGCGCGGCCGCATGGGCGCCCGCCGAACAGAGCAAAAGCACCGTCAACGAAACAGCGATTTCGTGGTTCTTGTCGTGGCGGTTCATGCCCGTTCTCCTACTTCTTCTTCCCGGCCGCTTCGATCTGCTCGATGGCCTTCTTCGCCGCCTCGCGGTTGCCCTTGTCCTTGTCGGTCTCGGCGACGGCCTTCAGCGCCGGGATCGCCGACGCCGCTGCCGCGCCGATCGTCGCCAGGCAGCCGGCCGCGCGGCGGGTCATGCCGCGGTTCTTCGACGTCAGCCACTTCGCGACGATCGGCGCCGCCTTGGCGCCCTCGCCGAGGCCCACGAGCATCTCGACGGCCCGCCCGGAGCTGTCCCACATGCCCTCCGACGGGTGCTTGAGCATCTCGATCAGCGCCGGCGCGGCCGGCTTGTGGGCCCGCCCGTGCTGCCACAGGATCGACATCGCGTGACGGCGGACGCCCCACCCGCTGTCGCGGACCTTCACCGCCGCGATCGCCGCCGGCAGGAGGATGGCCTTGTCCTTCGTGGCCGACCGCAGCGAGTTGACGGCCTCTTCGCGCACCCACGAGTCCGGGTCGGCCGCCAGCCCGGCCAGCGCCTTGGCCGACTCGGCCGGCAGGGGGCCGACCCGCCCCAACGCCGCCGCCGCCCCCGCGCGGACCCACGCGTCCTTGTCCTTCAGCGCCTTGGCCAGGTCGGGCACGGCGGCCTTGGCGTCGGCGCCCATCGCCCCCAACGCGTCGGCCGCGCCGCGGCGGACCTTCCAGTCCTTCGCCTTCAGCGCCTTCAGCACGGCCGGGAGGACCTTCGGCCCCCTCGCACCCAGCGCCTTCGACGCCCGCAGTCGCTCGTACGGCAGCTCGCCGCCCAGCGCCCCGATCAGCTCGCCCGTCGTCCGCTTGTCCTTCGCCGGGTCTTCCTTCGCCGCCCGCCCGGCCGACACCGTCACCAGCACACACGCCAGCGCCGCTGCTATCGGTCGTTTCATCATCTGTCGTCTCCCTTCGTCGATTGAGCCCGACCGGGCCCTCTGCCGACAAAGCAGTGGATCTCGCCCGTGTCGGTGCTGACGTACAGCCTTCCGCCGGCCGCCGCCAGGCCGTGGGCCTTTCCCTCTATCGCCGCGGCCCATACTTCCCGGCCGTCGGCGGCGGCGTAGGCCCGCACGTGCCCGCTGCCCCCGGCGATCAGCAGCTCGCCGGCGGCGATCAGCGAATGGCAGGGCGGGCAGGGGACTTTCCAGAGGTAGCACCTGGCGGCGGCCTCGCGGAGTCGCTTGATCTCGGCGGCGATCGCGGCGATCTGCCGGTCCAGCTCGGCGCGCCGGGCCGGGTCGCCCGTCTTGCCGAGCTTCTTGAGCTGCTTGCGGGCCTCGCCCTGCCGGCGGGATCGATCGTGGATCTGCCTGCCCAGCTCGAAGTAGCGGACGTGGTCGAAGGCGGCCAGCGTGGCGGCCTGCTGGAGGTAGGCTGCCCTTGCGGCGACGACCATGCGGCGGGCGTCGGGAAATGTGAGGAACTGGTCCCGCCCCGTCTGCCCGTGGACCGACAGCCATCCGGCCTTGTTGCCCGGCCCGTGGATCAGCTCGGCCGCTTCGGTGAGGATGGCGTAGGTCCCGCCGCCCCCGCCGCGGACGGCGCCGAGCGCCTTGCCGTCGGCCCGGCTGTAGACGAGCGGCGCGCTGCGGCCCTGCGGGACGTAGAGGTTCCTCGCCGAGGCCAGCATCGCCCCCTGCATCGTCACGTCGGCCTGCTCGGCGCGGTAGGACCCCGCGCCGGCGGCGGCGCCGCTGCGCGCGTCGACGGCCCACAGGACCGACGCCCGCCACGGCAGCAGCGACGCGCCGAAGTACGCCCTGGAGCCGGCGACCAGCACGCCCGTCCGGACCGGCCAGAGCGAGATCAGCTTGGCGTTGCTGGGGATCAGCCGCCCGTCGGGGGCGGCCTTGCGCTTCCACACCAACGCGCCGTCGTCGGCCCGGACGCAGTAGGCCGATCCGTCGTCGGAGCCGAAGTACGCCTTCGACTCGTGCAGCGTCGGCGGCAGGCGGACCGGACCGTCCGTGCAGTAGGCCCATTGCTGTCTGCCCGTGGCCGCGTCGAGGCAGTGGGCGGCGTCGTCGGCCGACGAGCCGAAGTACGCCCGACCCCCCGCGACCGTGACGTGGAAGGCCGTGTCGAAGTCCCGCATCGACCGCAGGCCCTTGATGCCCGCAAAGGCGTCCCACTTCGCCGGCCCCGTCCAGGCCGGCCGGGGCCCGGCCGCCGGCGCGTGCGTCCACGCCTTCGCCAGCGGCAGGGCGAGCTTCTCCGGCGTGGCGCCACTGCGGCGATTGTCGTGACGGTACGTCGGCCAATCATTCGATTGCGGATTGCGGATTGAGGATTGAGGATTGAGGATTGAGGATTGCGGATTGAGGATTGCGGATTGAGGATTGCGGACTGTGGATTGCGGATTCTCTGCGGCTCGGCTCGCGCCGGCATGGCGGCATGTGACCATCGCCAGACAGCAAGCTGCCGGGAGAGCCCAACGGGGCAGGCAGGTGAGGGTTCCCGCCATCATCCACCCCCTCCCGTTCCGGCCGGTTTGACGGGCGTCTTGGGCAGGAAGCCCACCGACGTTTCCAGCCAGTTGCCGCAACTGCATCCGCCTCCCCCCTCGGGGGCGAGGATCATCCCGGCGGCGGGGATCACGCTCAGCCAACAGCTCGGGCGGAGGTTCGTCCAACTGCTGACCGCCCCGGTCCGCAGGTCCCACATCGCGATCCGACGGGACCGCCCCCGATGGATCAGCGCCCCGGCCGTCGCCGCGTACGTCGCGCAGCCCTCGCGCCGGCCCATCTTGTCCGTCAGCAGCCTGCCCGTCTTCAGACCGTAGCCGCGCGGCTCGAGGTAGACCGCCCCGTTCACCACGGCCGGGTGCTGCATGTGCCCGCCGTGGTTGTTGCTCGGCCATTTGTGGGCCGCCTCCCAGCCGGGCTTGCCCGTCGCGGCATCGTAGGTGTACAGGTGATAGCTGCCCGCCCCCGACGAGGCGATCAGCAGTCTGCGATCCGCATGGACGAGGAAGAAGACGATCGTCCCGTCGGCCGGGTCGATCGGGCGCTGCCACAGCCGCCGGCCCGTCGACGCGTCGAGCGCCACGAGGAACTGATCGGACCACAGCGCCGGCGAGCGAATCCGCCCGGTCGGGGAGGCGATCGGCTCGGCGTGGCGCGACTCGACGAAGTAGACCCGCCCGTCGCCGACGGCGATGGTGGTGTTGATGACGGCCCCGCAGGCGTAGGTCCACGCGAGCTGCCCGGTTCGGCTGGCCTCGCGGGCGAAGATCGCGTCGCTGCACACCTTGTGCGTTCCGGGCCCGTCGCGACGGTCGTACCAGGCGTCGTGGCCCCAGAAGGCCGTGTAGCTCGAGCCCGCCTTCACGCTCGTGCCGAAGACCTTGTCTCCCTCTCGCCCCACGTAGCCCCATTCGCGGCCCTCCGCGTGGCGGGCGGGCAGCGGCAGGGCCGTCTGAAGCCGGCCCGTGCGGGCGTCGAGGACCCAGCAGCGGTCCCGGACGGCCAGGTACAGCCGATTCTCGTCGGCGCACCAGTTGCTCGCGTCGCGGGGGATGTTGACCCGCCGCAGGTCGGGGATCTCCGTCAGCCAGAGCACCGTTCCGTTGTAGGCGTCCAGCGCGATGATGCGGTTCATGCCCTGGTTGAACAGCCGCCCGCCCGCCGAGAGCGGCGCGGGCATGCGCGGGTTGCGGTCGAGCCCGAAGTCCGCGCCCGGGCGGCCGATCCACTGGACCTCGAAGTCGCCCGTCCCGCCCGCCGCCGCGCGGGCCTCGCCGCCGAAGGAGCTGTTGCCCGGCCCGGCGTACTGGTGCGTCCATCGCCCCGCGCCCGCCAGCGGCCCGCGGCCCGCCGTCGCCCAGAGCCCCTCGCCGCCGTCCTCGATCGAGCAGGTCATCCCGCCGGCCCGCAGCCACGCCTCGAGGGCCTTCCGCTCGAGCCCCCCGGCGCCCGCCGGCCAACCGAAGCACGCCACGCCCCCGCCGGGCCTCAGCAGGCGATAGACCTCCGCCGCGCTGCCCCGACAGCCCGCCTGCCCAAGAGCGTCGGCCGAGACGACGAGGTTGGCGAAGTACCTCGTGAAGGGCAGCTTCGCGAGGGATTCGACGTGGCGGACGGTGATCCTCGGCCCGTAGGCGTCGGCCCGCCGAAGCAGCGCGCGGGCGGCGGCGACCTTCGCGGCGTCCTCGTCGACGCCGACGACGATCAGGTCGCTGCGTCGGGCCAGCTCGTAGGCAAGCTGCCCCCGCCCGATGCCGTAGACCACGCAGTAGCCCTCCCGGACGCCGCTGACGCGGAGGATCCGCTCCGCCGCCGCGGCGCAGCGTCCGGCCGCCCGGCCCCGGCCGAACGGGTCGGGTCGAACGGGCAGCGGCGGGGGGCAGTAGTTGAACGTCGTGTCAAACACGTGCGGCGGGCCCGTTTTCTCCTTCCCGCCGATCTGCCCGACGATCTGGTAGGTGTACTTGCAGCCGGGCCGCAGATTGCGCAGCCGTATCCTGTGGGCGGTCTTGGGCGTCTTGTCCTCGACCCGCCGGTCCGCCTTCCCGTCGACGCCGAAAAGCAGGATCGACGGGGCGGGCTGATCGGTCTGCCAGCAGACCGTCGAGGCCCGCCAGGCGTCGTGGCGGACGTAGGGGCCCAGCGCGGGGCGGTAGGGAACCGGCTTCGGTGCCGGTTTCGGCAGGCGGTCCTTGCCGGCGGCGTATCGCTGGGCGATCTGGCGGGCCGACAGGGCGGCGTGGTAGACGGCCGCCTCGTGGATCTGCCCCGCCATCGGGTAGAACTCGTTCGTGTCGTGATACGCGCCGATCTCGTAGAACGTGTCGGTCGGCGGGTAGAGGATCTTCCCCTTCCGCGACGCGTCGGTCGCCTCGAGGGCCCCGTTGACGTACACGCGGTGGTCCCTGCCGTCGTACGTGCCGGCCACGTGATACCACCGGCCCAGCTCGAAGTCACCGTTGGCCTTCAGGTACGTCAGCGACCGCTTGTCCTCGGTGGCCAGCGCGAACGAAAACCGCCGCCCCGAGAAGCCCAGCAGCCATCCCGTCTCGTCGTTGCCGTTGTCGCGGACCGCCCCGATGATCCCGCCCCACTGGTGCCCCCGCTCGACGCGAACCCACGCCTCGACGGTGATCGCCTTCTCCGGCAGCCCCGCCGAGCCGCTCCTGTCCGTGATTCGCACGGACTGGCCCTTGCCGTCCAGCACCAGCGCGCCGGCCTCGACGCCCTTCGCGAGCTTCGCGCCGCCGAGGATCTTCGCGTCCGGCCCGCGCAGGGCCTTGACGGCCGACCCGGCCAGGTGCTTCGCGTCGAACCGCCAATGGTGCGCCGGCTCCGGCACGCCCCCCCTCGCCGCGCCGCCACACAGAGCAACGGCAACCGCGGCGACCAATAACGCCGGCCCCCGTGGGGGCCGCCCGGCGAGCAACACGTATCCGGCTGACATGTCGCGATTGTAGCCTCCCGGCTTGGCGGGGACAATCCCGTCGCCCCCCGGGCCCTCGTCAGCGGAGGACCGTATTCCCGGCAGTGGGCTTTCCGGAACCCCTGCGGGGCTCCTCCGCGACACCTTTCCTTGGCGGTCCTCCGGGGGGCAGGACAACGGCCGCGTCGTCTGCATCACGCCCCGAAGGGGCGCAGGAAGTTGGCCGGAGGCGCAGCCTCCGGACCGCGCGCCGCCATCGGGCAGAGCCCCGCAGGCGTCCCGGAAACGCGAGCGCTCCCTCTGCCCGCCGCCCGCTCGGCGGGGATAAGGGTTGACAGCGGACGGGCGCGGCCCTTTCTCTGTTGGGGCACGTTTCAGAGGCGTGCGGAACTGTGAAGGACGTGATGTGAGACCGACGTTGCGATCGACGGCAGGGAGGCGCTGGCCGGCGGCGATCGTCCTGGCGGCGATCGCGGCGGCCGGGTGCGACAACTCGCCCTATCCGAAGAAGGACGAGGGGGAGAACGTCTACTACTCCTCCTTCACCACCGAGCCGGCGCACCTCGACCCGGGATGCAGCTACTCGTCGGGCGACTACAACATCCTCTGCAACATCGTCGAGCCGCCCTTCCAGTACCACTTCCTCAAGCGGCCTTACGAGCTGATCCCCGCCCTCGCCGTCGAGGTCCCCAAGCCCGAGCCGCGGAAGGTGACCTTCGACGGCAACACGTACGACCAGGCGATCGCCTACACGATCCGGATCAAGCCCGCCCTGCTCTATCAGGACCACCCGTGCTTCGTGGAGGCCAACCGGCGGCTGACCGAGAAGGACGTGCGGGGCATCGACGACGTCTGGGACTTCGAAAAGGACGCCAACCGCGAGGTCGTCGCGGGCGACTTCGTCCACGCCATCCGCCGATTCGTCGATCCGCGCCTCGCCTGCCCGCTCTACTCGACGTTCGCGAAGAACTTCCTCGGCATGGCCGAGTACCGCAAACTGCTGGACGATCGCATCGAGGCCGCCCGGGCCAAGCGCAAGGCGGCCGCCGGGGTGCTGTACAACCGCGAGCAGGACGAGAAGTTCGACCCGATCGTGCTCGACTACGCCGACGGGGCGGAGGAGTTTCCCTTCGTCCGCGAGATCGACCGGCACACGTTCGAGATCGTCCTCCAGAAGCCGTACCCGATCATCCTGTACTGGATGGCGCTGCCGTTTTTCGCGCCCGTGCCCCCCGAGGCGGTGGCGTTCTTCAACCAGCGCCCGCTGCTTCAGCGGAGCATCACCTTCGACCGCAACCCTGTCGGCACCGGAGCGTACGTGCTCCGCCGGTTCGACCCGACCAACGAGATCGTCCTCGAGCGCAACGGCAACTTCCGCCTCGAGCGATACCCCGACCCGCCGAGCCTCGAGGGCGCCGACGCGGCGACGCGCGAGACGTACGAACAGATGAGGGCCGACGGCGTCTTCGACGACGCCGGCAAACGGCTGCCGATGATCGACCGGATCGTCTACCGCATGGAGAAGGAGTCGATCCCCCGGTGGAGCAAGTTCCTCCAGGGCTACTACGACTACTCGGGCATCCAGGCCGACTCGTTCGACCAGGCGGTCAAGCTCAGCTCGCAAGGCGAGAGCGAGCTGACCGACGAGCTCGTCGCCCGCGGCGTGCGGCTGCTGCGATCGCCCGGCGTGGGGTTCTACTTCTACGCGTTCAACATGACCGACCCCGTCGTCGGCGGCTTCGAGGAGAAGCAGCGCAAGCTCCGCCACGCGATCAGCATCGCCTTCGACACCGAGGAGCAGATCGCGATCTTCGACAACGGGATGACGATCCCCTCGCACAGCCCGATCCCGCCGGGCGTCTTCGGGTACGACAGCGGGCCCGAGGGCATCAACCCGGTCGTCTACCGGTGGGACGCCGCCCTCGGCAAGCCCGTCCGGCGGTCGCTCGAGGAGGCCAGGCGCCTGCTCGCCGAGGCCGGCTATCCCGACGGCTACGGGCCCGACGGCAAGCCGCTGACGATCAAGTTCAGCACGCCGCGCGGCCGGGCCGAGGGGCGAAGCGGGATTCGATTCGTCCGGAAGCAGTTCGACAAGCTCAACATCCGCCTCGTCGTCGACGCGGCCGACGGCAACCGTCACAACGAGAAGGTCCTCTCGGGCAGCTTCCAGTTCGTCCATTGGGGGTGGCACGGCGACTACCCGGACCCGGAGAACTTCCTGTTCCTCTTCTACGCGCCGGACCCCAACGACCCGAAGAGCGGGCAGACGGTACCGAAGTACTACAGCCCGGAATTCAACCGCCTGTTCAACGAGATGAAGGCGATGACGAACGGCCCGGAGCGGATGCGGATCATCCGCAGGATGCTCCACATCCTCCGCACCGATGCGCCGGCGATCTTCAAGAACCACCCCGTCAGCCGGGACCTCGTCCACGGGTGGCTTCGCAACGCCTGGCCGCACGGGATGACCGGGTGCAAGCTGAAGTACCACCGCATCGACGAGGCCGGGCGGCAGGCCTATCGCCGGGCACACAACGCCCCGCGCTGGTGGCCGGTCGCGATCGTCGCGATTGTCCTCGGCGTCTCGATGATCCCCGCCGCGATCGCCGCCAGGCGGCGGCTGAGAGAGGGCTGAGGCGATGGTCGCCTATCTCATCCGCCGACTGCTCTACGCGATCCCGATCCTCCTGGGGATCGTGCTGATCACGTTCTCGCTGTTCTTCATCGCGAACACGCCGACGGACATGGCCCGCCAGGCGCTGGGGCAGAAGGCCACGCCGGAGGCCCTCACCGAGTGGGTCCAGGCCCGCGGCTACGACCTGCCGATGGTCTACAACGACAAGGCCGACGGGCTCGAGAAGATCACCTCGACGCTCTTCTACCAGAAGTGCGCCCGCGTGCTGGTGTTCGACCTCGGCCGATCCGACGTGACCGACCGGGACGTGGCCCGCGAGATCCGCCGCCGCATGGGCCCGTCGCTGGCCTTCGCCGTGCCGACCTTCCTGATCGGGCTGCTGACCTACATCTCGCTGTCGCTGATCATCGCCTTCTGCCGCGGGACCTACCTCGACCGGTGGGGGACGGTCCTCTGCGTCCTGATGATGTCGATCTCCTCGCTGTTCTACATCATCGGGGGGCAGTTCCTGTTCGCGAAGTGGCTGAGGCTGTTCCCGATCAGCGGCTTCGACTGGGGCGGCTCGACGGCGAAGTTCGTCTTCCTGCCGGTCGTCATCGGCGTCGTCGGCGGCATCGGCGGGGCCGTGCGGTTCTACCGGACGGTGATGCTGGAGGAGGTGGGCAAGGACTACGTCCGCACGGCCCGCGCGAAGGGGCTGGGCGAGTCGGTGGTCATGTTCCGCCACGTCCTGAAGAACGCCATGGTCCCCATCCTCACCGGCGCGGTGATGCGGATCCCGTTCCTGTTCATGGGCAGCCTGATCCTGGAGTCTTTTTTCGCTATACCCGGGCTCGGCAGCATGACGATCACGGCCATCCACGCGCAGGACTTCGCCGTCATCCGCTCGATGACCTATATCGGCGCGGTGCTGTACGTCATCGGGCTGCTGATGACCGACGTCAGCTACACGCTGGTCGATCCGCGGATCACGCTGGGTTCGGGCGGCAAGCGGAGCCTCTACGGCCGGCCCTCGGGGCTTGACGTGGCGCGGATCCTGATCGGCCTGCTCGTGCTGGCGGGCACGGCGGCGGGGATCTACTTCGCGGTCCGGGAGTTGTCGGGCCTTCGCTGGCGCGTGCCGATCGTCACCAACGTGGCGCTGCTGGCCGTCCTCGGCGGGCTGGCGGCCTTCCTGATCCACGCCCGCAAGAGCGAGCTGTGGATGCGGGCCTGGCGGCAGGTCCGCCGAAGCAAGCTGGCCGTCGCGTCGATGGGCTTCATCGGCGTCTACGTGATCGTCGCCGTCCTCGACAGCGTCAGTTGGCGAGACGTCGAACGCCCCGCCGGACACACCGCCGGCGCCCAGGCCGTCCTCTCCGAGCCGCGATCCGTCCTCGACCGCCTCCTCGCCCCGCTGGCGGAGCGGACGGAGAAGACCTACTCGGCCCCGCTGGCCGACCACCTGCTGACGAAGGAGACCGTCGAGGTCGTCGCCGACGGAAAGAAGGCCATCGAGCGCCGGCAGATGCCCCTG
>Ga0180438_10010930_pt1 | contig 11059 bp, 12 predicted proteins | sample SS_ome_12_FD_132455 | JGI IMG/M metagenome (GOLD analysis project Ga0180438, IMG submission 132455) | Hypersaline lake sediment archaeal communities from the Salton Sea, California, USA - SS_3_D_2 metaG | ecosystem: Environmental > Aquatic > Non-marine Saline and Alkaline > Hypersaline >... | reverse complement strand
TGTTCTTGAGATACAGGACGGATAGAGGTGATAACACTTTCAAAGGAAATTTCTACAGGATAGATATCTTCAGTGAACACATTGACCAGGTTTCCCTTGAGCTTCATGGTAGGAATTACTCTATTCAGTTATAAACGGTTGTCGGTTTGATATGATTCATGCAGACCCAATACATATCAGCACACACGGGAGAACAGCATGGGTGATAGCAATGAAGGACACCATGGATACGGACCGAAGAAAGTTGTTATATGAACTCTTTGGCTGTCCGCAATTTATCAAAGAAATCGAACAATCAGCAATCTCATAGATCGTATTCTTTTTTTCTTTTCTTTTTTTCTTTTCCTCTAGAAAATATTCTCACGCTGTTATCTCTACCTGTTCAATCAATAGCAAACAGAAGAAGATAGCCGGGCGCGGATTCGAACCGCGGTCGCAGGATCCAGAGTCCCGCAGGATTGTCCCCTACCCTACCCGGCTATGTCATGGACTCCATGGACCCGGAGGGATTCGAACCCTCGATCTGCAGCTTTCTCCTGGTTATTCATTAGAAGGCTGCCGCCATATCCACTAGGCTACGGGTCCTCATTTTTTTCACCAGCACAATAGTTTTTAAGTCTTTCGATATTGGCTGCATCAGGAAGGTAATATCAGTTTATCTTCTCTTTCCCAGATTGAACTATGTTTCATGCATTTTACTGGAAATTCATCTGATGACCACACAGATCAGAGGATTCTTCTTCATACTATCTCTTATCTTGTTCATGTGAAGACTGATCCAGGGAAATGAAAAGTTGAATATTATCTGGACACAACGTATTTAAGGCTATAGCTTCATGGTCTTTCAGGTGATGAACATGCTTGGACTGGGAACACAGGAGCTCATATTAATATTGCTCATCCTCTTGTTGTTGTTTGGAGTGAATAAACTCCCTGAATTGGCACGGTCACTGGGATTATCGATGAAGGAATTCAAGAAAGCCATGAAAGAAATTGATGAAGAACCAAAAGACTGAGGTATGTCATGGCTGAAAAAAAGATGGAGTTTTTTGATCATCTGGAGGAACTCCGGAATCGAGCTATCATCTGTATTCTCTCTGTAATCATCTCTTCTGCCGTTCTCTTTCTGTTCATGCCTGAATTCATAGAAATCCTACGGGAAGAATTGATTGGGGTTCCCCTGCACACCTTCTCGCCCATGGAAGCTCTTTTTGTCACCTTCAAGGCATCGATTTATGCCGGAATTGTCATTTCTTCTCCTATTATCATATACGAAATCTGGGCTTTTGTATCACCAGGATTGACAAAAAAAGAACGAAGAATGATCATTTTCGCTCTCATACCCACCATTGCACTATTTCTGGTAGGTGCTCTCTTTGCATATGGAGTTATTCTGCCTATCACCCTAAAATTCTTTTTTAAATTTTCTTATCAAATGTCAAACCCCCTCTTTGGTCTGGATAAAACGCTCTCCTTCATATTTTCTATGTTATTCATCTTCGGGGTGGTGTTCCAGTTCCCCTTGGTAATTGCAGTCCTGGCTCGATTGGGAGTGGTCAATCATGAGCAGCTCGCTCATAAACGCAAATATGCCTTTCTACTTATCTTTGTGGTTGCCGGTATCATCACTCCTGATCCCACCGTGGTATCCCAGACTATCGTGGGAATACCCCTGTATGTATTGTTTGAAATCTCCATCTGGGTGGCATATCTTCTCGAAAAGAAATAGGACATCCCTCCATATACTGATCCCTGTCTGCTCTCCTGATTCATGTACACTATCTTTCATGACCTATCATTCATGTTTTTTTTCTGAGTTCAAAGTCATGTTCATGTTCATGTTCCTGGTAATCCATTCTTCTCGTAAGATTGACATCATGATGCAGTTGTAATACATTCCATTCATACAATACTTATCTCGAATAACACCATCGTGGCAGAACCCCAGATTCTCATAGCATTTCCTGGCCATCTCATTGAATTCAATGAATCCCAGATACACCATATGGAGATTCAACCGATTAAATCCATACTGTAAAAGCAGGGTGATAGCCTCTGTCCCATATCCTTTGGACCAGTATTCCTCCTCCCCAATAATTACCCCCAGTTCTGCTCTCCTATGGATCGTATCTACATGAAGGAGTCCCACTGTACCGATAATTCTATCCTCACCATGAATGACAATGGTTAGAGAGATAGAATCTGAAGCTGACATCCATTCTTCCAGGCGATTCCTGGTCTTCTCTCTGGAAAGGGGATACACCTCTCCAATCATTTTCATGATCTCGTAATTATTGAACCAGGGGTAAAAATACTGTTCATCTTCTGCTTCCAGTGGCCTCAAATAGATTCTTTCCCCCACCAGAAAATCCAAGGGTATATCCATGGGTTCACCTCTCATCCATAATACAGTAAGGATCAGCTCCCATGATATCACCTGTATACGCGTATGCACTGGCCCTGCATCCACCACAGAGATCGGTATGCCCGCAGGTTGCACAGGCCCCGGTGAGCTGGGACCGTACTCGTAATGTTTCCAGGAGAGGTGAGGGCGATTCTCTCCACAGCTCTTCAAAAGATTGGGTGAATATGTTTCCTATGGGCAAAGGTATGAATTGACAGGTGTGGACATCGCCTGCAGGTGTTATCTTGCAGACATTGACTCCTGCATCGCATCCATTGTAGTAGTGTCCATTGGTGAGGATGGATTCATATGGAATATGATCCACCTGTAAATCCATCTGATCTGCTAATGTTTGCTTTCTCCTGTACAGATGAGTAATATGCGTTTTGTATTCCTCCAGAGGTAAATTGAGGCTCTTCTGATTTTTCTTTCCCCGACCGATAGGCAGAAACTTGTTCACCACCATATCACATCCCATATCCATTACAAAATCAATAGTTTCATCCAGAGTGGATGCATTCATTCGAGTCAGTGTCATATTGGTCACACAGTTCACTCCTGCATCCAGACACATGGTAATGCCCCGCAGTGCTTTGTGGAAACTTCCCTTCACTCCTGTCATTGCATCATGAATTGCAGGTTGAGAACTGTGGAGCGCAATAATGATCCCGGCTAATCCATCCGCACATATCTGTTCTATCATATCTTTGGTAAGCACTGTTCCATTGGTAGAAAAGGTAACAGGTAGCTTTTTTCGGGCATATTCAAAAATATCCACTATATCCTCTCGTAAAAAGGGTTCTCCTCCACTCAGAGAAATTCCAGTGGTATTCATTGCAGAAAGTTCATCGATGATAGTGCAGATTTTCTCAAAAGGCAGGATTTCAACATCCACAGCGGGTCCACTCTCATTCAGGCACATGAGACATGGTAAATTGCACTTGCTTGTCACTTCCACTATTGCAGATACGGGTCCTGTTATCTCTTCTATCAGCGGGTCTCCCTGTTCATCGAGAGAGACTTTCTTGTATTGCAGCACATCTCCTGAACGGTCCAATCCCAAAACATAATTAGATTGTTTCAGTTCCATGTGAATCATCTCCAGAGAATTGTTCTGTTAATAGCAGGAGTTTATACAGAAATGCCGGGAGAATTTTCTTCCTGATCCTGCATAAATAATCATCCACTCCTCTGAAACTGCCCGAATAGGTATAGGCTCTGTTGACACACCCCCCCGAACAGATATATTTGGCAAAACAGGTCCTGCATTCAGTAATGGATTCTACTGAGCGTCCGAAGAATTGCTCAATTTTTTCTGGATAATAGGTAAAGGTATCTGATTCTTCATCATACGAGCCGATGAAGAAATCCTCTGCATAAGGATGGTCTCCACTGATAACGGTATAACAGGGTGAAATAAACCCATCAGGAGTGATTACCATTCTATTTATCCCCTGGCAGTACTTGGTACTGGGTTGTACCAGATTCTCATAGACAGAATGTATCAACTTCACACCCTGTTCATGTGCTCTGTCCAGGGCATCCAGAAAATGAGTGACAAAATCGTCCACCTCAGGGGGATGCAAATCGATGGAGAACTTGTTGCTGACGAAGGGAGAGAAGGTTTCTATCTGTAAATTCGTCACTCCCAGCCCGGCCAGATATTCCACAGATTCACTCATGGTGTGAACGCTCTCCTGGGTGACAGTAGCTATGGCCCGTAATTCATGCTGGCCCTCCTGAACTATCTTCTTGATGCTCTTTTCCACCAGATCAGAAGATTTCCCCCCATGAGCCAGTGGTCTCTGAAAATTCTGTACTGAAGGGATCCCGTCCACAGATAAATTGAATTCAATATCTTCTGCTACCAGTGTATCCAGCACCTCATCCTTGATAACACCACAGGTATACAGGAACAGGGTGAGAGGAAGATTGTACTCCTGTGCCCGGGCAATACTGGAAAGTACTACCTGGGGATTTAATGTTGGTTCCCCTCCGGTGAAATACAGAGACATCCGGGTTGTCTGGGGAGTGACAGCTTCTTCTATCATTCGAGAAGCCAATTTTTCAGTCAGATACAGGGGTGTTCCCCGTCCTCCTTCGGCAAAACAGTACCTGCATCTCAATACACAATCAGTGGTCACAATCATCCCAATACGAATATCTTCATGAGAAAACTGGGGATTGAGGGGTTCTCCAAAAAATCCTTCTTTTTCAAAGGTTTCCACGGTGTGGGGATCTGTTATTTCATCTTCAGACATTCTTCCCACCATTCTAGAAAATGGCGAGAATATGAGATATTCTTCATCATTGATTTTGAAACAGGGGAGTTGATTGTTATATAAAAAAAAGGAGGAGAAATGTGGTAGGGTATTATCAGTCATTTCATCACTCCAGAATTAACATCTCTTTGGGGGCCCAATATCCATCAATTCACTGGTAAGCTCCACTAATCCTCCATCTCCTTGAATCTGATCAATGGGTTGACACATCTTTTTTCCACCTCCTCTTTCTGTTACCTATTCTTTACGTTCCTCATACCTATGTATCGTTACTATATAACAGTATCGATTTTATCGATGACCAAATCGACATATCGATCCTCACAGATAAAATCTATATCCCATAAAAAAGGTGATATCAGTAATAAGTGAAATAATACCTCTTCTAACACACAAAATCCCTTTTTTCTTTTATGAAAAAATGACACCCACATCAGGAATGCATCTCAGATCACGATCCGATCCATGCCTTTCTCGTTCTTTTTTGAGAAATTCTCAATATCGTAGCAAAACATTTAAAACTGATGAGTAAAGATGCATTAAAACTATTTGGTGAGTTCAATGAAGGGAATACGATATGTTATGGGTCATGCCCGCAGAGTATACTCCCCTATTAATACAGGGGGAGGGAGATTGTAATGGCATCATCCCGGTTCTTTTTCCAGAAGATGAGTTCTCCTGTCTCATTAATGATTGATCTCAGATTTAACTATGCTGTTATATCCACGGGTCTGATCCTGGTAGGATTTTTCTGGAATAATCTATATGGATTCTCTCTGGAATATGTTATGTTAATTGTGAGTATTTTCTGTGCTAACGTATTCATGTTTGTTGTTAATGATTATTACGATGCAGTGCATGATGCACTGGATCCGGTGAAATATGAACGGAATGTGTTCTGCTCCTCTCACGACAGCAGGACTGGTAAGATAATCTTATTCTCCAGTTTGGGATTGAGTTTATTATTGAGTTTCTTCGTTTCTATCCCTATTTTCATGATTGTGGTGTTCTTCAATCTACTGGCTATTTCATATTCTGCTCCTGGCATTAAATTACGAAATCGCATATACTGGGACTGGATATTTGTCTTCCTCTGGAAGGGATTGATTATTATCGCCAGTTATGTGTATTTTTTTGGCATGAATTTCTCCAGGCTGACTCCCTTCATGTACGGAACTGTATTCATTATCATGCTTTTCAGCTGGATCAGTCAATTAGAAAACCAGATCAGGGACTTTGAAGTAGATAAATTAAGCAATTCCAATCATTCCGCTCAACAATTGGGCCATAAAATGTCTTCATATCTGCAGCATATTCTTTTATTATCTTTTTTCATCTTCAGTGGAGTTTTTTGTCTTTATATGGATCTTTATATCACTATTGGACTCATAGCTGCCAGTATAATTCTCTATTACTTTGTCACTGTCATACAGAAACCCGTGGTAATGGAACTCATAAATATCTGGATTGTTGTGCTCTTTCTGGAACACTTCATGGATACCTATAATTATCAACAACAGATACTTTTCTCTGGATGGATTATTGCCATGATAATGGTAGCCATTATTCATGTGAAACGCAATAATTCCTTCAGTAGTGATAATGGTATTAAGCTACCCAGACTTTCTGTTTCCACAGAAAAGGAAAAGAGAAAGGAATAGGAGTAGGAAAAGAATAATACATTGTCAGATTAAGAGATATTGATGAACACTCTCAGCAGTCGCCGTCTGTGTATTGCAGCCCTTTCAGGAATCTAATCATTTTGTGGGAATATTTTTCCATATTTTTTTATTGAAATTATAAGAAATAGCTTAAGATTATCTATGATATATAATATCAGATCGATATTCTGTTTTCCACTCTGATCATTCAAAAAAAGTGATTTTGGAAACATTTATTAGAATTAAATATAAAGGTATAACTAATGTTCGATGTTCTCCCCTGGAATATGATTTTCAATCGAAAAAATACAGAAGAGACTAAAATCTTCTTTCTTTTATATTGGTATTTTTTTAACAATTCTGATTATCCCACGCATCTCCTGAATGAAATCACCCTGCTGGAGAACCTCTGTGATCTCCCAGAACCTCTACACCACAAAGGATCCATTATACCATACCTACACAAAATGGAAGAATTCAACTTAATCAGCAGAGTCAGTTATGATGAAAGATCACGGATCTTCATACCCGATACCCGTAAAAATCCAGTATACTATCAGGCTTTACCATTTTTCTACCTGGATCCCTTTTGTATTACCACACCACACGCTGTCGGAGGAACTATCAAAGATCATGTTAAGGAATACAGCAAAAAAATAAAAAAATTACGACTTATTTCCAAAAATAAAAAGAAAAATAATTCTAATTCTAATTACTCCTTAATATTCAATCCTCATAAAGATAACACGCTATTGCCTGCGCACTTTCTCTTCCAAGCATTCTCCAAACCACCTCCAGAAGTGATCACATATGCGCTTCAATTCAGTGACAACATTGTACACTGTTTAACTCTCTATACCCTGATCCGGGATGCATATGTTGAACTCAAGGCCCTCATATCCATTGCTCATGCTCATGTATTATCCCTCACAGACAAATCATCTGCAGATACCTTCACTGTGAACCATTCCTTTACAATACTGGATACAGATGCAATTAATGAAAAAATCCTTACCTCTACAGAAAATACACTTTTTCTCAGATCACATATTCAGAGCTATGAAAAAAAAAGGTATGAACAATGCATGACTATCCTGAAGGATTGTACCGAGAGCATACAGAATTTACAGAACGTATCACAATCTGATGATACCGAACCCTTCATCAAAGAACACTGCTCCAGGTTGATTACCAGCTATCAGGAGGAAATTCAGAAATACCGGGAACATCTCTGGAAAATTATTGATGAACATGTTGAACACCTTCTCTCTCATCTGTTGAACGAAATCCATCCATTATATATTGATGTGGAACTGGGATACAAGAAATTCAATCCTCACACATTACAATTTGAATAAGTTCATATATGAGGAATACTTTTTTTCATACTCCTTTCATCCCCATATAAAATACAAAGAAAATATGCTTTCTTTCCTCCGATATCTTCAAATTGAGCCTGCACCCCTCGCTCTTTTTTGTGAACATAACCTTTATAACAGGAGATCAATACTTACAAAAAGGTGATTTTATTGGGAGGAAAAACTGTTGTCGAAGTGAGAAGCCTGAAAAAAGGTCGATATATCATCATAGACGATGAACCAACCAAGATCATAGATATTACCACCTCATCTCCTGGAAAACATGGGTCTGCTAAGGCCAGGATTGAAGCTGTGGGAATATTTGATGATAAAAAACGGAGTATTATAAAACCCACGGGAGATAAAATCGATGCTCCCATCATCGATAAACGAACAGGTATGATAACTGCCATCATGGGCGATACGCTCCAGCTCATGGATATGGAAACCTATGAAACGATAGATGTCCCTGTACCTGAACCTGAGGATGTGGAAGGTACTGTAGAACAAAGTGCACAGGTTGATTATTTAGAAACATTAGGACGCTATAAAATCGTCAGGGTGAAAGGGAAAGGTTCATGATTTTTTTCTCCCAAACTGGACCATTTGCTTTGGCTTTGGATTCTTCAGAAGAACCTGATGCATTACTTTTTGGTATACCCTATGATTCTACCTCATCTTTCAATACCGGCGCTCGATGGGGACCCGATTCCATCAGGAGGGCTTCACATCATCTGGAACCCTATGATTGCAACACAGAGAGAGATTTGAGAGACATCAAAATCCGGGATGTGGGAAATCTCCATGTCCGCCACGGCGATCCAGCAGCACATAATAAAATTATCAAAAAGGCACTGACAGAAATTTCACTGCCTTTCATTGCCTTAGGAGGGGATCATTCTATCTCTTATCCACTGGTTTCACGCTGTGCTCCTGATCTGTGCATCTGTCTGGATGCCCATCTGGATCTCCGGGATGAGTATCTGGGCGAGCCGTTCTCACACGCCTGTACATCACGAAGAATTTCAGAAATCTGTCCTGTTCATATCTATGGATACCGGGAATGCTCACAGGAAGAGTATCACTATGCCCGAACTCATTCCATTCCTATATATTCTGCTGCTGATATGGAATCCATCCAGTATCCGGTGGATAAAACTGTATATCTTTCCATAGACCTGGATGTTCTCGATCCCTCGGTAGCCCCTGCAGTGTCCAATCCAGTTCCAGGAGGTCTTTCTTTCAATGAAGTCATAAATACTATACAGTCCATACTCCAGCATAATACCCTGGTGAGCATGGATATATGTGAATTATGCTCCCAGTATGCCGATGTCAGTGCAGTTACTGCAGCATCACTCCTGTTCAAAATCCTTGCCCTGTGGAGGAATGTCTATGAATGAAAAAATCTGTGCTCTTTCCATCAGAGAGAACATGTCTGTCCAGGAACTCATTTCAGAATATGAAAAAGGTGTATTTGGAGCCGGAAAAATTGCTCAGGCAGTCCATACCTATAGCCAGATGCTGGAAACTGACTGTACCGTATTTCTGGGATTGGCAGGTGCTCTCATTCCTTCAGGAATGGGAAAAATCATTGCAGAATTGATTCGCGATGATATGGTACAGGTAGTGGTATCTACAGGAGCAAATGTGACCCATGATCTCATTGAAGCATGTGGTGGATGCCATTTGAAGGGAATACCCGGGATGGACTCAGAATTGCATAAAAAGGGTATAGATAGAATTTATGACGCATATATCGAAGATAATTCATTTGTATTGTTTGAAGAATTTATACAAACTATTTTTCAGAAAATAGATCATACCGTATCGGTATCTGAACTGATGAATCAGATTGGTCAATACGTACAGTCTCCTGATTCATTTATTCGACAGGCCTATCTTAAAAATATTCCCGTATTTGTACCTGCATTTACCGATTCCATCCTGGGATTACAGGCGTTTCTCTATTCACAGGATCACCAGTTTGAGGTGAATCATCTCAAGGATATAGAAAAAATTCTCAACCTCCTATCAGATAATACAGGTGCTATCTTTTTAGGGGGAGGAGTCCCTAAAAATTTTATTTTTCAATCCATGCTCATGTCGCCCCATGCATTTTCATATGCACTCCAGATCACTACTGATCGACCAGAGTATGGAGGATTATCAGGTGCCACATTGGAGGAAGCCATCTCCTGGGGAAAAGTATCTGAATCATCGATGCTCTGTACTGTATATTGTGATGTGACCATTGCTTTTCCCTTGATAGTAGCAGGGGTGAGAAATCGTACAACAGAAGCCTGTTCATTGCTGTAATACACCGGTTCATACCACACACTGAAAAAAGAAAACCTTATAAGGCAATGTCATGATATGTGTCCAGCCGCCGTAGCTCAATTGGCAGAGCGCCCGCCTGTTAAGCGGATGGTTCCAGGTTCAAGTCCTGGCGGCGGCGCTTCTCATGGGAAATGAACATGATTTTTAGTACGCTCACTGATAACGAATATACACCTATCCTGGATTCTCTCTTAGAAAATCACCAACTTCTTTTATCATTATTAAAAATATCACAATATAAGATAGTAAATTATTATGAATATCGCAATTAATAGTATAAATATCTTAATTAAATTGCATATTTTACAAAATCGATAAATTTATATAGTATTATGACATTCATTCTATGACCTCAAAGGAGGTGGGAAAGAAAGTACACGCATTCCTGAGAAGAATGAAAATACAGACGTATTTTTTCTTTCTTCTTTTTTTGTTTTTGTATTTTGTTTTTGTATTTTTCAATTACAATCAGGGAAATTGATGAATAATATTACACATATCATCCATCAAATAGATAATTTCTCCTGAATCTGAAATCCATGAGGTATTTAAATTTCTATATAGATACATTTCATTGTCCTTTCCCACTCCAGAACAAATCCGTACCCAATCTTTTGGTTCCAATACGATTCCCCGGGGTATCTTATACACATGCTTCCAAACCTGGGGATCCCTCCTCTCATCTACAGGGAGATGACGGTACTGTTCATAATAATTGTTGAATACCACCCAGTTGGAGATGTCCACGGCACTCTTTCCCGTGTTGAAAAGGACAATGTACTCCTCATTGAGGCTGGTTGCTGAAAAATTGACACGAAGTATGACAATATTCTCACTTCCCTCAGCAGGAGGATACATGCACTCCTGACCAGCCACTACTGTCTGAACCATGAGAACACACGCCAGTACCCATACTTTTTTCATGCCTGTATATGCATTAAATACTTAATAAATCTTTGGTAAGGAGTGGGATAATTTGTATGATGTTCAACAAATGAAAATAATTATTACTAG
>Ga0180438_10010929_pt1 | contig 11061 bp, 5 predicted proteins | sample SS_ome_12_FD_132455 | JGI IMG/M metagenome (GOLD analysis project Ga0180438, IMG submission 132455) | Hypersaline lake sediment archaeal communities from the Salton Sea, California, USA - SS_3_D_2 metaG | ecosystem: Environmental > Aquatic > Non-marine Saline and Alkaline > Hypersaline >... | reverse complement strand
GGGGTCGACGGGCGAGAGCCCGTGTTGCGGACCTGGCCGGCCAGTGCGGCCGACTCGGTGCGTCGCGGCGGCCCATTCGATTGCGACGCCCATGCCCGATCGGTGCGCCTGAAATACGAGGATCCCTGGCCGCTTTCCGACAAATACCTCCTCTGCTCGCGGATGACCGGCGAAGGCGAGCGGACGGGCATCTACCTGGTCGACGTGTTCGGCAACGAGTTGCTGCTGCACGCCGAAGGCCCGGGCTGTTACGACCCGATGCCCATCAAGCCCCGACCTCGCCCGCCGGTGATTCCCGCGCGGCGCAACTTCGAGAACGGCCGCGGCTTCTTCTACGTGGCCGACGTCTATCGGGGCACGCACATGCAGGGCGTCCGCCGCGGCAGCGTCAAATCGCTTCGCGTGGTCGAGTCGCCGGAGAAGCGGCACTGGTCGCGGGGAAGCTGGAACGGGCAGGGCTATACGGCCCCCGGCATGAACTGGCACGGCCTGGAAAACAAGCGAATCCTCGGCACTGTGCTGGTGGAGGTCGACGGCTCGGCCTTCTTCGCCGTGCCGGCCGATACGTTCGTCTATTTCCAACTGATCGACGAGAACGGGATGATGATCCAGTCGATGCGGAGCGGCACCGTGGCCCAGTCGGGCGAGACCACCGGCTGCATCGGCTGTCACGACGCGCGCCGCACCGCTCCGCTGCCCATCGACGACGAGACGCCGCTGGCACTGAAGCGACCGCCCAGCCGGCTCGACGGCTGGTACGGCCCGCCGAGGCTGTTCGGCTTTATGGCCGAGGTGCAGCCCGTGTTGAACAAACATTGCGTAAGCTGCCACGACTACGGCCGGGAGGCCGGCGGGAAGCTCAATTTGGCCCCCGACCGGACGATCGCCTTCAACACGGCCTATCACGAACTGTGGCTCAAAGGCACGATCCGTTGCGTGGGCGGCGGCCCGGCCGAGGTGCAGCCGGCCTACGGCTGGGGCTCGCACGCCAGCAAACTGACCGAGGTCCTCCGCCATCCGAAGATACCCGAGCACCAGGACCTGAAGCTCAGCCGCGAGGATTTCGACCGGCTGGTCACCTGGCTCGATCTCAACGGCGTCTATTATCCCACCTACGCGTGCGCCTATCCGGAGAGTCTCACCGGCCGTTGTCCGTTGGACCATCAGCAGCTTCAGCGGCTGAGCCAACTGACCGGCGTGGCGATCGGCCCGCTGCGGGCGCACAACAGCAATCGCGGCCCGCAGGTCAGCTTCGATCGCCCGGAACTGAGCCCCTGTCTGGGCAGGTTCACCGATCGCGCCGATCCGAACTACCGGGAGGCCCTCTCGATCATCGAAGAGGGCAAGCAGATGCTGGCCGGACGGCCGCGAGCCGATATGCCGGGTTTTGTGCCCTGCGACGTTGACCAACGTCGCGAGGAGAAGTACGCCCGACGCCGGCAAGTCGAAGCCCGCAACCGCGAGGCGGTGCGGACGGGCGCGAGGGTTTACGACGAGGCTGCGGTCCGATCCTCGAAGGATCAGGGGTGAAGTCTTTTCGCAACTTGTTGTTTGCCAGGGGCATTCCTTGCGGACAACGGCTGCTAGCCGAGCTTCTTCCACAGTTCGTCAGACTCAATGCGACGGTGCGCAACCGCTGGAGAAACCACAAACTCCCGTGCCACGTACTCCTCCATCGCGTCTCTGGCTCCGGCTCCAACGTCAGCCAAGTCGACGCCCGCTTTCCGTGCCTTTTCGACAATCTGAAAGAAGACTCGTTCCAGCTCGGACTGGGGCATCAATACTAGTCCGGCAAACGCGTTCGCGTGGAATTCCAGATACCCGTACTGGTCTTCTGGGATCTTGTTCGTGACGATGTCCTTCCAGCTCTTGATGTCATCGAACGACAACTGCTGAAATAGATCCGCGTGCAGGAGCCGGTGCGCGAGTTCGTGGGCTATGCTGAAACGATAGCGGTTCTCACGTGATCGGAAAACGTAATCGTCCACACGGATCTCCGTCAGGTCACGCGTGAGAAACGCGACCGTGTCGAAGTGGTCCTGCAAGCCCGGCACCGGCACGATGTCCATACCGAAATCGCGTTCGACGATGGTGTCAATCGGGACGGGAATCGTCCGATCAGGGTGGTGCTTCGCAAGAAAGGCCTCTGCCTCGTCGCGAAGGCGATCGTAAGGCAGATAGGGAGCTTTAGAGGCCACCGACTAACTCCTCCTGACGCGTTCGACCAGTTCGTCCAGCTGATCCGGAGAGACCTGCTTGGCTCGCATGGTCCTAAACAGGACGGGGAGTTTGTCGACAACTTCATCGTCCGACATCAGGTCGGCCGGGATCTCACCACGCTCGGCCGCGGCCGTGTCGAACAGATCCATCCACTCGTCGGAGCCCCGTTCGATGCCCAGGGCCTCTGCATACTTCTGAAGTCGATCCACGTCTTGCGGAGGCGGGAACATCCCCCGCTCCAGCCGACTGTGATTCCCCGGGTCCAACCCGTTCTTCAGACAGAATTCTCGAAGCGAGAGCCCTTTTTTCAGACGCAATCGCTTCAACAGTGCTCCAAACTTGGCTGCCATCGCGTTGCCTCCTGTAGCGGCGTCGATTTGGATCGGAACCATCCTCCGTGACGCCATCACCCTCCATTGTATGTATTGTACAACATATACAACGCCCGTCAAGGGCAATCCTGGATCTCAGGCAAACTACTGGCAGGATGGGTACGGGCTCGACGCCCCGTGCCTCCCGCACATATACTGCTCTACATCGACGCTCGTCGGCCGAGGCCTGTCACCATGAGGGGCCTGTAGAAGAAAAGGGAACAACACGTGAATCACGAATACGCCTTCGAAATGGCCACCGCCAACATCCGCTTCGGCAAGGGGGTGACCCGCGAAATCGGCATGGATCTGGCCGATCTGGGCGCCAAGCGGGTGATGGTGCTGACCGATCCGAATCTGGCCAGGCTGCCGCCGGTGGCGACGGTCCTGGAGTCGCTCGACGGCGAAAAGATCGAGTATGCGCTGTTCGACCGCGTGCACGTCGAGCCGACCGACGCCTCGTTTCGCGAGGCGATCGAGTTCGCCCAGGCTGAGCCGTTCGATGCGTTCGTGGCGGTCGGCGGCGGGTCGACCATGGATACGGCCAAGGCGGCCAACTTGTACTCGACCTACCCGGCTGACCTGTTCGAGTATGTCAACGCCCCGATCGGCAAAGGCAGCCCGATCCCGGGGCCGCTTAAGCCGCTGATCGCCGTGCCGACCACCGCGGGCACGGGAAGCGAGACGACGGGGGTGGCGATCTTCGACGTGATCGAGATGCGGGCCAAGACGGGGATCGCCGATCGGCGGCTGAAACCGACCCTCGGGCTGATCGATCCGGACAACACGCGCACGCTGCCGCCGCTGGTGGCGGCCTCCACCGGGTTGGACGTGTTTTGCCATGCACTCGAATCGTACACCGCGTTGCCCTACGACCGCCGGCCGCGACCCGCGCGCCCCTTGGTCCGACCCGCCTACCAGGGGTCGAATCCCATCAGCGACGTCTGGTCGGCCCAGGCGGTGCGGCAGGCCGCTCGCTATTTGCCCCGGGCCGTGGAAGACCCGGACGACGAAGAGGCCCGTTCCGCCATGTTGCTGGCCGCTTCGTATGCGGGCATCGGGTTCGGCAACGCGGGGGTCCACTTGCCGCACGGCATGTCGTATCCGGTTTCCGGCATGGCCCGCGATTATCGGCCCGAAGGTTGGCTGGTCAATGAGCCGCTGGTGCCGCACGGGATCTCGGTGATCTTGAATGCCCCGGCCGTGTTTCGCTTCACCGGAGAGGCGTGTCCTCAGCGGCACCTGGAAGCGGCCGGATTTCTCGGAGTCGACGTGTCCGATCCGAACCCGGCCGAGGCGGGCAAGATTCTGGCCGAGACGGTGGTCGATTTCATGCGACGCTTGAAAATTCCCAACGGTCTGAGTGCCGTCGGCTATACCCGCGAAGACGTGCCCGCGCTGGTCGAAGGCACGTTGCCGCAACATCGCGTGACCAAGCTCTCTCCGAGGGAGGTGGGTGCGGAAGAGTTGACGCGACTGTTCGAGGATTCGATGGTTATCTGGTGAACCTGGCGGCGAGTTCCCGCAGGGCGGCCAGTTCGGAATGGCCGGGACGCGGCGCCTGCATCAACGCCCTCTGCACGCGTTCGATCAGGTCGTCGTTCCGGGGGATCACTCCTCGGATCGAGGCTCGCGCCAGCGCCCCGGCCGCATATTGTTGCAGCATCGCAAACCGCTCGTCGGTCAGCAACTTGATCACCTCTTGCGTCACGGAGCCGTCCTGGCCGAGACAAGATTCCAGCGCGAGCAGGCAGGCGATTCGAAGCTGTTCGTCTTCGTCCTCCGATGCCAGCAAGCGGCGCGCGGCCGACCGTGCACCGGGGTCCGCCCGAAGGGATTTGCTCAACCCGAGCGCAGCCCCCGTCCGTACCATAGCGGAATGCTGAGACTGTAGTGCGCCGGCGAACTTCTTGCGTAGGCTTTCGTCCCCTGCGGCCACACCGGCAAGGCTCAGCCCGCATGCCCGCCGCACGCGATCATGCGGGTCGTTTTCGAAGTGCTCCAACAGCGCAGCCCGAACCGCAGGGTCCTCGGCCGCCAGCGCCTCCAATTTCCGCGCAGCCTGTTCCCGGACTCTTTCTCTGTTACCCCGCTGCAAGAGTTCCAAGAGCATTCCCAATGCAGCCGGAACGGTGCGCAGTGCAGCGGCGATTTCGGCCACCAGCAGCAGTTGAAACCTTTCGCCGGCGTCTTCCGATTGCAGCAGCTTGCGTGCCTGCGCATACCACTTCTCCGGCTGCGTGCTCTTGAGTTGCGGATCGAGATAATACCGCGTGATCGGCCCGTCTTCGCAATCGACGGTCACCGCCGTTCCCAACTCCGGCGGAGTCTCCCCGCGTGGTGGAATCGTCTTCGTCAGTTGCTGCTGGAACTGCAAGTCGCCCGCCGCGCGGAGTTGCAGGACCTCCTGGGGCGAGAGCTGCTCCCTGGCAGTGGCCAGCAGTTGTTCGATGGTCGCTTGGGCCCGGCCGGCCAGACGCGTTCCCGCAAAGCCCTGAAGAAGATTCAACCCGTCCAACGTGATCCCCAGCCAGCGTGATCTTCCCAGCTCCAACACCCGGCAGAAGAGTTCCTCGACCAGCCGCTTGTCGGCGACCACCGCCCCGTCGGAGAGACAACTCAAGGCCAGCAAAGGTCCGCGATGAAGAAATCGGCCCACCGGATCGGGATCATCGAGGATTGCTTGCAGCAGGGCCGGCGATTGGGCAGGAGCAAGCTGTGAAGCCACCAACCGGATCACTTCCGTCCACCGCGGGTCGTAAAGATGTGGCCGAAGGTCCTCGACCAGGCTCGACGGCGACTGCGTGGCAGTTCTTTCGAGAATGGCCCGGGCGGCAAAGTACTCTTGGAAGGTCAAATGCCAGAACGCATACACGCCGTTCCCCCGCTCCACAAGCAGCCCGGAACGTTCGCCAAGATACCGAATCACCCGATCGTATTCGCTCTTGGCCCGCTGCAGATCGAAACCGAGCTGCTCGTGGAGAAACGTCTGCACGAGTTCGGCCAGCCACCACCGCGGAGCGACCGCCAGCCCGTGGCGCTGCATCTGCAAGGCCAACTCGGCGAGCAACCACCCGTATTCGCGCCCTTCCAGTGCCGCCCCGTGCAGCAGATCGCCCGGTCTGGCCGAGAACTTGGCCGCTTCCCAGCTTTCCAGCAGCGTGTCGGTGATTTTGGCGTACAGATCCGTCCGGCGACGAGGCAGCACGCCTCCGCCGTGGTGCAGCGCCGCCAGAATCGTAAGCATCAACGGATTGGCGGCGATGGCACGAACGCGCGGGTTGGCCATGATCATCTCGCACAACTGGTGCGTGTGCTGTTGGGCGTCGGCCCGGACCTTCCCCGATGCCCCCTGAACGCTAAGAGCGTACCACTTTCCCACAAACGCGCGGATCTGATCGTCCTGCCACGGGGCGACGTGAAAGATCGCGAATCCGATCTGCTCCCAAGGCCGCCAGTCGAAGTTCACCCACCGCGCAGTGATCACGAAGCGGTTGTGGGGATAGCGTGCCACGAACTCTTTCAGGCGAGACAACAGATCGGCCATGTGGTCCGCGTGCGCCACTTCATCCAGGCCATCCAGCAGGACGATGCAACGGCCTTGCCTGAGGCTCTCGCGGAGGTAATCCTCCGGATCGGGACGATCGCTTTGTCGGACGCACGCCGAGACGAATTCCACGGGGTCCAACTCGCCCTCTTGTTCCCTCGCCTTGAAGTATTCGGCCAGGCGCACCAGCATCGGCGAGAAGGTCGCATCGCCGGGGCCCGAGGCGCCCAGAGGCGCCGCGGCGCACGCGGTGACCAGATGGCGCAGCAGCGTTGTCTTGCCGCTTCCGGGCCCTCCCAGCAACACGATCCGATCGTGCTGGCGCACGGCCTCTTCAAATTCCTGCAGTTCGGAGCGCACCAGCGGCGCTTTGCCGGCCTTCGACGGATCGCGGCCCTGCTCGTAGGGATCGTGATCGCGGAGCGGATTTTTCCAAACCCTGGCGGGCACATAGAGGCGCTCAAGCGACATAGCGCGGAGTTGGCCCACCCCCAAACCGTGGAAATCGAGGCTCGCGTGTTGGTCGACCAGCCAGTCCAGGTAACAGCGTAGGACCCCACCCAGGACCAATTGATGGGGAGAAACATCCAGCGCAGCGGCCAGTCTTCGGACCGTTTCCTGTCGGACACGTTTATCTGCCTTGCCCAGAATTCCGTGGATGGCACCTCGGGAGAGTCCCGATCGGCGCGCAAGTTCTGATTTGGAAACATCTTGCGCGTCCAGCGTTGCCTGCAGGGCTCGGATATCCACTTGCATCGAGGAATTTGCCTCGAATCGGAAAGAAGTGTCTTGACCTACCACAAGTTTACGAGTATATGTATATTATGTCAACATTCGTGTGTGCATCGTTGCGGCATTAATATACATACCATAGAGCCGTGCGAGTATATCCATGGATGGGTTTTCGGCTCCGCCGAGAAGTTGGCCCGGGTCCCATGCATCGCACACCGTCAACAAAGCCGTCGCCGCGAGCTAGTGTCCTGTCGGAGTTTGCGCCGAAGCAGTGCAGCCTGCCGACGCCGTTGGGAAGAAGCCGTCAGGCGGAACGTCCACCTGACGATTATGCACGATCCCGGCCGGCCGTACAGCAGCGTGCGTCGCACTTTCGGCCAGCAGAGGCCTGCCGGGGCATTCTCACTCCGAAAATCCCCCGGCCAGCACTACTCGCCGCAGCGGCCGATCGCAATAATTCGCTATGGCGCCCCCCCGCCCTTCTGACGGCCGGAACGGTTATATCGATTGTCCGAACTGCAAAGAGATTTATCCCTCTCCGCGGGCCTTCCAGGCTTGAGCTACCCTTGAGAATCGGGCAGAAACCGGCTAAACATGGAAGCATAGTGAACGTTCTACGGGTACGCATAGGCAAGGCTAACCGATAACCTGGGCAACGGCATGAGTACCGAATCTTCTCTCGATCCCCAATTGATTGAACAGACCAAGCAGCAGATCCGCTCGCTGGTTGCCGAAATCGCGCAACTGTCGAAAGAGGACGTTGCGCCCGAGGAATTCTACGGCCAATTCCTCACCCGGGTCGTCTCGGCGTTGGCGGCGGTGGGCGGGGCCGTCTGGACGGTCAACGACGAGGGTCGCCTGGCGCTGCAGTATCAGATCAACATTCAGGAAACCAAGCTCCGCGAAAACGAGGAGGGCCAGGTCCAGCACAGCCGCCTGTTGTACAAGGCGCTGAAGACGGCCGAAGGTCTGCTGGTGCCGCCGCACTCCGGTTCCGGAGAGGACGATCAGGCCGCCAACCCGACCGACTTCCTGCTGGTGCTCGGCCCGCTGAAGACCGACCTGGAGACCGTGGGCGTGTTGGAAGTCTTCCAGCGCAGCGAGGCCGGCATCAACACCCAGAAGGGATATCTGCGGTTCCTGCTGCAGATGTGCGAACTGGCCGCCGACTTCCTCAAGAGCCACCAGTTGCGGCACTTCTCCGACCGCCAGGTGCTTTGGACCCAATTGGAAGAATTCACCCATACGGTCCACGGCGGGCTGGATCCCCGCGAAACCGCCTACACCATCGCCAACGAAGGCCGGCGGCTGATCGAGTGCGACCGCGTGAGCGTGGCGATTCGCAAGGGAAGCAAGTGCAAGATCGAGGCGGTCAGCGGGCAGGACCTGTTCGACAAGCGGTCCAACACGGTTCGGCTGCTGGGGAAGCTGGCCACGGCCGTGGTGGCCACGGGCGATCCGATCTGGTACGCCGGCGATACGCGCGACATGCCCCCCCAGGTCGAAGACGCCGTGCAGGAGTACATCGACGAGTCGCACTCGAAGAACGTGGCCGTGCTGCCGCTGAAGCGCCCGCAGGCCGCCGAAGAGGACGACCCCAACAAGCGCGAGGCTCCCGAAGCGCCCATCGGGGCCCTGATCGTCGAGCAGATCGAAGACAGCCGCGTGCCGCAGAGCATGGTGCAGCGGGTGGACGTCGTCTGCCGCCACAGTTCCACCGCGCTGGCCAACTCCCTGGAGCACCAAAACCTCTTCCTGATGCCCGTCTGGCGCACCTTGGGGAAGGCCAAATGGGTGCTGCGGGCCCGCACGCTGCCGAAGACGCTGGCCATTACGGGCGTGATCCTGGCGGCGCTGGCGGCACTGGTGTTCTGGCCGGCCGATTTCGAGGTCCAGGCCAAGGGGACGCTGGAACCGGTGACCCGGCATGATGTATTCGCGCGGGTGGAAGGCGTGGTGGACGACGTGCTGGTCGAGCACGGCCACATGGTATACACCACGGAAACCGGCAGCGCGGTCGAAGCGGCGGTGGGCAGGTTGGGAACCGGCGGCGCGGTCGTGGTCGACGAAGCACTGTTGGCCGCCTTGTCCGAAGAGTTGAGTGCTGCGGGAATCGATGCGAAGACGGCGCAGAACATCACCGGCGCCGTTGAACGCCTGGGCGCGCAGCACGGTGGCCAACAGATTCCCATCCAGGACGTGATGGCAGCCGTCCGCCAAGAGATGAAAGTGTTGTTGATCAAGCTCCGCAGCTACGAGTTGAAGGTGGCCATCGAGGACGTGCGCGGCCGGCTGGAGACCACGAGGACGCAAATTATTGAGGCCCGCCGGACGAAAGCCGACGAAAAGGACCGAATGAAGCGGGACGAGATTGCCGGCCGGATCGCGGCGCTCGAACAGCAGGAGCGGAGCCTCGTGGAGCAACTGAATCTCTACAGAATCAAAGAGTCAGAACTTCAGGTCACCAGCCCGATCAACGGACTGGTGGTGACCTGGGACCTTTACAACCGGTTGAATCACCGCCCGGTGCAGCGGGGCCAGGTGTTGTTGCGGGTGGCCGACCCGTGGGGAGACTGGCAAGTGGAACTCCAGATGCCGGAGGACCGCATGGGGTTCATCCACGCCGCACAACAGGACTTGTACCAAGAGCTGCGCGAGAAGCTGCGCGAGGTCATGCAGCAGAAGCAGCCCGACCTGACGGCGGAGGATCTGGACACCCAAGTGACCGGCGTGCCCGACACTCAGTTGGTCGCAACCCTTCGCGGACTGCTGGCCGAGGAGTTGCTGGCCGATTTACACGGCAAGGTTCGCACGATCCTGGGGCAGCCGGCCGAGGAACTGCCGGAGGACGTCTCCGGTGAACCCGAGGCGGCTGGGGACGATTCCCTCGGCGCGGCGGCGTTGCCTGCCGAGGACGGCCCGGCCGCACCGCCGACCGTCGATCCGGTGGACCCCGCAGCCGGCGAGCCCGTCGAGGGAGAAACGCTGGAAGAAACGACGGAAGTCGTGGAGGAGGAACCGGTCGAAGAGGTGCTGGATCCGGCCGTTCGGGCTGCGCTGGAGGACGTGTTGGCCACGACCGTCTATGAGGCGGCGCGAGCGAAGCTGGCGACCTTGCTGGACCAGATACCGCGCAGTGAACTCCACAACCAGGTTGTCGAGGCCCTGGACGACGGCTTGGACGACCGGCTGCCGGTCACGTACATCATGGCGACGGATCCGAGCGACAAGCTTCAAGGCAAGGTGCAGGAAATTCACCTCAACGCGGAAGTTCAAGGCGAGGAAGGCAACACCGTCTTGATGAAGGTGGCCATCGACAAGCAGCAGTTGCTGCACCTGCGCCCCGGGGCCACGGTCACGGCCAACGTCTACTGCGGCCGCCGCTCGATCGGCTTCGTCTGGTTCCACGACCTGATCGCGTTCATTCAGTCGCGAATTCTGTTTCGATATTTTTAAGCTGTTTGCGCATCGGCTGCACGATTCTGATCGCCGCCGCTGCATGAACCAAAACATTACCCGTGCAAGGAAATCTTCGGTTATGAAATCACCCCTGGTTGTGGTTGGTGCGTTGCTCGTGGTCGGTGTGCCGCTGATGGTCAGCGCACAGAGACCGGCGGCAGCCCCCATCGGCACCGTATTGGTCGAGAACTGCCTGGTTTCGCTGGTCAACGAGACGGAGGTCCCGGCGGAGGAGTCCGGCGTGCTGCGCGAGCTGTACGTCAAAGAGGGGGCCGAGGTGAAAGAGACCGATCTGTTGGCCCAGATTGACGATACTCGCGCTCAGAGACAAAAAGAGGTGGCTGACGCCAATCTGGCGGCCGCCACGAAGAAGGCCGAAAACAGGACGAACATCGAGTATGCCGAAGCCTCCTCGAAGGTGGCTTATGCAGAATGGATGCAAGGTGAGGAAGCCAACCGGATGCACAAGGGCACGGTGACACCGGCCGAGATCGAACGGCTCGAGCTGACCTACTACAAGACGTGGTACGAGATCAAGCAGGCCAAGATGACCAAGGAGATCGCTGGAGACGAGGCCAAGGTCAGCGAGGCCGAAGTCAAGGCGGCCGACGAGGGCATCGAACGCCGCAAGATCAAGTCGCCCTGGACCGGCACGGTCGTCGAGGTCTACAAGAACAAGGGCGAGTGGGTCCAGCCGGGCGACCTCGTGATGCACGTGATCCGGCTCGACCG
>Ga0180438_10010928_pt1 | contig 11062 bp, 6 predicted proteins | sample SS_ome_12_FD_132455 | JGI IMG/M metagenome (GOLD analysis project Ga0180438, IMG submission 132455) | Hypersaline lake sediment archaeal communities from the Salton Sea, California, USA - SS_3_D_2 metaG | ecosystem: Environmental > Aquatic > Non-marine Saline and Alkaline > Hypersaline >... | reverse complement strand
CCCGCAGCGGATGCCAGCCGCCAAAGATCACAATGGCCAGGGCAATCCAGCCGTTGCCTGCCGTGTGTCGATGGCTCCATCCCAGCTTCACGCTGAGTGAGTAGGCTGCTCCGCCGACTCCCACCAGTGCACCGCCCAAGATAGTGTAGGCGTAGCGCATGCGATTGACATTGATCCCCCGTGCAAAGGCAGCCTGCGGGCGTTCCCCGATCCCCTGCAGCCGCAGGCCGGACTGGGTCCTGAACATCCAAAACCAGGTCACAAAGACCAGTGCAAAACTGGCGTAAATCAGCACATTGTGGCTGAAGAACACTTGGCCAAGAATGGGGATGTCGCTCAAGATTGGAATGGGCATATGGGGGACGGAGGGACCGGGCTTGCGTACGAAGGGGTTGCCCAGAAAGGAACTGAGCTCGGTACAGAGCAAGGACAAGACGAACCCTATTGCTACCTGATCCTGTCGCAGCTGAATGCTGGCGAGGGCAGTGATCAGGGCCACCAGCGCACCGATGATCATCGCCGCCGTCAGGCCAAGTGCTACACTGTTCGTGAGATAGGCCACAGCGAAGCCGCCCATGGCCGAGAGAAGAATACTACCATCCAGTGACAGGTTAATCACTCCTGCCTTTTCCGTGATGGCCTCGCCGATGCCGGCGAATATCAATGGCGCGGACTGGGCCAGTACTGAGGATAGCGTGCGGATGAGAAGCTGGGTGTCCATTGGATTACCTACGCCGGCCGGCCAGTTGCGTTCTGATCCCGTTCGCCAAAAGGACAAACAGCACCAGTGCTGCTTCGATGATGCCACCCAGAGACGAGTCAAGTTGCATGCGCAGCTCCAGCCTGGGACTTCCCACACCTATCAGCGCAAAGAACAGCGCAATAGGCACCGTGAGCAGGGGGCGATAGCCTGATAGGAGGACAACGAGCAGTGCCAGGAAGCCATATCCTGCCGAGATGCCAGGTATCAGCCTCTGGCGCACTCCAGCTGCCTGTATCGCTCCGGCCAACCCCCCCAGTGCGCCACAAAGGGCAAAGGACAGCAACAGGTGACGGTTTGTGGGGATGCCCATCAAAAAGGCGGACCGTATGTTCTTACCAATGGCTTTCAGCTCCAGTCCCCAGAGGGTCCCTTTGAGTGTGAAATAAACGGCTGCGACGGCAAGAAGAGCGGCAATGGGAGCCAAAGGGACGAGGGGCAGGTTGCCGAGCCGGGGGAGCCAGGCCGCTTGCGGGAAGGGATCTGTGCCGCTCATCGTTGCCCCATCTGCGGGCTTCCACGGGCCGAAGATCAGAAAGTTCGTCAACGCGGCCGCCACAAAGTTCAGGCCCACGCCGGCAAATATCTCATGTACCCGGCCGTGCGTCTTGAGCAGGCCGCAAAGCACACCCCAAAGCGCACCGCCCAGCATGCCACTCAGGAGCAGAAGCGGGATCAAGGCGACCGCAGGTAGGGTGATGTTGCGGGCGACCCATGTTACTAACAAGGCACCGACTGCGATCTGTCCTTCCACGCCAATGTTCCACAGGCCTGCTGTGAAGGTTACCAGCAAACCTGCTGCGCACAGAGCCAGCGGCACCCAGGCCATGAGCACGGAGCTGATCTTTGTCGCGTTTTCCGTCGCGCCCGACCAGATGTTCGAATAGGCCTCTCCTGGCGAAGCGTCGGCTGCCCAGAGGATCAGGGTGGTGAAGGCAAATGCCAATGCTATGGGCGCGACGGTCAGAAGGAGATCCGCCAATCGCTTAGGAAGCTTCACCTTTGCCTCCGATAAGATACCCCAGCTCCTCACACGATGTCTGACTGGCGTGGATAGGTTCTGACATCACACCGCCCGAGAACACCAGTATGCGGTCGCTGCGCTCCATGATCTCATCAAGATCAGCCGATATGAAGAGTATGGCCGTGCCCTGAAGTCGCCTTTTCAAGAGTTGATCCCAGACCCACAAGGCCGACTCTACATCTAGGCCGCGTGTGGGGTGCTCGAGCAACAGCAGCCGAAGTGAAGGCCGTAGCAACGCCAAGAGCATGCGCTGCTGATTGCCTCCTGAAAGTGATTCAACCGGCGTGTCTGCGCTGCCGATGATGTGAAAGCCCTCTATGGTGCGATTGGTGTGCGTTTGGGCATCGGGCCAATCAATCACAAAGGTACGCTCCTGGCGACTGGCCAGCACAAAGTGCTCAAGTAAGGTGAGGCCGGGAATCAGGCCCTCCTCCAAGCGTCCGGCTGGCAGGTATGCCACGCCAGCGTCCCGATATCGATGGAACGTCAAGCCTGTCATGTCCTGGCCGTCGAGGTAAACGCGTCCGGTCAGGGGATGTTTGAGGCCCGCACAGGTTCGTAGCAACAACTGCTGGCCATTGCCTTCCAATCCAGCCAGACCGATCACTTCTCCAGCTTGAACTTCCAGGGAAACGTTCGACACGTTAAGCCGGTAGCTGCTCACTGAGACTCTGTCAAGCCTGAGGGCCGGCTGGCCCAGTTTGACCGACTCTCTGGAGGTGGGCGTGAGACACTGGCCAAACATCAATTCCACCAATCGGTCTGCGGGACAGGGCATGATGACGTGGCCTGCGACTCGGCCATGACGCAGGATCGTAACCTGGCTGCACAGTTCCTCGATCTCCGCTAGCTTATGGGAGACGAAGACGATTGATTTGCCCTCCTCCTGTACGAGCCGCTGTAGAGTTTCAAACAGTTTCACCTTCTGGGGAGCTGAGATGCCAGTCGTAGGTTCGTCCAGGATGATCAGCTCTACCCCGAGCGAGAGCAGGCGCAGTATTTCTAGTTGCTGGCGTTCTCCGACGGTAAGCGTGTGGACAAACGCGTCAGGATCTAGGGTGAAGCCAAAGCGTGCTGATAGCTGGAGCAGTTCTCGCCGGGCGTTCCGGCGGTCCTGCAAGATGCCTTCGTGCCTGGCAAGCAGGAAGTTGTCCAATACGCTGAGTGGTGGAAAATCTAGCGGATCCTGGTGCAGCATGCTGATGCCCATGGCGATAGCCTCGGCAGGTGATGCAAACTCGACCGCTCGCCCATCGACGAGGACGCCGCCGCTGTCCGGTATCAAATAGCCGGCCAGGATCTTCATCAGCGTCGTCTTGCCCGCCCCATTCTCCCCAAGGAGGCCGTGAATGGTGGCCGGTTCAACGGTCACCGAGATGCCATCATTGGCCCGTACGTCTCCAAAGGATTTGCGGATTCCTTGCAGCTCGATACGCATGACGATTCCCAGGGTGCAAAGCGAAAGAGGGGGAAGGCGTCTCCACTTTCCCCCTCGCCCGCTCGGTGGCTGACTACTCGCTAGGCCCTTCCATTCCTTCCAGAAGTTGAGGTAGGTACCAAATCTCAGAGTCGGTGGCCACTTCGCCATCGGTGAGATAGACCGACCCATCCTGGAAGTTCAGCGGACCCTTGAACAGCTCGACTTCACCGCTGCTCAGCCCGTCGATGAACTCTTGCAGTTGGGCCTTCTGCTGATCGTTGAGCGCTGGGCCAAAGACATAGCCAACGGAGGTCTTGTCACGGTCGTTAATGTCCGCCCAGTTTGGATCGGCCCACACCCAGTCGGGTGTCCAGGTTCCAGCCTGAACCTCCTTGGCCAGTTGGACATAGGCTGGACCCCAGTTGAAGTAGGGCACGCCCACGCATATCTCAGGCGCCTCGTCGCACGCACCTTCATAGTCGTAGGGAATGGCCCATACCTTCTCGCCCTGCGCTGCGCGCTGCCCGGCAACCACGATCGCTTCAGTGGTGTCAATACCAGAAAGCAGAACATCGACGCCCGAGTTGAAGAGATCGTTGGCTACTTCCGTGGGATCGAGTGTGACGCCCGGAATGTTGAACCAGAAACCGATCCAAGTTACGATGAAGCGAATGTCGTCAGGGTCTCCGCCTCGGTATTGTTCATAGCAGTGTCGGGCGCCCAAATAGGCGGCTGAGGCGAGTCGTCGCGTCTCCTCGTTGATCAGCGGACCCAAGTAGCCGATGGCGCCGGTCTCGGTCTTCAAGGCAGCGGCACAACCCGCCACGCCTTTCATGTATGTCATCTTGCCCATGTAGTTCCCAACGTTGGGCGGGGCTTCGGCGGTGAGCACGTGGTCACCTGAAATGTGGATGAATACCACATCTGGGTACTTGACCGCTGCCGCATCTGTATCCACCTTAAAGTCGTCGGAGGTGGTGAAGATCATCTGGGCTCCCTGCGAAACCATATCGTCGACGACCTGTTCTAGGGTGGTCTCCGGCCGATCGGCCGTATTGAGCTTGTCCAGCCATATCATCTTGGCCCCGGGAATCTTCGCCTCCAAGTACTGACCTGCCGTGTAGTGAGCTTCGCTCCAGCCGTGGTCGTTGTAGGGGCCAACCAGAACCACGCCAAACGGGAACTCCTCCGGTGGTGCCGGAGTGGGTGTAGCCGCTGGGGCGCAGGCCGACAGCGTCAGTGCAAGCATCAATACGACCCACAGCACAGCACTTGTCTTTCTGGTGCTCAACATAGCCCTCCTCCTCGTGAAATGCGTATGGTGCTCCTCACAGATCCTTATACAGACGGCCGTCGGTGATCTTATCCGCTTCCATCACCACCTTTCCTCGAACTGTTGAATCACACACCGGTGTCGCGGGGACACAGGCCATACCCTTCCTCGTAGTAGCGGTCAGAGCTACAAGCCAAAACGTGCTGAGCTTTGCGAACGTGAGAAAGACGACGAAAGGTGCCGCTCCCTTGACGCACAGTCAAGCTAATCGCTGCCCGGAGTCTGTTCCTCTTGGCTCAGCTGATGGTAGAGGTGGAACCAGGTGGAGAGGTCGGCCTTCCTCTGCTCTCGTTCGCGTCGCTGGCGAGCCTCGCTGAGTTCTTCCATGCGACGGAAGATGGCCTGCTGCACTTTCACAGGGTGTCCAACGCCGTCAAACGTAAATGACCCAGCGGCGCCGGCGGTCTCGAGCACCACGTCCCCGAAATCGAGAAGGGAGCTCAAGATGCCACGTTTCTGCAGCGACACGTTTTGGATCATGTCGAGACTGGCCTGCTTGCGCTGTTCTGAGAAGAATAGCGGCTTTTTCTCGACATCGATGATGAGGCGGTCTCCGAGAATATACAAGTCATTTCTCCAGTCCTCGACGTGCCACCACAGCCACAGCAGCGATGCGGCCCAGAGAACGACCGAGCCCAGGAACAGGGCGCTGCGGTAGGCCCCCAGCCAACTGGAGAGGCCGAAGAAGAACGTGATCAGGGTCATGATCAGCAATGCGGGCAGAGCGAGTCGGATCCGTCGCAGAAGAAAGATCCAATGTTTGCGCCACACCATCAGCTCACCCTTCTTGAAGCGCGTGCTGAACAGCGGCCGCCGGAGGCCAAGTCGTGGCATCATCCTGCGCCAGCTGTTCGGGTGTTGCTCTGCGAAGGGCGGAACCATCAGCGTATCTGGCTCCTGATCCAACCTTCCCATCTGACGCAACAGTTCCTGCCGAACGTCTTCTCGCTCTTGCTCCCGGCCCTTGAGGCGTAGTCGCCCGACGCTCTTGAATATGACCTCCTGCATTCCTTCGGGGTCTGGCAGGTGGTCTAGCACCAGCGTGCCTCGGACACTCGCAGTGCTGATGAACATCGTGCCAAAGCCCAGCAAGGAACCGATCATGTCACGCCGGATGTCAGTGTTCTGGATCTTGAAGAGTCTTGCCTCTTCCCAGCTCTCGTGCAGCAGGATTGTCTTTTCTTCGTGCAGAACACGTTTGTCCGTCACCAAGTAAAAGTCATTTCGCCAGTCGAGGTAGTGCCAAAGCACGGCAATCGCAGGCAGGATGCTGATCAGCACAAAGACTGGAAGTGCAGGTTGCAGCACGCCCGTGCGGAACAGAAGCCAGGCACCCGAGCCAAATGCAAGCCAGGCAAGGATGGGGATCAGAAGGTTCTTGGCCAGTGCGAACCAGTGTCTCCTGCGCAGCAGGACCGCGCGTTCGTCACGTTCCAGCCACGGAAACGACGGTGTGCGGAGTCGCTCTCTGAGCAGGCGCCTGGGCCGGAGCTGCTTTCGAATCTCGGGGTGTTCCTCGAGGAGGCGATCGAAGCGTTCCTTACGAATGGCGAGCACTTCGATGTCCGTGGTCGACTGTATGCACGCAGCATAGGGATCGCCAAACAGGAGAGCATCGTCACCGAACACATCGCCCGCCCGCAGGTATCCTACTGGCCTCTCAGCACCGCTCAGATCGGCCTGACGAAGGACCGCTTCGCCCGAGTCAATGATGTACAGGGTCTTGCCAAACTCGTCCTGGCGGCACAAGCGGCTGCCTTTCGGGTAGGACTGCCTTTCTGCGACCTCGGCCACTCGTGCCAGGTTGTCAGGGGTGAGGGAAGCAAAGAGAGGGACGTTTTTGAGAAGGGTCACCGCATCCATAGGGCCTGTTCCTCTATGGCTGTTGCTGACCTATTCTACCACAATGCAAAGTGCGTAGCAAGGGCCGAAAGACTGGACATCGGTGCCCCTTGAGGACTTGGCCGTGCCTGAAGCTGAAAGTGTGGTGAAGCTGTGCGAGCTATTCGCCGCCAAGCGATCCCAATAACCAAGCGGACTCGGCATCTGGCTGCAACAAAACAAAAGACCGGCCTGCCCTCCGGTCTTAGCCAAGTGCAATTTCAGTGGGCAAGATAGGACTCGAACCTACGACCTCCACGATGTCAACGTGGCGCTCTAACCAACTGAGCTACTTGCCCTTTCCGAAGTCATTATAGTGGAAAAGGGGCTTTTGGCAAATCCGTTGTCTATAGGGTCAGACGTCCCTTGAACCCTTCTTCATCAGCGAAGGGCCCTATGGCTGCGAGGTTCAGTTGTTCGGTTGAAAACAGCTGCTGAGCCAGCGCCTGCACGTCGGAAGCCTGGACGGCTTCAATCTCTTCAATAACCTGATCTACCTCCAAAACCTCTTGATCCAGCACCTCCTGCTGCCCGAACCACTGGGCGTTGGCAAAAGTATCCTCCATCCGCAACAGGATGCGCCCTTTGGTGAATTCCTTGGCCTTGGCCAGTTCTGAAGGCGGAACGATTTCCTTGCGCAGCAGGTGGAGCTGCTCCATCATGGCACTGACGACGTCCTCGGCCTTTTGCGGTGGTACGCCGGCAAAGAGAACCAGGGCCCCCGTATCACGCAGGTAAGTCGTATAAGATCCTACGCTATAGGCCAGACCGCGCCTCTCGCGGATTTCGAGGAAGAGCCGTGAGCTCATGCCCTCGCCCAGGATTGTGTTCAAGATGCGCAGCTTGAAGCGGTCGGGGTGGTCCAGTGAGAGCCCGCGTAGGCCAACGCACACGTGGGCTTGTTCCGTCTCGCGGGATTCGACGTCAAGGCGCGGACCTGCGGGGGCATCTGCTGCCGGCACGTAGTCGCGCGTCGGCTGATCGTGCCAGGGCTCGAGGTCCCCGCGGAGCTGTCCCAGCACCGTCTCGTGATCCAGGTTTCCGGCCAGACTGATCACCGTATTGCCTGGTGTGTAGGTGCCCTGCACATAGTCCAGCATGTTCTGCCGCGTAATGCCCGAAACCGATTCCTTGGTGCCCGCGATCTCCCAGCCTACCGGGTGCTGGGGCCATATCAGCTGCTGAATCAGCACGTGCACCCACGAGTCGGGCACATCCATCATGCGGCTGATCTCTTGGATGATGACCTGTCGCTCCCGTTCGATCTCGCTGGGATCAAACAGTGAGTTGCGGAATATGTCTACCAGCACGTCAAGCGCAACGGGAAGATGGGCATGTGCAACTTTGGCCCAGTACGCGGTCACCTCGTTGCTTGTGCTAGCATTCATCACGCCACCCAGCCCTTCAATGGCTTCCGCGATCTGCTGGGCTTGCGGCCGGCGCTCGGTGCCTTTGAACAGCATGTGCTCAACAAAGTGCGAGATGCCCCTTTCGTGTTCGGTCTCGTAGCGCGACCCAACGCCGGTGAAGATGCCCATGGCCACCGAGCGGGTGTGGGGCATTGTGACCGTCAACACGCGTAGTCCATTGTCAAGGATGGTCTTGCGATACACTAAGCTTCCTCACATTTCAGGGATGATGGCCAGGTGGTAATCCCTGGCTGGTGTTTGCTGCGGCTGGCGTGCCGGAGTGGTCATCTCATAAAGACCTCGGGCAGGACCAGCAGACCTGAGGACGCAATACCTACTACGATCAGCCAGTCTGAGGCGGTGAGCGGCACTGTCTTGAAGAGTGGCTGTAGGAAAGGCACGTACACTACAGCCAGCTGAAGTACAAATGAGGCTGCGACCGCCAGCAAGAGGGCTTTGTTGCGGAATGGATTCATTCTGAAGAGCGAGTACTTGTCAGAGCGGCAGTTGAACACAAAGACTAGCTCGAACAAGACCGTCGAAGTGAAGACGATAGTCCTCAGTCTGCTCAGATCGACAAAACCCGTGTTTCGCCACACGAGCAACAGGATCATTTCCGCAGCAAAGGCGACCACCGCCGCTGCCAGAACAAAGAGTACCATACCATGGAAGATCCCCTCGTTCGGAGCTCGAGGCTTGCGCTCCATAATATCTTCGTCGTACGGGTCCACACTCAAGGCAAGCGCGGGCAGACCGTCACTCACGATGTTCAGCCATAACACTTGGATGGGCAGCATCGGGAGCGGGAGACCAAGTAGCGTGGCACCTGCGACCAGCAGTATCTCGTCAAGGTTCGTGCTCAGCAGCAGCCGGATGAACTTGCGGATATTGTCGTAGATTCCCCTTCCTTCCTGCACGGCCTTGACGATGGTGGCAAAGTTGTCGTCGGCCAGAACCATATCTGAGGCTTGCCTGGTCACGTCAGTTCCCTTGATGCCCATCGACACGCCGATGTCCGCACCCTTCACTGCCGGGGCATCGTTGACCCCGTCACCAGTCATGGCGACGATGTGTCCCCGCTGTTTCAGCGCTTCTAGCACCCGCACTTTGTGCTCTGGAGAGGTCCTGGCATAGACAGAGGTGCGCTCCACCTGCTCCTGGAGCTCCTCGTCACTCATCTTGTCAAGTTGCATGCCGGTGATTACCTGTTCTTGGCCTTGCAGCAATCCAACGGTTTGTGCAATGGCCTTGGCCGTAAGCTCATGGTCACCCGTGATCATCACAGGGCGGATTCCAGCTCGTTTGGCCACGGCGATGGCGCGGCTTACCTCCTCTCTGGGAGGATCAATCATGCCCACGAGACCAACAAAGACGAGATCCTGTTCCACTTCCTCCGGGCTGATCTTTGTCCCTGGTTCGATCGGGCGGTAGGCAAACGCCAGGACTCGCAACGCCTCGCTTGCCATGTCCCGTACGCTGGCCAGGATGCTCTCACGCTTGGCATCCGTTAGCTCCACTGCCCTTCCGCTGTCATAGAAGTGACTTGCAAGCGACAGCACGACTTCTGGTGCCCCCTTGAGGTATGCTGTCCGGTCGCCATTGGACTCGTGAATCGTGGTCATCCGCTTGCTGAGCGAGTCAAATGGGATTTCGGCGATTAGAGGGTTCTCCTCTAGCAACTCGTCCTTCCAAATGCCCGCCTTGCCGGCCATGGTGAGCAGAGCACCCTCCGTCGGGTCGCCGACAATGGACCAGGCGTCATTCTCGATCAAGGACGCGTGATTGCACAATGTGGCGGTTCTGAGCAGCAGAGAAAGGCCGGACTCTTGTGTCGCGTCAATCGTCTCGCCAGCGTCCAGAAACGCACCACTTGGCGCATAACCGCTGCCGGTGATCTCAAAGACCTGATCAGCCACAATGACCTTCTTGGCGGTCATTTCATCTTTCGTCAAGGTGCCCGTCTTGTCCGAGCAGATTACGGTGGTGGAGCCGAGGGTTTCCACACTCGCCAATCGACGTACAATGGCATTGCGTTGCGACATCCTGCGCACCCCAACTGCCAGTGCTACTGTTACCACAGCCGGCAAACCTTCCGGAACTGCCGACACGCCCAGTGCTACGGCCAGCAGGAAGCTTTCTAGAAGAGCCTCCCCGGCCAGCACCTCGAGGGCAAAGAGCATTGCCGAGATCAGGACAACAAGAACACCGAGCACGATGCCCAGCGACTGGAGCCTCTTCTGCAGGGGCGTGGGTTCGTCTTCTGCGCTCTGTATGTTCTCAGCAATCTTGCCGAACTCGGTCTCCATGCCAGTCGCGACAACCAGGCCCGTGCCCCTTCCGTAGGTGGCTATCGTTCCCGAGTAGACCATGTTCTCACGGTCTGCCAGAGGTGTGTCCTCGGGCAAGGGCTCTACCACTTTCAGCGATGGTACGCTCTCTCCCGTGAGAATAGCCTCGTCTACTTTCAGATTCATTGCCTGAATGAGCCTGGCATCAGCAGCTACACTGTCTCCAGCCTCGAAGAGCAGGATATCCCCTGGGACCACATACTTCGCCTCGATGATGGTCTCGGCACCGTTGCGCCGAACGGTGGCCTTGGGAGCGGCGAGCTTCTTGAGCGCTTCCATGGCCTGCTCGGCTCGGTACTCTTGCACAAAGCCCAGAATACCATTGAGGATGACGATGGCAGCGATGATGACAGCATCTGCTGTTTCTCCCACAGCGAAGGAGATCGCAGCTGCAATGACAAGAATCAGGACTAGGAAGCTCCTAAACTGGTTGACAAAGACTTCAAGGGCTGAGGTGCCCTTTTCCTCTCTGAGCTCGTTGGGCCCGAACTTCTCCAGGCGTCTCGCAGCCTCTTCTGCGCTCAGGCCCTTTTCTGAAACTTCCAACATCTGCAGAGCTGGCTGGGGCTCTACAGTGTGATATAGATTGTCCATCGACTAACCTCACCTTCAGTGGGGTTCGCCCCCGACTGACTTGTGGCAATAAGTGAACCTCGGACCATTCTCAAGAACATGCTGGTCAGAAGCAAGCACGAATCTGCATGTCCCGCGTCTGGCCCCAGGTTGGTGGTGCGTCAGGGCGGTTGATTCGGTGCTGCCAGGCCTACGGTGCCTCAGAATCACAGTCCTTAAGTCTCATGCGTGCAACACAAGCGCCTGTATGTGCGGCCGCGAGCGCCCGGCGGGCTAAGTGCCCTGTAACTCGGCCAGGAGCGATTCCGCGATGG
>Ga0180438_10010927_pt1 | contig 11063 bp, 8 predicted proteins | sample SS_ome_12_FD_132455 | JGI IMG/M metagenome (GOLD analysis project Ga0180438, IMG submission 132455) | Hypersaline lake sediment archaeal communities from the Salton Sea, California, USA - SS_3_D_2 metaG | ecosystem: Environmental > Aquatic > Non-marine Saline and Alkaline > Hypersaline >... | reverse complement strand
GTTCCAGCTCGGAATGCGACACCAGCTCATGGGTCCGTATCAGAGAGTTATGGTGAGGGCCGAACCTCCTGGTTGCGTACACAAGGGATAGTCCGTCCCCGGACCAGCGAGGCACACTGTCCTCGTTGGGCTCGGCACCACCGCGTGGCCGGTCCCTTCCACCTCCCCCCACGTTCGAGATCACCATACCCCGAAGGCTGCTGTCCCACGATCGGTAGATGATGCGGTTACCTGCCAAGTCCAGCGCAGGCTCACTGCCCCCATAGATCACATTCAGATCATTGCCGTTGACGTCGGCGTTATGTATCCCATACTTGGCCTCCCCGCTAACGTAACGCGGATAGGCAATCTTTCCGCTCAGCGTCGCGGGCTTGGGGGTAGAGGTGGGAGGAGGGACTGCCGGACTCGCTGCAGGCTGCGTCGAAGGCGTCGGCGGAGCAACAGTGGCCGTCGGTTGCGGAGATCCCTCTGGCGTAGGCTGGGACGTCTCGGCAGGTTGTGGGATCTCAGCAGTGGGCGAGGCTTCGGCAACAACCTGCTGACCCACCTGCACGCTGTTAGCCATCAGGCTGAATGTGGGCCAGGATACTTGCTCCCACGTCTCCGAAGGTCCGATGGCCCAGATTCCATACCAGCTAGAATCGCGTACTGTGGCGCCGATGAAGATGGTCGTGGGCACTGCGAGTCCCGAAATCTCCCCTCGCACCGTCGCCCATTCCCAGCCTGAGAAGGAAACCTGTTCCACACCGCCAAGCTGTGATCCCATCGGGAGGTCGATCAGCTGCCGTCCCTTGATCAACGCCCCCATGCTGTCCATTCCTTCTTCGTCCGGAGCCAATGCCAGAGAGCTGATGAAGAAGACCTGGCCGGCAAGCGTGTCTACGTCCTCCTCCCGCTCTGCAAAGATAGTCTGCAACTCCTCCTCCCTAACGTGCCACGCGCTTGGATACAGCAGGGAGAATTGGAGGTCGTCCCTAGTATAGGTGGAGAAGGAAATACCCGCCGGCAGGCTCCCTCCACATTCCACCAAACCCGCCTGCGCACTCTCAAGATCGGGATCGATAGCGAGGGCCTGCTGAAACTCTGGGATTGCTCTGTCGCAGCTTTCAAGCTGAAGGTAGGCCTGACCGAGCCTGGCGTAGATATCGGCGTTCTGCGGCTCCAGACCGAGCGCCATTTGGTATTGTGTTATGGCTTCTTCATACCTTTCATTGTTGAACAATGTGTCGCCCGCGGTCAGGTATTCGCTGGCGGAGACTGCCGCCGTGGGCGAGGGCGCAGGCTTGGTGCCAACGCTGGGAACTGAGGGAGTTCCGCCAAGCAGGCCAGCCACCAAGGTACTCAACGGCCTGCTGGGAAGGACGAACTCCGAGACCACCACCGACACTGCGCTGAAGATGCAGCACAGGGCAACTACCCCCACCACAATGGGTACGACCAGGCCTGAGGCCCTCCTCGGACGTGCAGATCCCGGCGGGGCGGACTTCGAAGCCGGAGGCCGGGATGGCGGTTGAGGAGGAATAGCCTGCGTCGAGGAGGCCGCACCTTCTGCGGGAGGCTCGCCCTGGACCCAGTTCTCACCATCGTAGTAGTACCACAGGCCGCTCTGAGCTCCAATCATCCAGTAGCGACCCTGGTCATCCAACACCTGCAATCGCCGCAACTCGACTTCAAACTCCTGCTCGCTTATCGCGCCTGCGTCCAACCTCGCCTTGAGTTGTCGGAATCTCTTCTCGACGTCACCGAACTCCATAGGATGCCTCCCCGTCTATCCGAAACACAGCCCGCCATCTCGCCGAGGCTCGGCTGCTGAGGCCTGCCGTGACTAGGTCCTGCGGGTCCGCGTTGGGCCCGTGGATTTAGCCACCATCTGTAGGCAAAGAGAATACCCAGGTCTCACTCGGTGGACTGGTGGCCGGATCCAAAGGTCCTTCGGGCGCCTCGCCACGCTGCAATCGAACAGTAACGTGCCAGCTGTAGCGATCATCCACCGCCTCGCCACGCAGGAAGTCGGGGAACGTGTACGTGGCCTCCCTTACGTAGGCGCCCCAAGGCACAGTGCATTGGTTCCAGCAAATGTCAACGTGATAGTACTCGTCGTCCCCCAGGTTGTCCACGGGCTCCCAGATCAGTATAGCCAGATATCCGCTTCCCCGCTCTGCTCCATCCTCGGGCTCCAAGAGTATTGGCGCCGGGTGCCTGAGCGCCGTGGTGGGTTCTGGGGTCGCAGTGGGCTCTGGCAAGGACGTAGATGTGGCGGTTGGCGCCGAGGTGGGGGTTTCTGTCGCCACTGTAGCCGAAGGCGAAGCAGAGCTCGCCTGCTCGGGTGACCCGGTGGCCGCCCCCGGCATGACTGTGGCCGTACGCTCCAGGACAGCGGTCTGGGAAGGGCTGGGCGCTGCCACAGAGCTCTCTTCGGCTGGTGGAACCGTCAGCCAAGTACTCCCCAAACCGTAGGACACCGTAGCAGCCAGAATGAGGCAAGCGATGATCAGGATGCCCACGATGCCCAGCACTAGCCGAGTGCTCACACGCCGTCCGGGCGCCGATGGGATGGGAGTCGACTCCGCCTCCGAGTCTTCCACTTGTCTCTCAGACCGCACAAGCTCCGGAGGAGGCGACGCTTCTACCCAGTCACCGTCCTCATGGCGGTACCACTTCTCTGTCTGGGCACCAATGGTCCAATAGATCCCCGAGGTGTCCCGGAACAGGAAGTCGCGCAGCTTCGCTTCAAACTCGTCCTCGGAGACCTTCCCAGCCTCAACATCCTCCTTCAGCTTGCGAAACAGCTCTTCTATCTGCTCAGGTTTCACCGCTTCTCCTCCTCGCCTCAGCCCCCAGGGTCACCCCAAAGGGAGGCCACAGCGGTTGCAGAAACTCTCGTCGGGGTCAATCGGATCACCACACCGCTTGCAGAACAGAGGTCTGCGGATGAGTTTCGCGCCACATCTTCTGCAGAACAGGTCCTCTGATTCCGCAGGATAGTGACATTCCGGACACCCCCCATGAGACGGCGTCGCCAGCCCACCCGCCTGCTGTTGTCGTGCGGCATTCTCACCTCGCTCCTCGTGCACCGCGGGCATAATCTCCTCCGGCAGTGTCGAGGGCGGAGTGGCGGGCTTGGCTCTCGGCACGCGCTGCGGACTGCCGCAGTTTCCGCAGAAGGTCGCTCCCGCATCATTCAGATAGCCGCACTCTGGGCACTTCTTGTCGTCAGGCATCGTTGCTCTCCGAGTCTCGCGATTATAGCACAGCTGTTGCGCACGAGCAAGACCGACTCCTGGTTTCGTCTGGACTCTATGATCGGCCTACTCCCTCAACGGGCTGGCTCGTGCCCCGACCTCAATGGCTGGACCCAAAGTTGCGTGTGGGCCGGCAGGGCGTCGACGAACAGTGTCCATCCGGGGCACCAGCGGTTGAAGTGCCACGACCGATGCAGTAGAATCTCAACGCCCGGAGGAAAGATGCATGCATTTCGACATCCTGACTCTGTTCCCGCAGATGTTCAACACTCCCTTTGAGGAGAGCATCATCAAGCGCGCCATCAGCGAAGGAGTGCTATCCATCGCCACCCACAACATTCGCGACCACGCCACTGACAAACACCACATGACCGACGATACTCCCTACGGGGGTGGTGGCGGCATGGTTATGAAGCCGGAGCCCATCTATCAGACTGTCGAAGCCATCTTTGGAGACGAGATTCCGCCCTCGGTGCCCCTGGTGCTCCTCAGTCCCCAAGGCCGACTATTCACTCAGAGAGTTGCCTGGGAGCTGGCCGCCCATCCAAGAATCGTGCTCATCTGTGGGCGCTACGAGGGGGTGGACGAGCGTGTGCGGCAGTTCTTGGCCACTGATGAGATCTCCATCGGCGACTACGTCCTCACCGGCGGAGAGATCCCGGCCATGGTCATCGTGGACGCGGTGACCCGGCTAATCCCCGGTGTCCTGGGTGACCCAGCGGCCGCAGTGAAAGACTCCCACGCCGCCGGACTACTGGAGCACCCCCAGTATACACGACCCGCCGTCTTCCGAGGACGGAGCGTTCCCGAAGTGCTGCTCTCCGGCAACCACGCCGCAGTGGCTCTGTGGAGGCGCCGCGAGGCCCTGCGCAGGACTTCCGAGCGCCGCCCGGACTTGCTGAGGGAAGCCGATTTGACAACAGATGAGCAATCCTTCATCGATTCGCTGCACCGAGAGGGCGACTGATTGACCGATGCGTTCGAGGTACATCATCGTCTCGCTGTTATGTGTTTCCTTCATCACTGCCTGCTTCCCTCTAGCGAGTCCCCCCGAAGCGCCGCCGCCGCGACCTCCTATGCCCACGAGTACCCCGAAGCCAGCGCCCACAGCCACCCCCGCTCCGGCCTTCGAGACGACCGCGGAGAACGTCTATGAGGATGCCGTCGGCAGCCTGCGGTTCCTCTTGGAGGTCCGCAACGCCAACGACTACCCCGTGGAGAGTATCTGGACAACGGTTGTCCTGCGAGACGAGGTAGGGGAGATGGTCGCCTCGCAGTCAGCCTACGCCAAGCTCGACCTCCTCGAGCCTAGCGAAACGGCGTCCGTCTTGGTGGTCTTCTTCCTGAAGCATCCCCCGTACGCCACCCACCACATCCACGTCGACGGGCAGCGCGCAGATTACTTGCAGGATCTGCTACATCCCACGCTGGAGGTAGTCGATGTCTCGGGGAGGGTGGGGGAATGGGTACCCTATGAGGTTGTGGGCCAGGTGAACAATGCCGGCCACGGGGACGCAGAGGCCGTGACGCTCTTCGTCACCTGCCACGACGCCCAGGAGAGACCCGTGGCCATCGGCACAGGCCGTCCGTCCAGCCGGGTCATACCAGCCGGCGCCGCATCCGAGTTCCTGGTTAGCGTTGGAGCCGTTGCCGGACAAATCGAGAGCTGCACGGTACAGGTCCAGGGATTGCGCTCCGATCGCCGCTAGGATTCCTCGTTCGCGTTCTCCCCTTCTCCCTTCTTCCCGAACGCCTTCAGCCTCATCGCCAGGTCCCTCAGCTGCTCGTTCACTAGGTAGTTCACCGTTCCCTCGGGGTAACTCCCGTCTTCCTGTCGCTCTCCTGCGGGACGACCGGTGAGGATCTCTATCCCTTCGTCGACAGTCCCTACTGGATAGATATGGAAGTTGCCCTCCCGGACCGATTCCACTACGTCCTCCCGAATCATCAGCTTCTTCACATTCTGCTTGGGGATCATAACGCCCTGCTCCCCGGATAGCCCTTTGATCCGGCACACGTCGTAGAAGCCTTCGATCTTCTTGGTGACGCCTCCTACCGCCTGCACCTCACCCCGCTGATTGACGGAGCCCGTGACCGCGAGGCCTTGCCTGATCGGTAGCCCCGATAGTCTCGACAAGAGTGCGTACAACTCAGTAGAAGAAGCGCTGTCACCATCAACCCCACGGTAGGACTGTTCGAAGCAGATGCTCGCCGAAAGGTTCAACGGCTTGTCCTGAGCGTACTTGCCGCCCATGTAGCCCGCCAGGATCATAACCCCTTTGTCGTGGATATTGCCGCTCATCTTCGCTTCGCGCTCGATGTTAATCACGCCTGCCTGACCCATGAAGGTCTGCGCCGTGATGCGAGAAGGCCGTCCAAAGTAGTAGTCACCAAGGTTGATGATAGAGAGCCCATTGACCTGACCTATCACGGCGCCCTCGGTGTCCACCATGATCACGCCCTCTTCGATCTCCTCACGCAACTTCTCCTCAATCTGGTTGGCGCGGTAGACCTTCTCCTGGACAGCGCCCTGGACGTCTTCCGCCGTTACCAGTTTGTGGCCGTTCCGACCCGCCCAGTAGCTGGCCTCGTGGATAACATCTGTGATCAAGCCAAATCTGGTGCTGAGTTTCTCCTGATCCTCCACCAGGCGAGCCGCGTGCTCTACGACCTTAGCCACGGCACCCAACTCAAAGTGCTTCAGGTCACCATCCTGGCACCGATCATGGACAAAGAGCGCGACCTTCTCCAAATTGTCAGATGTCCAATCCATGTCCGCGGCAAAATCCGCCTTCACCTTGAATAGTTCTTGAAAATCCTCGTCCAGGTTGTACAGCAGATAGTAATTGGTGGGATCACCGATAAGCACCACCTTCACGTCGAGAGGTATGGGCTCTGGCGCCAGGGTAGCGGTAGCTATGAGACCCAACTGCTGCGTCAGCTCCTCAATCTTGATCTCCTGGTTCCTCAACGCGCGCTTGAGACCCTCCCAGGCCAGGGGATTCCTCAGCAAGTCAAGTACATCGATGATGAGATAGCCGCCATTGGATGCGTGAAGAGCACCTCCCCGTATGGCGCTGTAGTCGGTCACCAAGGTCCCGAATTCAGCCCGATGCTCGATTCGGCCGATCAGGTTGTGGTAGTTGGGGTTCGTCTCCTGAACTACGGGAGCACCTTGCAGCTCGCAGCTATCGACGATGACGTTGATTCGGTACTTCTCAAAGGGCGATTTTCTGAAGCGAGCCATCAAGGCTAGCGGACCATCCTCCCCGGGGCCGGACGTTGAATCGCTCGAAGGTGCTCCGGCCTTGAATTGCTCAACTTTGGCCAGAATGTCCTTCTGCACCGCGTCCAAGAACTGCAGCAACCCCTCGACATCTTTGTATTCCCTTCTCATACCCTCGAAGTGATGTCCAATGGTGAAGGCCGCCGTCTCTTGATCCAGTTTGCGCAGCTCGTTCTTGGCCTCTCTCTCCAGAAGGCGCACCTCACGCAGTGTCTTGTCCAGCGCGCCCTGAAGCTCCGGTCGGTGCTCTTCCAGCTCCGACTTCTTCTCAGGGGGTAGCTGCTCGTACTGCTCCCGGCTGAGCACCTCCCCGTCGAGCACGGGTGCGATCACCAGTCCCATGGGAGTCCTGAGCAGGGCGAAGCCGCGTTCAATCATCCTAGCTTCCAGGCTCTTGAACTTGGCTGCCCTGGCCTCCTCCAGTTTCCTCCCCAGAGCATTGAAATGTTCTTGATACTGCTCGCTCTCAAATGCTCTGGGCAGTTCCTCCTCCAGATATTCGATCAGAGAGTCCATCTCGTCACGGATCGCACAGCCCCTGTCGGCCGGCAGCCTCAGCGCGCATGGTTGATAGGGGTCCTCGAAGTTGTTCACATAGGCCCAGCTGTCGGGTATGGCGCCCGCAGCTGCCTTTCTTTGCAGGAACTCCTTGATGACGGTGGCCCGTCCGGAGCCTGCCGGGCCCAGCGCATAGATGTTGTAGCCCGCGCAGGGCATCTCGATGCCAAAGTCTATCGCCCTGGTAGCTCGCTCCTGCCCAATGATCTCGGAGAGCTCCTCCAACTCAGCGGTCGACTTGAAGCGGAACTGATCTGGATCGCACGTGCGCCTGAGTTCCTCTGGCCGGAGTTCCCTGACTTCCATCGTCCTGAGTGTCTCCCTTCTAGTTGTGCTGCTCAATGCTCGCTGCGTTAGCCAGTGGGGCGAGGCTGGCCACGGCAGACGATCCCCCCATAAGTTGCCGCCCCCTGCCACAGACGCGACCCGCGGCGGCCGGTCGGTTGAAGGCCAAAGAAGTTTGTCGCCCCCGCTACGGCGCCCCTAGTTGCCAGTGATCAGTAACAGGCGTTTGACGAGTCGTCTTGCGGGACCACCTCTCACTCTTCGTCAAACCTGTAGCTCACAGTGTAGACGCCCTGGTCGTACTCAGTCTTGGCCTTACCGCCAAGTCTGGTGAACACATGAAGCGCGCGCTTGTTCTGCTCGAGTACCTCGCCCTTGAATCCACGAATGTTGTGGGAGCGTGCTATCTCCTCCAGGTAGTCATGCATCAGCGTCCCCAGTCCTCGTCCCTGCCAATCATCCCGGACGAGCAGAGCCAGTTCGGCCATGTCAGAGTCCTTCTCCTTCACGTACCTGCCTACGCCGACCATTTGCTCCTCGCCTTCGATCTCCACGATCGCAACGATGGCCATGTGCTCAACGTAGTCCACGGTTGTATAGTACTGCACTCTCTCATGCGGAAAAGTACTCATGGCACTGAAGAAGCGCAGATAGATGGTCTGGTCAGACAACGAGTACAGCAACTCTTGCTCCAGTCGCTCGTCCGTCGGCTTGATTGGCCTTAGCAGCAACTCCGTGCCATCACGCAGCGTCAGCATCCGCTCCAGTTCCGCAGGGTAGACACTGAGAGGCGGTAGCTGGTCCACGAAGGCGTACTTGCGGATCTTGGCCTGATCCAAGAGCTCTTTGCGGAAATCGGGATGGGCTATGTTGATCAACGCCAAGGCTCGTTCTCTGATGTTCTTGCCGTGGAGATAGGCTACGCCGTACTCTGTAACTACATAGTGGACATCACCGCGGGTGGTCACCACCCCCGCACCCTCAGAGAGATGAGAGACGATCCTGGAGACCGTACCCTCCTTCGCCGTGGAGGGTAGGGCAATGATCGGCTTTCCTCCCCTGGATCTCGCTGCCCCTCGAATCATGTCCACTTGGCCGCCTATGCCGCTGTAGAACAGGTACCCGATGGAATCGGAGCAGACCTGACCCGTCAGATCCACCTCCAAGGCGGAGTTTATGGCCACCATGTTGTCGTTCTGACTCACCACAAACGGATCGTTGACGTAGTCGGAGGGGTGAAACTCGATGAAGGGATTGTGATCGACCCAATCATATAGACGCTGTGTGCCCATCACGAAACTGGCGATGATCTTCCCACGATGGAGGGTCTTTCGCGCATTGGTCAAGACCCCAGCCTCCACCAAGTCGATCACACCGTCGGAGAGCATCTCCGTGTGCACTCCTAGATCCTTGTGGTCGAGAAGTGCCTCCAGGATGGAATCAGGGATGGTACCGATTCCCATCTGGAGGGTCGAGCCATCATCAATGAGACGTGCGATGTTCTCGCCAATCCCCTGGGCAACCGCATCGGCCGCAGGGTAGGAAAGTTCCAGGATGGCAGCTTCGTGCTCCACGACCACGTCAATGTCGTTCATCTGGATGTAGCTGTTGCCCAAGGTCCACGGCATGCGGGGGTTGACCTCCGCAATGACGTATCTGGCACTCTCAGCCGCGGGTTTGACGATGTCCACTGAGACCCCGAAACTGCAGAATCCGTGATCATCAGGAGGCGTCACTTGGATGATGGCCACATCCAAAGGCATACGGCCCGAGCGAAACAGATGGGGTATCTCCGATAGGAAGATCGGCGTGTAGTCTGCTCGCCCCTCGGAGACCGCGTCCCTCACGTTGTCCCCTATGAAGAACGCATCGTGTCGAAACTGGTACTTGAACTTGGGTCTGGTGTAGGGAGCAATCCCCAAAGTCCACAGATGGACAATCTCGTTGTCCGCGAACTCCATGGACATCTTGGCCAGTTCTTCCACGAGAAGTTGGGGTACCGCGGCGCCAGACCCGATAAAGACACTGTCGCCCCGTTCGATGACTCGAAGCGCCTGCCGAGCGGGCTTCAGCTTATCGGCGTACCGTTCCTGCCAGGGTACATCTTGCATGGTCTTGTCACTCCGGCTCGACGGGATCGGAATCAGCGCCCGTGAAGATTCCATCCTAATATATCGCACTCAAATCTCGAAATCAAGCCTGTTTCCGTCTCCTATAGCCTCGGCACCAGCCGAGCCTGCAACGATGCTCGCCCCCGTGGCCCTCGCAGGCAAGGGCGGGTGGATGGAGCGTGACCGCTTGCGACGCAGGTGTACATAACGCCTCCTTGCTTCACCGGGTGTTATGGCAAGCAAGGCTATACTAGACATAAGTCTCTCAGTCTCCGGCGGAGCAGTCTCGGCAGAGGCATCCGCTCCAAATCAGGGCGGGAGAGTGCGACCAGAGTGACACTACCACCAGCTATAGACTCGCCGGTGGCCTGGCTCACGAAACGAAACGAGTAGGTGACACTGTACTCGCAAACGTCACGGATCCACAAAGAGACCCCCAGGTGATCGCCAAACCTTGCTGCCCTGTCATGGGTGATCCGCACCTCTTTGCGGAAGAGCTTCACGCCGAACTCCTCCTCGAAGTGGGAGCGAGACGCAACCAGAGTGGAAAGCAATTCGTCCTCGGCTCTCACCAGGTAGTTGGGGTAAGCCCCAAAGTAAACCAGCCCAGCAGGGTCAATGTCTAGACTGGCTACCCTGATGACTGTCTCGAAGGACTTGCCCATGACTGAGCCTCGTGTGCCTCTGCCCCGTCAGGGGGTTCGACATAGGGGGCCAATAGATCCCTCAGCCTCTGTGGAACGGCGATTGGCCTGAATCCAGAGCCGGACACGATGAGGATTCTGAGACACCCTAGCGCCAGGCAGGTATCCGAGTCAGGCGGCCGCACGCGATAGATATAGGTGATGGTCTTGTCAGACATGTCGCCCACGGCCATCTCCATGTCTAGCAACTGATCATACCTGATGGGTTCAACAAAGCGGCACGCGGTCTCCACCCTGGGCATCCAGATGTCCAGATTCCGGAGCAAATCGCCCCGCGGCGCACCTAGCGAACGGTAGAAACGAGCCTCAGTCTCCTTGAAATAGCGCCACATGACAGCGCTGTGGAGCACGCGGTCTTCGTCAACATCACCCCATCCCGGTCTGAACTGTGTCTTGAAGATCTGGCCCACTCTCGCAACCCTCCTTTGGGATCGACGCTCGGAGCCCACACCGCTGTTCGCAGCGGCCGCTCTGTGCCCGGCACAGCCTACAGGACGCCTCCAGAGGCTTCCGGACGCGTTCTCCCGGTTGCCTGGCCTGAACAAGACTGTGAACTTCATTCGGCATCCCCACAAAGGCGTCCTGGTAGGACACGACAGACAGCGCCCGCACCGCTGCCTGAGGAAGCATCCATACCGCGCCGGTCAAGGCGGCCCGGGTCGCTTACCTGCTGTGCAAGGAGTATAGAAGCGGCACGCAGTCGGGAGCGGTACGCGGAGATTCGAGCGCGAGTCGAGCCCACCACAAAGGAGACTATCCCAAGGCCACCTTCAAGAACCAGGAAGCCCATCCCATCTGTCCAGCAGACCGTGCTCGATATCAAAAAGATCCAGGATCTTGCCCACAGTGTGGTCGATCAGGTCGCCGATAGTCTTGG
>Ga0180438_10010926_pt1 | contig 11063 bp, 8 predicted proteins | sample SS_ome_12_FD_132455 | JGI IMG/M metagenome (GOLD analysis project Ga0180438, IMG submission 132455) | Hypersaline lake sediment archaeal communities from the Salton Sea, California, USA - SS_3_D_2 metaG | ecosystem: Environmental > Aquatic > Non-marine Saline and Alkaline > Hypersaline >... | reverse complement strand
TGGAAATAAAGGAGATGATACAGAAGGGGAAAATGGAGATAGTGGATGGCCAATATTTGATGGCCGATACCATGCTTCCCCACGGAGAGGTAGTGATAAGGGAGATATTCTTGGGCAAGAGGTATTGCAGAGAAAAATTTGGCGTAGATGTTCCCACTGCCTGGTGTTCTGACAGCTTTGGGATGAATGCCCAGCTTCCTCAGATTTATAGGAAATCGGGATACAAATGGGTTGCCTTTAGACGCGGGGCGCAAGAGATGCAGAGCGAGTTTCTCTGGAGGGGGCTTGATGGAACCACTATGCTTGCCCACTGGATGCCCTTAGGATATAGGGCTGGATTCTATCTCGATAAACTCGATGAAAGCTATATAGAGCTTAATAAATATGCCACTACCTCCCACATTCTCATGCCCTCGGGAAGCGGCTCAACACCTCTTCAAGAGGAAATTGTTGAAGTAGTGAGGAAATGGAATGAAGATCACAAGGGTGGCTCCCAGATGAAGATAGCCACCCCATCCGAATTTTTCCAGGTTGTGGAGAGGGAGGGAGATAAATTTGAACTCCATACGGGTGAGTTATACGACGAGGATCTGGTCGACGTTTTCCCACAGGTATGCTCAAGTCGGATGTGGATAAATCTCGGAGCGAAGAGAGGCGAGGGATTGCTTATCACGACTGAGTACTTTGCCACCCTGGCCTGGCTATTAGGAAAGGAGTATCCCAGCAGCGAATTGAGCGAATGCTGGGAGAAGATGCTTTTCATCGCCTTCCACGACATCATCGCGGGCTGCGGCATAGACGAGATTTATGATGAGGTTAGAGAGATATTTGCCTTCCTCGAGGAGCATCTTTCCAGGATTTTGTATGACGATTTGAAATTCATCGCCTCCAAGGTCGATACTCAAGGAGAAGCAGTAATAGCCTTTAATCCCTTCTCCTGGGGTATGACTAACTGGTGTGAAGTTGATTTAAGACTCGAAGGCTGGGACAAAGAACCCGGACTCAGATATGCCGAAGAGGAGATAGAAACTCAAATTCTAGGGCTGGAAAAGGACGAGGGAGGAAAAATCAGGCATGCAAAACTTGGATTTCGTGCCGACCTTCCTCCCATGGGCTATAAGGTTTACCGGGTTATCGAGCGAAGTAAGGAATCAGAAAGGGCCATAGAAGTCAGGGGAAATGAAGTAGAAAACCCCTTCTTCAGATTAAGGGCTGACCCCAAAACCGGAATAATCGAGGTTTTCGATAAAACAGGGAAACTTTTGGTTAAAGGCAATGAACTAAACATAGAGAACGAGATTGGCGACCTGTATCATCATGCGCATATGTTCTTTGAACTGATAAAAAATGAAAGCGGAGAGGGTGTCTTCTTCGGGACCTTTAAGCCCCAGAGCTTCAAGATAGAAAAAGGCCCCCTAAAATCGAAAATAATCTTTAGCGACGGATATTACTGTTTTAGATGGCCTTACCGACTGTTTGAGAAGTTCGAAACCAAGCTCTACAGGTACAAGGTCCTGGATGCCACAAAAGAGGTCATCATCTATCGAGACCTTCCCAGGATCGAGTTTATAACCAAGGTGAATAGCAGGTATCCAAACATAAGACTCAGGGTTGCTTTTGACACCCTTAAGGCGCGGATGACATATTTGCGTGAGACCCAGTTCGGCGTCGTCCCAGAGCCTACAGAGTTATTTGCCTCCTTGGAAAGAACAGGGACACCGGCTGGAATTCCCAACTTCCTGTCCTGGTTCTGCTACGGCGACGCAACAAGAGGAATAACCTTCATGAACAGGGGCATCCCAGCAACCGAGATAAGAGACAGCAAGGTTTACCTGACGCTTTTGCGAAGCGTTGGTATTCTTTCTGCAGATGCGGAAGCCGGAGCTCTAATCCCGACTCCAGATGCCCTGGAGCTCAACAAAGACTACACCTTTGAATACGCCCTAGAGCATCACGACGGCGATTGGAAGAAATCTAAAGCGTATAAGTATGGCCAAGAATACCACAACCTGCCACTTACAGTTCAAACCACTTCTAGAGGAAATTTGCCCGAAGAGTTTTCCTTCCTTGAACTGAAGCCGGACAATCTCATACTATCAGCTCTTAAGAAAGCTGAGGACAGCGATGAGGTGATATTGAGGTTCTTCGAGGCTAAAGGAGAGGAAACGGCGGCTGAGGTCACACTATTCCGTAAAATCAAAAAGGCAGCAGTGGCCGATTTGCTGGAACGAGAGGAATATGAACTAAAAACGGATGGCAATAGCCTAAAATTGGAAGTGAAGCCTTTCGAAATAGTGAACTTAAAACTTAAACTTTAGGGAGCTTGCTCTGAGGATGCCACAATCTTTCGCAACAAATCCTGAAAGGAGGAAAAGCTATGTATGTTAAGGAGTACATGAAAACCAATGTTACCACTGTGAACAGCAACACCCTGATCCATAACTTCCTATGCAAAGATTTAGTAGGGAGGAGTTCCAATTAACATCCAAGGTGGTACTCCGGCCCTAGAAAAGTAACGGTGAATATCTTAGACAGGAGGTAATAGAATGTACAAAAGAATACTCGTTCCACTGGATGGTTCGAAATTAGCCGAGGGGGCACTCCCGTACGCCGAAGGGGTAGCCACAAGATTGCACAGCGAAGTTATTTTGCTCACCGTATGTGCACCAGGTGATTGTTTCGAACTCCCCCTGAAAGCATATTTGGAAAAGAGGGCAGGGGAACTCTCATCTCTAGGGATAAAAACAAGTCCGGTGGTCGTCCAAGGCAATGCTGCCAATGAAATTTTAAACTTTGCTGAGAAAAATGACATTAACCTTATTATCATCTCCACCCACGGGCACACTGGCCCAAGCATCTGGCCTTTGGGAAGCATCGCCAACAAGATATTACAAAAGTCACGTATTCCCCTACTCCTGATAAGGTCAAGAGAGTTAGAGACAGTACTTAGTGAAAAGGAGCTGCTGAAAATTCTCGTGCCTTTAGACGGTTCGCAGTTTGCCGATGGCGTCATTCCGTATGTAGAAGGCTTGGCTGAAGAGATGGACAGTGAAGTCATTCTCATCACGGTCAACGAGCCGATGCAGATTCCTGACGTCGTAAGGCACACGGCGGGATTTGACGAGAAAAAATACGAAAATGAACTCACAGCCAGGTCGGAGAGGGATGTAAAGGGCTATCTAAGTAAAAAAGAAAGTGTTCTGCGAGATAAAGGCGTGAAGGTTAGTTCAACCTCGATTTTGGGAATGCCAGCCCAGACCATACTCCAATATGCCGAGGATAACTCCGTTAGCCTTATAGCTTTATCAACTCATGGCTTTTCCGGCATCACTAAGTGGGCCTACGGCAGCGTCGCCTCCAAGATCATACAAAGCTCCTCAAAGCCAGTCCTGCTGGTGCGACAGCCCCTACCTTCATCAAACACCTAATCTAGCCCGACGGGGTCACACTCCACAGTAAAAATAGTTGGGAACATTGGCTCTTAATAAAAATATGATATCAATTCTTGACAATAACTAGTATTTTGCTATTATGCCTTCAGGGGGATAGGAAGATGTTTATTGAGAGCCCAAGATATACAGAGAGACTCGGTTCGGTCAGAATGAACCACGTACAGAAGGTGATATCTTTAGACTCCGGCCTGAAAAGCGAGTTGCCTCCTCACGGCGCCATGGGGGTAATAAAAATAGATGAGGAAACAATCAAGTACTTTGAGGACAGGATGGCAATCGTCATCCCAACCAAAGATGAAAAGCTCAAGCTTTTTGAAGGAGTGGTTAGCGGCGTGCCCCATGATTGCCTGGTAATAGTAGTTTCGAATAGCCAACGAGAAAAAGTTGACAGATTTAGAATGGAAGGCGATGCTCTAGACCAGCTTTGCCGTTTTACCCTTCGCCAGGCCTTAATTCTTCATCAAAAAGACCCTGCTATTGCCAAAGCTGCAATTGATGCCGGCTATGACGACCTCTTAGACGAAGAGGGGCTGGTGCATAATGGCAAAAGCGAAGCCATGATAATAGGATTACTTACAGCCATGGCAGCAGGGAAGGAGTATATCGGCTTCATTGATGCTGACAACTATTTCCCAGGCGCGGTACTGGAGTATGTGAGGAACTATGCTGCCGGCTTCAGCCTAGCGCAGTCTCCCTACAGTATGGTGAGGATATTGTGGCAGTATAAGCCCAAAATCTCGGGAGGGGTATACTTTAGAAAATGGGGAAGGATATCGGAAGTCACCAACAAATACTTAAATATCCTGATATCCACCAAAACAGGGTTTGAAACCGAGGTCGTTAGAACGGGCAATGCCGGTGAACATGCCATGAGTACAAAGCTGGCGGAGATCTTGCCCTTTGCTTCGGGATATGCTGTGGAACCTCAGGAGCTAGTATCTATATTTGAAAATTTTGGCGGCATCCTGACCACAAGAGACATCAAGGTGATGGAGCAAGGAATAGACATATTCCAAATCGAGACCAGAAACCCCCACCTGCACGAAGAAAAAGGAGATGAGCATCTTAACGGAATGTTGTTATCTTCAATGAGCACCGTTTACCATTCACCTCTCAGTGATAAAGAGGTAAAGCAGGCGATTTTGGCTGAGTTAATTAATCAGGGGATTCTCAAGGAGGGGGAAGAGCCGCCTCCCGTTCATATTAATGCTCCGCTGAAGAAGGTGAAAACCAATAAGTTTGTAGATGCTATACGAAGCGATTTCGATAAATACCGCGTGTTACATTAAATCCAAATTTTAGAATGAAATCGTACCAGGCTCGATAGATTTACCTGGCCAAATCTTGATTCCCTTAGATAGCTTATTTCCTTTCCCGATTAGCACATCATCCCCCAAAACACAGTCATCCAGAACCTCGCTTTCCTCACCGATATAACACCGAGAGGCAACCAGGCAGTTTCTAAGCTTGGCTCCCCTGCCAATTTTACAATCCTGCCATAATATCGCCCCTTCTACTACAGCGCCTTCTTCCACACGACATCCTGTCCCCAAGACAGCCGGTCCCCTTATTATAGAATCCCCACCTATAAAGCAAGCTCCGCCGATTATCGCTGGCCCCGTAATTTGAGCTGAAGGATGAACAGAACTCTCGCCCTCAAACTGGGTACCTTCATGGCCCACATAGCGATGAAGCAAATCGCGCTGTAATCCCAAATATTTCTGTGGAGTGCCTATGTCAATCCAGTAGTCCCGGGATGGATAGCTGTATATAGCCTGGCCTTTCTCCAATAGCGGTGGAAAAACATCACGCTCAAACATGGAGAAGCTGTTGGGAGTGATATAGCTCAAAATATCTGGTTCCAAGATATAAATACCAGCGTTAATCATGTTAGTAGTTACCTTGTCCCAACTTGGCTTTTCAGTAAAACGTCTCACCCTGCCCTTGCTATCTGTCTCCACTACCCCATAAATAGTAGGGTCTTCTACAGGCGTCAAAGCTAAGCTGGCTATGGCTTTCCTTTCGCGGTGTAGTCGTATCATCACACTCAAATCGATATCAGTAAAAATATCCCCGTTGAAAACGATGAAGGAATCATCCAGAAACCCACCGGCATTTTTCACTGCTCCTGCCGTTCCCATGGGAAAATTCTCTATTGAGTAAACTATTCTCACACCGAGCTTGCTGCCATCGCCGAAATAATCATCAATCTGCTCGGGTGACTTTCCTACAGCGAGAATTATGTCAACAATATTGTGCTTCTTGAGATAGTCGACGAGGTGCTCTAGGAAAGGGCGATTCAATACAGGGACCATTATTTTAGGGGTATTACAGGTAAGAGGACGCAGCCTCGTCGCTTCCCCGCCGACCAGAATAACAGCCTTCATCCCAGGCAAATTTACCTTACCTCACGCACATGCGTCAACCTCCAGACACGGTTCTTGGCTTTCGTCTCCATAATCCAGCTAGCCAGACAGGGTTTGCTTTAACACCCTTGCTGTGTTACTTTTCCGTTATTAAAGCAAGGAGGGAAGATGGAGGTGACGATTGGTAAAACGAAAGTATCTATTATCCAGGGGGATATCACCAAGCAGGCTACCGATGCCATCGTTAACGCCGCCAACCCCAGCTTAATGGGAGGCGGCGGGGTAGATGGGGCAATACACCGAGCCGGAGGGCCAGCTATATTAGAGGAGTGCAAGAAAATCGTGGCCAAGCAGGGGAGATTGCCCACGGGCAAAGCCGTAATCACCACAGGAGGAAATCTCAAGGCCCAGTACGTGATACATACTGTTGGCCCAATCTGGCATGGCGGCGGCGGAAATGAATCCGAGCTTCTGAAGAGCGCCTATTTCGAGTGCTTAAAGGTGGCAACCGAGAATAAATTGGCCAGCGTCTCTTTCCCCTCCATAAGTACCGGTGCCTATGGCTATCCCGTAGATGAAGCAGCAAGTATAGCAGCGAGCACCGTGTCTTCATTTCTCAAGGAGCAGGCTACATCCCTTAAAGAAGTGGTATTCGTTCTCTTTGATTCCAGGACCTATGAAAGCTACCTCTCCGCTTTCTAAGAGGCGCTAGGTAAGGCTAAGAGGTGAGGAAGGAAGCCAGAGTGACTTTGCCAAAAGGTTTTGTTTGGGGCGCAGGGGCAAGCTCGTATCAGATAGAAGGCGCTGCCCGTGAAGATAGGAAGGGACCTTCCGTATGGGACACGTTCTGCCAGAAAGCGGGAACCATCTGGAACAATCAATCCGGCGATATCGCATGTGACCATTACCACAGATATGAAGAAGATGTAAGCTTGATGAAACAAGTCGGTCTACATGCCTATAGGCTGTCCATCTCCTGGCCCCGTGTCCTCCCGGAGGGGACCGGGGCTCTGAATCCCAAAGGACTTGCATTCTACGATAAGCTGATTGATAAACTCCTGGCTGCCGGCATTTCCCCTTACGTCACACTTTTTCACTGGGACTATCCCTATGAACTTTATTGCCGCGGCGGCTGGCTGAACCGGGACAGCTCTGACTGGTTCGCCGAATATGCCAGAGTGGTAGTCGATAAGCTCTCGGACAGGGTCAAATACTGGATAACACTCAATGAGCCGCAGTGTTTTATTGGTCTGGGACATCAGTTCGGATTCCATGCGCCGGGAGACAAGCTGGAATTTGCCCAGGTGTTGACAGCAGCTCACAACGCACTGTTGGCTCACGGTAAGGCCGTACAGACGATTCGCGCATCTTCCAAGCTTGAATCCCGGATAGGTCTGGCGCCGGTGGGAATTATCAACATACCGGCGACGGAGAGCTCCGGGGATGTCGAAGCTGCCAGGCAGGCCATGTTCTCCGTGACCGACAAGAATTGCTGGAACAATACGTGGTGGGCCGACCCCGTGTTCCTGGGCCGATATCCCCAAGATGGCTTGGAGCTGTTCGGCGTCGATGTTCCTACAATCGAGGATGAGGACATGAAGACGATTTGCCAGCCCCTGGATTTCTTCGGAGTGAACATTTACTTTGGCCAGAAGACCCGCGCCGGCAGAGACGGGCAGCCGGAGCTTGTGCCGCTTCCCATCGGTCATCCTGCGACGGCATTTGGATTTTCGGTGTCACCGGAGGCGCTTTACTGGGGACCGCGGTTCTACTGGGAGAGATACAAGCTCCCCATTATCATCACGGAAAACGGCATGTCCAACGTTGATTGGGTTTCTCTGGACGGCAGGGTCCATGACCCCCAACGGATTGACTTCCTCCACCGCTACCTCCTGGAGCTAGAAAAGGCGTGTAGAGATGGTGTAGAGCTTGGCGGTTACTTTCAGTGGTCAATCCTGGATAACTTTGAATGGACGCAAGGCTACAGGGAGCGCTTCGGACTTGTCTATGTAGATTACCCGACACAGAAGAGGACCCTCAAGTATTCCGCATACTGGTACAGAGAGGTCATAGCCTCTAACGGGGCAATTCTCGATAAACTGTAACACTATCGGGACGAATCCTGCCTGGTCCGTGATGTCAGCGTTCAGCCTCTCAGGAGGTAACGGGTAAGCCTAGGGCCCGAAAAGGGCAGGGATATCTAAAACCACTTAGATTTGCTCCGCTTGAGCTTGCACAGAACGTCACAGCGTTACTCACTGCTTGAAAGAGGTTTCACTCGAATTGAGTGGTCTGTTCTCCTAAGGTTAAGGTGGTGCTATAATTAGCTTTAATTATGCCCTTATACGATTTCAGACTCCGATTAAATTTTCCTGAGGCATATCGTATCAATTCCGAAGCAGTGGAGATTGAACTACTGGTTTTGCCGCATGGCGAGCGCATCAGGATGCGTAGTGGTGCGAGAGAAACTCCCATAAAAGACCGCGCTCAAGTTGCCGTTTTAGGAGGACCGTTCCCTTCAAAAGATCAAGCAATAGCTGCTGCTGAAAAATCTAAACGCGCACTTCTTTGCTGGGCTATCGAGCAGCGCGTAGGCATAGATTTTGGTGATGGGAAACAACGAAGTTTTTACACTAAAGAAGGCTTGGACTGGTTGCGGAAACAACACGGACACGGAGGCCCTGTCAGGCCCGATATACACGGGATTGACGTCTATGAACACGTTGAAAACCTAATGTTTGTTAGCATGCAGGCGGAGGGACAGGTAGGTAAGAATCCGCCCAAATTAATAAATACCTTCAAACGCGAATACCTTCACACTAGGCATCTTACAGAAAAGCAGATGCTCGCAAGTGAAATTTATGCAAGCTCCTTCTTTGATGTATCCCCACGCAGTCGCTTTATCACGCTCGTGACAGCAGTTGAGGCACTCTTGGAACGGCCAAAGCGCACTCAACTAGTGCAAGAATTGGTGAAAGACTTCAGAGATAAGACGCGCCTATCAAACATAGACAAGGAGACGAAGAAATCGATTGTTGGCAGCCTTGGAGATTTACAGCTTGAATCGATTACGCAGGCTGGGTGTAACCTTGCTTGTGACTTAATCCCTAATGAGCTATTTGACGGACAGTCATCGGCTGATTTCTTCGCTCGCTGCTATAATTTACGAAGTCAGATACTTCATCGTGGCAAGATAAAGGACGAATCAGTGGATATGTTACGCCTTGCCAATGTTATGGAGGATTTTGTCGATAAGCTTCTGCTTGGGGAGTTGCATAGTGCGCCTTAGCAAGGTACTGGTGCTGACGATGCTAATTGAAAATTCGACATTGATGGGCTTGGGCATTCCGTATACAAACCATCGGAATGTTTTGGCTACTTGAAGTGTGTTATAAACAGCAGTTTGGTAGATTTCTAGCTTATCGCAGCATAGCCACATAGCTTTTCAGAAGCACGCCAAGGGACTCCGCAACGGGGTGGCACTTAGCCTTAAGGCAATGGAAAACCTTCCCTTCAGGGGAAAGCTCGGGCAAAGCCTCATAATGTCCCATCCCTTTGGCGAATATAAGGTCCGCTGACTCAAATTCCCTTTTGAACCGGGCTGAAGCTATTGTACAAATTGGGCTGTCTTGAAAGTCGGGGCAGTCATTTCTTAACAACCAGTTTTTTCACTGCCTGTCCGAGTCCATCGAGTGTAAGCTCAAACATGGGAAAGAGCTTCCCAACCAGGTGAACAGTGGGATGATTCCAGTAATATGGCTCCTCTGGATTTAGCCAAACACAGTGGGTAAAATGTTCCGCAATCTGCTTCAGCCATATCATCCCTGGAATCTCGTTACGCTCATAGTAACGAATAGCTCCATATTTCTCCGTTAGTTCCTGCATCGCCATTCTGGCGTCCCCGACCAATATCACTTTATAGTCCGGCTCCAGAATATGCAGTAGATGGTCAGTGCTCACCCATTCTTGCCTTTCGACATCCTGATAAAGGTAATCGTATATGCAATTGTGAAAATAGAAGTATTGGAAATCCTTGAAATGAGTACTGGAATGCGCCGCAGAGAAAAGCTGGCTGCACAGGTCGGCGAAAGGAAACATAGAGCCGCCAACATCCATCAATAGAAGCACTTTCACTGCATTCTTCCTACTTCTTGTCCACACCATCTCAATCTCGCCGGCATTTTTACAGGTAACGTCAATCGTTCTTTCCAAATCCAGCTCATCCTCAGGACCGATTCTGGTCAACTGCCGTAGCCCTCTGAGTGCCACCTTGATCTGTCGGACATCGAGAATCAGGTCATTACGATAGTTTTGGAACCTTCTCTCCTGAGCAATTTGTATGGCGTGCCTGCCTCCTGATTCCCCACCGATTCTGATGCCAGCGGGGTGGTATCCCGAATGTCCAAAGGGTGACGTGCCCCCTCTGCCAATCCAGTAACTACCTCCATCATGCTGCTCTGTTTGCTCCTTGAGTCTCTTTTCAAACTCCTTTAAGAGCTCATCGAAATCCATACTATCAAATAGAGCCCGTTCTTCTTCGCTAAGAGTCATCCGATTAATAGGGTCTTTGAGCCATTCCATAATCTGCTCTGAAATCTCCGCCGGAGTTTCTATGCCCTTGAAATACTCCTGGAAAGCGACATCATAGTGGTCGTAGTAAGCTTCACTCTTAACCAATATCGCTCTCGCCAGATAATAGAATTCGTCCAGGTTGGAGATGTAACCTCTGGAAAGGGCTTCCAGCAGTGTCATCCACTCGGTAATCGAGACAGGCACCTTCCTGCTTTTCAGGGTATAGAAGAAATCAGTAAACATACAAGCCCCTTACTTGTTATCAATGTGACATTCTATAGACATCAATGTTCCTGCCGTAAGACTTCCTGCCCATGCGCGCCATGAAATAATCATAGTCTGTTTCTTTCTTCAGCAGGGTGCCAACAAAGGGTATCTCGCTGGAGATCCTGTCCTGGGGAATGCCTCCAGCAATGAGAGCACGAATCCAGTCTATGAGCTCACTTGTCGACGGCTTCTTTCTAAAATCGTCAATCTCTCTAAGCTTGTAAAAGGTCTTCAGGGCTTCACGGAGAAGGTTATCCTTGATATTCGGGAAGTGCACTCTGGTGATTTCTTCCATCAGTTCTGAATTGGGGAATTCAATATAGTGGAATATGCAACGCCGCAGGAAAGCGTCAGGAAGTTCCTTTTCGGCATTGCTGGTGATAACTACTATAGGTCGGTGGCTGGC
>Ga0180438_10010925_pt1 | contig 11063 bp, 6 predicted proteins | sample SS_ome_12_FD_132455 | JGI IMG/M metagenome (GOLD analysis project Ga0180438, IMG submission 132455) | Hypersaline lake sediment archaeal communities from the Salton Sea, California, USA - SS_3_D_2 metaG | ecosystem: Environmental > Aquatic > Non-marine Saline and Alkaline > Hypersaline >... | reverse complement strand
TCAGCGCCGGCACGTTTATCGTGGCCGCCGGCAACAGCACCACGGATACCGGCACCGACGTGGAGGCCGCCATCAACGGCGCGTCCTACACGGGCGAGGGCAACCGGGTCACGGTAAGCGAAATCGGCGTCCATTACGTCGTCGAATTTGCCCCCACCTTCACCGGCGACCTGAACGCGATTACCGTCAGCGGCGACGCCCTGAGCTTCACGCTCACCTCCGATCTGAACCGGCGGGCCACGCTGGCGATTCCCGGCCTCCAGGCCGAGCGGCTCGGCGGGCTCAGCGGCCGCTTGGACGAACTGGCCTCCGGCGGCGGCCTGGACGGGCTGGACGCGAACACTTCACAGGCCATTCGCGTCGTCGACGAAGCCTTGGCCGAATTGACCTTAATCGAAGGCGCCGTCGACGGCTTCTACGACGCCTCGATCAGTTCCGCCTCGGGCCTGCTGTCCGATCTGGAAGAGGACCTGGAAGATGCCGTCGACGAAATCAATCTGGTCGATACCACGGAAGAGACGCAGCTTCAGACCTATTATCAGAATCTGGCCTCCAACAGCATCGCCGGACTGGCCGTGATCCGCCAGCAGCGTTCCGGTATCGTGACGCTGATTCAGCAGATCGCCGGCCTGATCTAGTCGCCCTCTGCTGCGCGACGGTCGCGGCCATCTCTCATGAAGCCCCGATCGTTGGTCGCGCCCGCCGCACAAACAGCATACGCGACACGAGCACGCAAGCGTTTTCCGGCCATCGCAACACGCTGGAGGCTTGTCCTGCAGACATTCGGCGCTATTATTATTGTGACAGGCGAAGCTGTCACAAATCGCAGCATTCAGAGAACTGGTTCATTGCGCGGAGCCGGTCCGACGGATTGCGTTTCGCGCGGTGCGGATAACACGCTCGTGGAGCGGGAGAAAAGAACATGTTCTACACGCTACCAAAGTTACCTTATTCGTACGATGCGCTGGAGCCGCACATCGATGCCCAAACCATGGAGATTCATCACACGCGGCACCATGCGACTTACGTGGCCAACCTGAACACGGCGATCGAGGGCCACGATTTGGGCGACCCGACGGCCGAGGAGTTGGTCTCCTCGATCCACACGTTGCCCGACAAGATCCGCATGGCCGTCTGTAACCAAGGCGGCGGACACATCAATCACACGCTGTTCTGGAACGTGATGTCCAAGGCCGGCGGCGGCGAGCCGGGACCCGATCTGGTCCGGGCAATGGACGCTGAACTCGGCGGATTCGAACGCTTTCGGGAATCGTTCACCAAGAAGGCGATGACCTGCTTCGGCAGCGGTTGGGCCTGGTTGGCCGTCGATCCCGACAAGCGACTGGTCGTGGAGCACACCTCCAACCAGGACAGCCCGTTGATACACGGCCATACTCCCATCCTGTGTATCGACCTCTGGGAGCATGCCTACTACCTGAAGTATCAGAACCGCCGAGCCGACTACGTCAAAGCGTTCTTCCACGTGATCGACTGGGACCGGGTCGGCGAATACTACATGGAGGCCATCCGGAAGACGCACGCGATCCACAGATGATTGGGTCTGCACGCCAACCGGCGACCGCCCCCAACGCATAAAGCCGCGATCGGTGGTCGTGCCAATCTAGAAAGCCGCGACGGGTGGTCGCGCCCGCAGCACCTCTCGATTTTGCCCCACGTGCGGGCGCGGCCCCCGATCGTGGTTTTCTATTCCCGAGCCAAACCCGCGACCAACTCATTCCATCAGGTCCAGCCGCGTGCCCGTCTGCTCGCTCGCGAAACAACTCTTCAACATTTCCTGCTTCAGGCTTTCATCGGCGCAGAGATGCACGGCGAACTGGATCTTGTGGTCATCCCGTCGTTGTCGGCGCTGCGACCGGCTTCTCGCCCAGCCGATCAGGAAGTGTCTCAGTCGCTTTCGCCAATCGACTTGTTCGGCGACTGCTTCCAGCCGGGCTTGAAAGCGATCCAGAAAGCGCCTGGTTCCCACCATCACTTCCGCGGCCAACGGCGGTTTGAAGCCTACGCCGTACATGGTGTGGGGAAACGCCTCAGCGCCCTGCCAGCCGACCACCGTGGCCGACGTGCCGGCCAGCAACTGCTGTACCAAACGGGGCGTCGAGCGCCAATTGCCCGGTTTGCCGCCCGGCCCTGTGTCCGGCAGCGTCACGCAGACCAGCAGCGCACCGCCGGGCGCAAGAACCCTTGCCATCTCTTCTGCCGCCCCTTGGCACGGCAGGCCGCCGCGGAAGTCGGCCACGCAAAGTACGGTCCGCGCCGCCCCATCGGGAAACGGCAGCCTGCCTGCCCCGGTCGTTGCATCCAGCCGACAACCGACCGAAGCCGCTTCGGTTGCGTGTTGCCCGAAAAGCCCGCGAGGGTGCAAGTCCTCGCCGGCCGGGAAACCGATCTGGCAGATCGGCCCTGGCAGTGCAAAAGACTCTACGGCGCTATCGACGAACGCTCGAATTCGTCCGTGCATGTCGATGTTCCTTCGTCAAGGGGGCGTCCCGGCTCCCGGCCACCCGCCGGGCAAAACGCCGAGGAGCCCACTGATACACGGTTACCGGTTGTTGGTTCGGTTTTCGAACTGCCGGATCGGGAAACTCGACCACCGGCGCGGCCGCCGTTTCGACCAGCCACCGCAGCGTTCGGCTGCGACGACTCTGGTAACCGAATTCCCGGTTTCCTACGACGACGTATCTCAAGCGCGGATCGCTCAGCGCCGCGGGGGCTTCTGCGTAGGGATGCGTGTTAAGACCCGAATAGAGTCCGCTCCATCCGCGCGTATCCAACACGGCGCCGGTCGGATCGCCCTGCTCGGCCAGCCATCGGCCGGCCTCGCGGTGCCCCAGCCGGCTGTGATGGTGGTGGACCAACATTTGCGGCAGGCAGGCCACGCCCGCCAGCACCACCGGCACCCAGGCCAGCCGTGTTCCCGAGGACTGTCCCGATTTTCGCGCAGCGGGGGACTGTCCCGATTTTCGCGCAGCGGGGGACTGTCCCGATTTTCGCGCAGCGAAAATGGGACTGTCCCCTTTCTCCGTGGCGGAAATGGCCCCGTCCCCTTCCGCCGTCGCCCTCCTCCGTCCCGCCATCCAACACCCCAACTCCAGCCCCCCAACCCCCGCGCTACCCAACCCGGCCACCACCAACGCCATCAGGTGCCGCGGCGCCAGATAGCCCTCGGCTGCCGCGAACCGAATGACGGCCAGGCAGAACAACAGGAAGAATATCTGGACGAACCGGTGGGCACGACTCGTTGGGCCGTGCCGCAAACGCCACATGCCAAACAGCGCCAAGGCCCCGACCCAATAGCCGAACGCATCGGCCAGCTTCTTGCCGAACTGACAAACGGCGGCCGCATAGCCTCGCCGGCGTAGAGTGACGCTCTGTTCCTTCACGTCGAACGACGGCCACTCGCCGTCGGCCATCCGCCAGAGCACCGTCTCTTCCGACCCGACCGATCTCGAAAACTCTGATTTCACCGAGTGCCGGCCAAGGATCCGGAGGACGGCCTCCTTCGGACCTGCGACCCTCATAGCCGCCAGATACGGCCCCAACACGACCGTCATCCCCAGGGCAAAGCACCCGGCCGCGACAACCAGTCTTCTCCACGTTTGTCGGCGCCCCGGCAGAAACTGAAACGCAATCAGCACCAAAGCAAAGGCCCCGGCCAGCACCAACACTTCGGTCCGCGCTAGGACAGCCATCGCGACGGCTGCCCCGGCCAGCACCAACCACATCGTGCGTCCCCACCATCCGTCCCCTGAATCCTGAGTTCTGAACCCCGAACCCCGAACCCTGAACCCTTCTTTCCTCACCCCGGATCCCTCGTCGGTGAAATACTCCACCATGGCCCAGAACGCCAGGCAGAAGAACAGCAGGTGCAAGCTATCGCTGATCCCGTCGGCTCCCAGACGCGAGACCTCCGGCAGCAGGCAGAAGAAGCACGCCCCGGCCAAAGCGGCCGCGCCGCCAACCAGCCGCAGAAGCGCGAAATAGAGCGGCACGACGGCCAGCACCAGCGCGATGGCGGCGGCCAACTGCACGCAGGTGGCCCAGATCGACGGAAAGCCGCCGGCCGTGTGTCGCAATCCCTGATGTACGACCCAAACCCAGGCCGGAAACAGCGGCTGCTGCCGCTCGGCCCGAAGCGTGGGTAGCAATCCGTCCCGGTCGATCTCTTGGGCAATGTGGGCGAATCGGACCGCGTCCAGCGCCGGCACGGTGGCACGGCAAATCACCACCACCTGCACCAGGCACGAGAGGCCCAGCAGGACGGCAACGGCCAGAATGTGGCGTTTGTGATGCATCGGCAGGAATCACGTTTCGCGGGCCGGAAGAGTATCCCCCCGGGGCGGCCGGGTCAATCCGACATTCGCCGTTGCCGTTCCGCTCTCCTTCCTGTTGATCTGCCGCGCCTCTTTCAGCCAGTCGCCGGATCATGATGCAGAGACTGCGAGTCAGCTCACGACCCTTGAAATACAAAAACTGAGTGTTATACGAAGACTGCATGAAATAGGCGAAGTAAGGTGGCTCGGTATCTGCGGCGAGCCGTCCGAGAAAAGGGTGCCACAGTAGACTCTCGGGCCGAAAAATGCCGAAAACTCCAGGGGAAGAGAGCTGTTTCCCCCCACCATCGGCAAGACGAGAGGCGGCTCGTGGCCGCCGGGAATTCCGTCTTGCGCCATATTCCCGCCTGCGTTATCATGGGCGGCCCGAAGGACAACCGTGTCTCTAAAATCTTCCGCTCAGTTTCGCCGAAGTGGTCAGCGCGACGACCGCCGTCGCCGATTGCTGGCCGAGGAGTCGACTGGCATCGCCCGGAGTAGGCGACGGGGCACCGGCTTGCTGTCGGGCAAGCGGACGGACGGGCCGCTGCCGGACCGACGGTCGGAAAACTATGGAGACGCCGATTTCATGGACGATTCACTGCGTCTGATCGATCTGATTCCCAGGCGGCTGACCACCTTCGGCCTGTGGCTGCTGGCCGGCATCACCGCCGTGGTCGGACTGGAAGCCCTCTATGCCTGGATGCCCGAGCTGGCACCCATGACCACCGACGGCCGGGTGGCCGCGCTGGACCTCGACGGCGAGGGCAGTCTGGCCGCCTGGTTCTCCTCGGTCGTGCTCGTGCTGGCCTGCCTGACGGCCGTGATAGTCTACACCATTCGCCGCTTCAAGACGGACGACTACCAGGGCTACTACCGCATCTGGCTCTGGGCGGCCATGTGCTGGCTGCTGATGAGCATCGACGAAGCGTCCAGTCTGCACGAGGGCTTCAAGGAGATGATGACCCGGGCGACCGGGACCCCACTTATGGGCGACGGGTCAATCTGGTGGGTCGTTCCCTACGCCTTCCTGCTCGGCGCGGTCGGCTCGCGGCTGCTGCTGGACATGCGGAGTTGCCGGCTGTCGACGGCAGCAATCCTGGCGGCCGCCGGCTGCTACGTCCTGGCCGTGGTGACCCAGCTCGGGTGGATTCTGCCGGAAAGCGGTGCCCGGGGGGTGATGCTCGAAGAGGGAGCCGAAATGATCGGCAACCTGTTGCTCTTGCTGGCCATGGGGCTGCACGCCCGATACGTGGTCCTCGATGCCGAAGGCCTGCTGCCGTCGCGGAAAGTGAAGTCAGACGACGCCCTGGAGGAGGAGGAAGAAGAGGAAGAGTCCTCCTCGGATGCCGGCGAGTGGATCAAGGTCGATTCGGCTCACGCCACACACCAGCCGGTGCTGAAGCGAACGGGCCGGGTCGCCAAAGCCGCGGTAAAGGACGAGCCGGAAGAGTCTCCCGTCCGCCGCAAGCTGACCAAGGCCGAGCGCAAAGCGCTCCGCAAGCGGCTGGTCCAGCAGCAGCTCCAGCGGGAGCGGAAACAACACGACCGCTGGAAATAGGCGTCGCCGCGGGCGAGCATCGGTCGGATCCCTTCGAAGTGTCTCGATATTCGTGGGACCCGTTTGTAGTGCCCCGATTCATCGGGGCTGGGCGGCGAGATTTCGGGAAAGGCCGGATGAACCCGGCCACTACAAACTGTCCCAAGCGGATACAAACTGTCCCAAACGGATTTGGCGAATCGTTCACCGCTGCGGCCGGCCCACCGCCTCTATACTCTTGCCGCCATGCGGCCGCTTGCCGCCACCCGCCACCACAGTATACTGTTACGCTGGCTTGATTGGCTCTGACAGGCACCCCTCCCGGGGGCTGCAACCCCCGGGCGTTTGAGAGAACTCGGACCCGTTTCTCCGTCCTGATTCCATTTTCCGCCTGCATTGATTCCGCTATGATTCGCACCCGATTCGCCCCCAGCCCGACCGGATATCTTCACATCGGCGGCGTCCGCACGGCGTTGTTCTGCTGGCTGTTCGCCAAGAGTCAAGGCGGCAAGTTCGTGCTGCGAATTGACGACACCGACCAGCAGCGGAACCTCCAGGAGGCACTGGCCCCGATCCTGCACGGCCTGCGGTGGCTGGGAATCGATTGGGACGAGGGCCCCGAGGTGGGCGGACCGTTTGCCCCGTACTATCAGTCGCAACGGGCGGATCGCCATCGGGCGGCGGCCGAGAAGCTCCTGGCCGACGGACTGGCCTATCGCGACTACGCCACTCCCGAGGAGATCCAGGCCGAGCGCGAGGCGGCTCAGCAGGAAAAGCGGTCCTTCGTCTACAGCCGCCGCTGGATGGCCGAAACGCCCCAGCAGCAGGCCCGGTTCGAGGCGGAAGGCCGCCAGGGCGTCGTGCGGCTGAAGATGCCCCGAGAGGGCAAGCTGGTGATCGACGACCTGATTCGCGGGCGGGTCGAGTTCGATTGGGCCGGGGAGCAGGACCACGTGATCCAGCGGGCAGACGGCTCGTGCCTCTATCACCTGGCCAGCGTGGTCGACGATCACGAGTTCCAGATCAGCCACGTGATCCGGGCCGAAGAGCACCTGTCGAACACGCCGCGGCAGATCTTCATCGCCCAGGGGCTCGGCTACGAGCTGCCCGAGTATGCCCATCTGCCCTACGTGGCCGAGCCGGGCAGCCGCAACAAGCTGAGCAAGCGGAAGCTGGCCAAGTACTTGAAGAATCGCGATTTCGCCCAGCGCGTGGAACACGGCCGGAAGATTGCCGACGCGATCGGCCTGAAGACCGATCCGGAGACGTTCAACCCGGTGATCGTCGACTTCTACGAGCAGGTGGGCTACCTGCCCGAGGCGATCGTCAACTACCTGGCCCTGCTGGGCTGGTCGCTGGACGACAAGACCGAGTATTTCACCCGGCAGGATTTGACCGAGAGCTTCTCGCTCGAGCGGGTCAACAAGGCCCCGGCCAGCTTCGATTGCCAGAAGCTCTGGGCCTTCCAGGATCACTACATGCAGCAGGTGCCGATCGAGCAGAAGACGGCGATGGTGCTGCCGTACCTGCAGAAGGCCGGCCTGGTCGATGCGCAGCCGTCGGACGAGACCCGGGCGAAACTGGCCGAGATCCTTCGGGCCGCCGGCGACCGGATCAAGACGTCCGGCGACGTGCTGGACTACGATTACTTTTTCCGTTCGGACAACCAACTTGATTATGACCAAAAAGCCGTCGACAAGAGGCTTCATAAGGCGAACGCTTCAGATCTGTTGACACTTTTCCGAGACAAACTGACCTCACTGGAGACCTTCAATGTCGAGGTATTGAGTACATCGCTTCAAGAGATCGCGATATCGCGATACCAGCAGGTGTCGAGTTCAGCTGGACCCAGCGGAACCGCCCAAATCGGAAGTTGGATCGACACGTTGCAGAGGGACTCGTCGTTGATGGAGACGCACTCCTTCGATGCTGGGAGCCTCGAACGTTCTGTTCGTGAGTTCATTAAACTGCAGGGAATCACCTTCGGCGAGATAATCCACTCGCTACGAATAGCATTGACGGGAAAAGCCATAGGCTTTGGGCTCTACGAGACGATGGCAATTCTTGGACGTGAAGCGTGTCTCGCGCGAATTGACAGGCTTCTGGAGCATATTTCGGGGACATCTGCTGCCGCGCACCCCTTTCCACAACTGCCAGAAGCACAGTGTCCGTATTACGAGAACATGGATGTCAAACATCCTGTCGTGCTTTATGACGATCATATGAAAGTCTGCGGCGCCGGCTGTTCGGCTCAAGGGGTTGGACAGGTCCGTTTCGAATGGGAACCTGCACCGGAAGCTCGGTTCATACTTCGTACAGCAAAAAAGGGGTTTGTTCGGTTCGAACCTGGCGAGGTTTCTTTGTCTGCTGGGGACGTGACAACGGGCGCGATTGCCTCTAATATATCCATGCGATCGGACAGCCCTGCGGAGATTTCCGGAGTACTCACAAGTCCAACAACAGAGGGTAGAAGTGACAGGGTGCAATACGTGGTCTTCCATTTGCCCAATTTTCACAACTACCTAGGAGATAATATTCGGTCAGCAGCCACAAAACGCGCCTGGAAAGGCCGGGCCACTTTTGAGGCCGCGGGGTGGAGAGTCGTCATTGACGCTCTCTCTGACGCGAGAGAGAAACTGAGAGAGGCGAGGCAGCGGGGCGGGTACGCAATCACTCACGTCGGGAAACTGGAACGCGCTGACGAGACGACTTTTTCGGTCGAAGACGCCGATATCCTCGGCGCGCTCCAGTGTTTCCTGTCATTTGCGCGCGGTTGCTGGGTTTCACCAACCTTGGCAGTTGGCTTCGACGACAAAGGCGCGCGTGTGTGGCGTGAATGGAATTCCAGGCGAACTGATCGGTTACGCACCGTTTATTCTTGGTTTCCGCTTCATAATCCGGAGTGTTTCGCCTCGGCATTCCCTGGGTTCATGAATTCGTGGAGTCAATCCCTGTATAGGGTCCCGTTGGAGACGGCAATCTACTGGTATATTGAAGGTAATGCTTCGTCAGGTGGAATGGAAAGCCGGTTCATATCAGCATATGTCGCCTTGGAAGTAGTGTGCCATATGATTCTTGGGCGGGAAGGCTCTGAAGGACAAATCGAAACGAGTGCGTCGCCGAACGCGGAGCGTGACATTACTCGACTGCTTGCGATCCTGGGCGTCGCGGCTGAGATTCCCCAACAAATGGCGGAACTCGCGGAGTTCGCAGAGAGCAAGGAATGCGGCTCCGCCCCCGCGACCCTGCGAGCAGTTCGTAATCGGATCTTGCACCCGCAGCGCGACTTCCGGAAAACGCCTTTTCCGAGCGAAAGGAAGGGCAGTGTCAACTGGGAAGCTTGGAGGCTTTGTATGTGGTACGTGGAGTTGGGCCTCCTCAAACTACTAGATTATAATGGACGCTACTTCAGCCGGATTCCACAATCAGCGTTTGAGTATCAGGTCGATACTGTCCCTTGGGCGAATAGCGAGTAGGATGGTCTTCAAATACCGTTGTTCCGACGCTACTTGAGCATTGGGCGGGCGGAGTCCGTGCTATGGAGTCGAAATGTATTAGGCTATGAAGAATTACGAATTCTCTCTCGTTTTGACAGAGTCTGAAGTCAGCGACCTTCATTGCGACGCCCTGTACGCAGCCGGCTGCGATGACGGTACCGTGGTGACCCGTAACGGCGTCACGTACGTTGCGTTTGACCGCGAAGCGGAATCGCTGGAGACGGCCATCCGGTCGGCTTCTGAGCAAGTTAGAGCGGCTGGCTTCACGATTGCCCGCGTGGAAATGGACGCATTGGTTTGAGACTTTTCGCCACGCGAAACCAAGGAAGCGACACGGAGCTGCCCACATGAGTACAGACGAAACCACCACCCCTTCCGATTTCATCCGAGACATCGTCGCGGAAGACCTCAAAACCAACAAGTGGGACGGCCGCGTCCATACCCGCTTCCCGCCCGAGCCCAACGGCTACCTGCACATCGGCCACGCCAAGTCGATCTGCCTGAACTTCGGCATCGCCAGACAGTTTGGCGGGCTGTGCAACCTGCGGTTCGACGACAGCAATCCGGTCAAGGAAGACGTGGAGTACGTCCAGTCCATCATGGAGGACGTCCGCTGGCTGGGGTTCGATTGGGAAGATCGGCTCTACTACGCCTCGGACTACTTCGATCAGCTCTACGAGTGGGCCGTGCAGTTGATCAAGGCCGGCAAGGCCTACGTCTGCGATCTGGACGCCAGCGAGATCCGCGACCACCGCGGCACCTTGACCGAGCCGGGACGCGACAGCCCGGACCGCAACCGGTCGGTCGAAGAGAACCTCGATCTGTTCGGGCGGATGCGCTCCGGCGAGTTTCCCGACGGATCGCGGACCCTGCGGGCGAAGATCGACATGGCCCATCCCAACCTCAACATGCGCGACCCGGTGATGTACCGCATCCTCCACGCGCGGCATCCCCACACCGGCGACGATTGGTGCATCTATCCGATGTACGACTGGGCCCACGGCCTGGAGGATTCCATCGAGCGGATCACCCATTCGATCTGCACGCTGGAGTTCGAGAACCACCGCCCGTTGTACAACTGGTACCTCGACGCCCTGGGGATCTATCACCCGCAGCAGATCGAGTTCGCCCGGCTGAACCTGACCTACACCGTGATGAGCAAGCGGAGACTGCTGATGCTGGTCAAAGAGGGTTACGTGAGCGGCTGGGACGACCCGCGGATGCCGACCATCAGCGGACTGCGGCGCCGCGGCTACACGCCCGCGGCGATTCGCAGCTTCTGCGAGCGGATCGGCGTGGCCAAGTTCAACAGCACCATCGACTTCGCCCTGTTGGAACACTGCTTGCGCGAAGACCTCAACCGGCATTCGCCCCGGGTGATGGCCGTGTTGCGGCCGCTGAAGGTGGTGATCGACAACTATCCGGAGGACCAGGTCGATGAGCTGCACGCGATCAACAACCCGGAAGATGCCGGCGCCGGCACGCGCAAGGTGCCGTTCTCGAAGGTGCTGTACATCGAGCGGGAGGATTTCATGGAGGATCCGCCGAAGAAGTACTTCCGCCTGGCGCCGGGGCGAGAGGTGAGGCTTCGTTACGCATATTTCGTCAAGTGCGTCGGGGTGGTGAAGGACGAGAAGACGGGCGAAGTGAGGGAGCTGCACTGCACGTACGATCCGGCGACGCGGGGCGGCGATT
>Ga0180438_10010924_pt1 | contig 11063 bp, 4 predicted proteins | sample SS_ome_12_FD_132455 | JGI IMG/M metagenome (GOLD analysis project Ga0180438, IMG submission 132455) | Hypersaline lake sediment archaeal communities from the Salton Sea, California, USA - SS_3_D_2 metaG | ecosystem: Environmental > Aquatic > Non-marine Saline and Alkaline > Hypersaline >... | reverse complement strand
TCCAGCCGCCGGCTTCGTCATCAAGACCCGTGTAAAGATACCCGCTGCTCCCGAAGCCATCCCACTGGAGGTAATTCACAGCTTCTTCCTCGAACCGGGGTCGGCCCGAGGTGCCGTGGGTGTGGCGTTCCATATCACCCATGCCGCCTCCGAACCGCACCGCATCCGCGGAAACGTTCGATCCGGTGGAGGCATAGTTGGTGAGTTCCACTGAGCCATTTGCCGAATCGGAACCAGCCTCGAAGTAAAACCTGCCCAATGGATACCAGACAAACCCGAACTTGGTTTGATCCACCCGGTACTCGGTATCTCCCCCGGTATGGTGGACAATATACTGGGCATCCGTGGAACGGGCAGTATAGCGCGACCAGCTCACATACACCCAATAATAACCATCAGCCGGGACATTGGGAGTCCATTTGGCTGAGGCGGTTGCGCTTCCGGTATTGATATTGGAAAGGCGGTTAATGCCGCCGTTATCGAACGGGTTGACGTTCACGCCCACCCAGGAATCACCGGTTTTTTGTTTGAAGCCGCGGAGCGTGGAATCGAACCAGCTTCCGGTTTCCTCATAAATTCCATTGGAGGGATTGGAAGTTCCGTCCTCGTTATCCACAATCACCATGTTAGTTTGGTGATCCATTTCTCGAACACAAAGCACAGTGCCTCCGGCATTTCTCACGTAAGGAACCGTAAAAATGTTGACTGTTTCCGAGTTGGAAAAATCCTCCAGAATGCCATAATCTTCCACAATGCCGCGCTGAACGCGCCACCTTCCGAAATCCACATCGTCGAACCAACCATGGCCCGGGTTCAAGTAGATGGTTTTTCCCGTGAGCGCGCCCTGGACAAATCCGGGCTCCACAATGGGATTGGTATATTTTGCCTGGGATTCTTTTCCTGAAGGCGCATCGCCATCCCAGGCTTCATCCTGAACCGGGGGATTTCCCTCCTCAGGAATCACCAGCTCGTCAAAGCCATAAACAATTCCTGATACCGGATCCTGAGCATACAATAAAACATCATGAATATCAAGGCTTTCCAAGGCATTGGAGAACTCCCTTCCGATCTGATCCAGAATGTAGGGAGAAATATCGCCCGGATTCAGGGATTCGCCAGGAAATAAAAGTGTAATTTTTGCTTCGGATTTTCCGGGTATTTCAATATCCACAAGGCTGGTTCCTTCAGGGATAGAGCTGTAATACCCAGCTTTAAGCGCATTTTGAGGCGGACCTGCAAGAAGGTGAAGGCACAGGGTTTTTGCGCTTTCCAAAATCTCCTGGTTGGTTCCTTTAGCCGGATTCTTGATTTCCCGGCTGGGATTCCAGGGTATTCCCTTTCCCCCGTTTTGCTGCACGGAAGCAAGGGAATCAGACTTTTGGGAATCATTGATCGCAGACCCTGTAATCAGTATCCCGATCAGAATCATCACGACAAAATACAGTTTTGTTTTCATTTTTTCTCTCCTGTTTTATTTAAATCCTAAAAATAGTTTTTTTTAATTCTTAACCTCCCTATTCATATATTTTGAAAAGAAAAGGGTTCCGGGGAAATCCCGGAACCCTTTATATACACTTTATGGCGCTGTGATGCTGTCACAGGTTTCCACATTCATGCCTTCATCGTATGTGTAACCTGAAGCCACAACGTCGGTAACACAGAAGTTGAAGGTGCCGCCGTTTCTGGCTTTTCCGGATTCCAGTGTGACCTTTCCATTGGAAAGGGTATCGCCCTGGGAGGTTCCGGGAGCGGCGCCTGTCCACTCTCCATACACTGTGGCACCTTCCACATCACCGCCCGAATCGTTCTTGATCCACACGGTTGCCAAGCCGCTGTAATTGGGTCCCGCCTGTTTGTAACTCATGGCAATATCGTTCACATATACCTTGCCAGCCGGTGTTCCTGTTGGAGTTGGGGTGGCAGTCGATGTAGGAGTAGGTGTGGGCGTGGGTGTGGGTGTGGGAGCCCCGCCCGGGTTTTCAATGCTATCCGATGTCTCCACATTGAGCGTCGGGTTATAAGTATTCCCCGAAGAAACGACATCCGTAACAGTAAAAGTAAAGGTTCCGCCTCCCTTGACATTGGAGGATTGGATGGATGCTTTACCATCGGATTCTGTATCTCCATTATCAGGTTCGCTCAAGCAACCGCTCCATTCACCGTAAACTGTGGCGTCGGGAACGTCTTCATTGATATCGTTTTTAATCCATACTGTGGCAATGGCATAGTAATTTACACCCTGCTTTCCGGGAGTCATGGTTATATCGTTTACAAATACATCATGAGGTTCTGGCGTGGGTGTGGGTGTGGGCGTGGACGTGGGCGTTGGCGTTGGGGTCTGGGAGGAAATTATAAAGCGAACCGCATCTGCAATAACGGCATAATCCCCTGTGGGTGTGCTTCCTGCGGCATCCAGGGTGATGGAGTTATCCCCTGCATTGAAATGGAAGAGTCCCAGGTGTTTTTCCACAACCTCAATTGTGCTTCCGCTCTGGTCGATAAAAACGGAATGATCGCCATCGGATGCATGAACAACGAACTCGGCGGACGTTACGCGATTGGTGCTTTGGAGGAACATGGTATAAACATCGTAATAACCGGTTTCGCCAAGGGCTCCGGTCCATGTGGCGGTTGAGGCTTCTCCGCCCCAGCTGTAACGATAGGTTCCGCCATTGTAACCCGCGCTGGCGCTCGTGCTCCAGGTTCCGGTTTCCGTATAAGCCGGGGAGCCGTCGTCGTTATCCACGATCACATCGGTTCCGGGCGTGGGCGTGGGCGTGGGTGTTCCCCCCTGCACAGTTGTGGGATCTCCAGAGGTATTGGTATCGTTATACCGATCCGACCAATCCGTATCATCAACAGGCTTCACAGGGCGGGCATAATAGCATTCCTCATCCTTTAAGCCGGTGCTTTCGCCAAAGTATTCCGTGTTGTATCCAATGCCGTCTGTGGAAGTCTGGGTGGACCAGTACTGAATTCCCGTGATCTCCTCCTGTGCATCGCGCGCCCAGTCGATAAAGATCACGGAATGACCCGAGCCGCTCCAGCGCCACATCTGAATCTGATCTCCCGCTTTCATCTTCCATTTTTCGTTGTAGGGAATCTGATACCCGCATTTATACTTGGTAATGGCATTAACGGAACACTTGGTATCGTACCATCCATACCATTCCTTGCGAAAATCATCCGCCTGCGTTGTTGTCATTCCATAGATGTCATCAAATCCCTTTGCCGTGTTGTATGTATCATAGGCGTCCATGAACACCTCGTATGTAATGCCGCAACAATAGCAATAATTTCCGGTGACATTATCCTCGAGAATGAGAACGTCCTGATAATAGATGTCATGGGTGACGCCGTTACCTTGCCATTTATAGGGATAGGTGCCATCCGTGGGATAGGTTTCCAATTCTGTAATGAACCAGTTGTTGAATTCCACGGGAGAAATATATGCATTGAAATAGATGGAGCTCACGCCGGAAACGCTGGTGGTGAAGGTGACCTGCCCCGAGGGACCTTCGTAGCAGAGACGATCATCATCGTCCCAAAGGAGTTTTATCGGGCTGCCCGTACCAGCATCCACGATCTCGAGGAAAATCCTGGAAGAAAGTCCATAATCATAAAGGTCCGCGCTGTAATCCACAACAACGTTGAAATCGACGTTCTCCGTAACCTCGGAAGGATACGAAGAAATGGTGACACTTGCTGTCTGCGCCCCTCCATAAGACGCCAAAGAAAGAAGAACGAGACACACCAAGGCAATGTTCAGTTTTTGCATAGCAAAAATCCTCCTTTAAATAAATGTTTTAAGAATGGGAAATAAAACGCGCTTTTCCCCCTACGATAATTCATGTTCATACATAAAACAAAGCGGATTGCCGACAAAAGACTCGGAATGCGGCTCGGAACAAGAAGGGAAAGCATAAAAAGACAAGGAACCTGGTGGCGCCCTGCCTTTTTATTCTTTCCCTCAAAAGATTTGATTTGACTTCTAAAGGGCGATGATCCGGGGGTTATTCCCGGATCACCGCTTTTGCGCCGATCTGGCGCAGAATAAAAGGGATGTTCGCCGTAAGGCAAACGCCCCCTTAAAACACCTGAGAACGCGACACCGGCGACCTGGAAAACAAAAGCGTTTTCCATATTATTTGGGGCCGCGGGTTGAATCTTGTTACATACTTCGCTATGCGTCGTTTCCGGTTCCTTTGGAAAACTCATTGAATGTGATCCCCTAAATAATGCGACGGTTGGCAAAAGGTAGGTGGTTTCAAAAGAGAAGAAAACAGGTTCGGAGGTGAAGTTTGGAGTGGGTGTGGGCTCGCTAAGTTTAAGATAAAGAAAATTGACCTTAACCGCCAAGGTTTTCCAAGGGAAAACGCAACAAAAAACCGGAAATAACAAGAATCTCTCAGAGAGAGTCTGCTCACCTGTGCCGCAGGTTCCCAGGTGAATACCGAATGTCTTTTTCGGGTAAAAAGGCGGAGAAAGGGATTGTCTTCCCAACAAAACGGCTTTTTTTCCGTAATGTGTCATCTCGAATCCCCTCCTCAAAAAACACGAAAAAGGAAACAGGAGAGATTCCCGGAGGAATCCCTCCCTTTAAAACAAGTTTACGGTGCCGTGATGGAATCGCATGTTTCGTTGTTCATGGAATCGTCATAGGTGTAACCTGTTGCAACAACGTCGGTAACGCAGAAATCGAAGGTTCCGCCGTTCTTCTTATTTGGAGAACGCAGGGTTACCTTTCCGTCGGGACCGGTGTCGTCCTGGGAGGTTCCACTCACTGCATTGGTCCACTCTCCATAAACGGTTGCATTTTCCACATCGCCCCCAGAGTCGTTTTTGATCCATACTGTGGCTTCCGCATAGTAATTGATCCCAAAATGCCCGGAACTCATGGCAATGTCATTCACGTACACCTTTCCGGAAGGCGTGGGTGTGGGCGTTGGGGTTGGCGTTGGTGTTGGTGTTTCTGTAGGCGTGGGGGTTGGGGTGCCTGTAGGTGTCGGTGTTGGTGTTTCTGTAGGCGTGGGGGTTGGTGTTCCCGTAGGTGTAGGCGTAGGTGTGGGGCCTCCTGTGAGTACGAACCGAACCGCATCCGCGATCACCGCGCTTGATGCGGGTGTGCTGTTCAAGGCATCCAACGTGATGGAATTATCGCCCGAATTGAACGAGAAGGTTCCGATGTATCTTTCAACCAGAAGGTTGTCGCCATTCTGGTTGACATCCACGGTGTGGTCGCCGTCAGAGGCGTGAACAATGAACTTTGCGGCTGTGACGCGATTGGTGCTCTGGCGGAACATGGTGTAAACCTCATAATTGCTGGTTTCTGAAAGGTTTCCCGTCCATGTTGCCGTGGCATTGTCACCACCGTAACAGAAACGGTAGGTTCCGCCGTTGTACCCGGAACTGGCGCTGGTTGTCCATGTTCCGGTTTCCGTGTAATAAGGCGCGCCATAATCGTTATCCACGATCACATCGGTTCCGGGCGTGGGTGTGGGCGTGGGGGTTGGTGTGGGTGTATCCTTAACCACTTTGACCGCATCCGCGATCACATAGCGTGTTCTTCCTCCTTCCCCTGTCGGGGAGCTTAATTCGATCTTATAGGAGCCTGCCTGGAACGGATAGCTTCCCAATTCCATGAACCTGCCGCCCCAAACTTCCTGATCTTTTGTCTGTGTCTGGTTGCCGCCATCGTAATAGATTTTATACGGCGCCTGACGAGAGCGATCCGAGGCGGAAGTCCAAAAACCGTAAACATGATAATTTCCTGCTTCAGGAATCGTGAAATTGAAGGTAGCCAAACCCGTGCTCTTTGAGCCGATCAGGGCATAATTGGTTCCGTACCACCCTCTTGTGCTTGTACCGAGGCTCCAGGCTCCCTCCAGTGTGCAATCTTCATCAGAATTATCCACAATAACGGTCGGAGGCGTGGCTGTAGGCGTGGGCGTGGCATGAATGGTCCATTGGGCATAGATATAGCAATGAACCGTATTCAGGTTTTCGTTCCCGTAATTGTATCCGGGCCAATCATAGGTGACCTGTGTGCCGTCATAGCTCGGGTACCCGGTTGTATTTTTGTTCCCGTAAGGATCGTTAAAAATCAGGGAATACTGATCCGTGTAATATCCGATGCCTGTGATGTAATGCCCTGCGGAGGTGAGGGAATTAAGCAATACGTAAGGATAACTGTTATCGGTTTCCGTGCACGCCTTGGTAAATGTGGGAGACCAATCCACCCAGGAGGTGGGACCATGGTAAGAAATATACTCTGCCATGTGCCCTTTGGTATCTTCCCAATCGTTTTGAGTGATATATCCGTATCCGCCGGTGGCGTATTCATCGCTGGGATCGGTTTCCACGGTATCGAATGTATAACCGTTGTAGGTATAGGTATCCGCGATATAATTCCCGTAAAGGCTGGTATGGGAATAGGGATCGCGACACCAGCAAGACCAGGCGTCATTAAAGCAGCCATAATATGAAAGCGCCATGGAAGCGGCTGTGGCGCCGCAAGCCCAGTTGCCATTGAACCATTCGGGAGTATCGTACACCTGGTGAACCGTGGGAACCCCGCTGATCATAACGGTGCCGTCAGATTCGAGGGACGAAGAAACGCCTTCGTTTATAGAGTCTCCCCCTAATCCGTCTGGTACAATAGCATCCTGTTTCCATGCGGCTTTACCCTTATCCAGGCGACCGCATTTGATGTTTCCGGAATTTCCTGCGGCAATATTGCCCGCATTGATAACAGCATTGGCATCGCCGTTGGAAAGGAGGTCTTTTCCCTTGATTTTCCCGGATATTCCCATACCGATAATTTCGGTTTTCAAAACTTTTCCCTTTTTCACTTCTCTATTAACAAAAGCCACGGATTCATTATCCATCCACCCGGGATTTTCTCCTTTACCGAGGGAGGTGAGTTCCCCCATGCCGATTGCTCCGCATAATATTTCGCCATCCACCCCGGAAAGGAGGATATTATCGCCATCCGGGGAGAATTTGGGACCCCAGAAATCCTTTTCTCCATCAGAGATGATCTCAGAGCTTCCATCCTCAATGTTCAAAATAACGATCTGTTGATCGATATTGTTATACGCGATTTCAGCGCCATCCGGGGAAAATGCCAGGAGATTGACATGATGCCCCAGATCAAAGGTTTCGATCACATTGAGATCAGGATCGAGGATAACAAGGATATTCCCCACGGTAAAGGCGATTTTCCCTTCAGCAGATACCGCAGGGGTGCCTGCGACCTTGGCAGGGTCCCACAGGGGGCAGGAGGCGGCGCCGGGAATGTTGTATAACATGGGAATCTGCAACAAATCGTCCCCGGATTTTTGAAAACCCTTGAAGCAAACGTACTTATTATCAGGTGATATGGAGGCATAATATCCTGCATTTTGCCCTTGGGTTAAGATAACAGAGTCTCCGGAGTCGTTATCAATTAAAATCAAGCCATCGTGATTTTCATTTGTAACCAGCACAAGAGCGCCGTCTTCCGATATAAAAACCGGGATATTTTCCGCCAAAGCGGCTATTCCCAGGCTTAAAACGAAAACAGCTATTAAAACCAGCGTTTTTCTATACATTTCGAATTAACTCCTTTCCCTTAAAAAAATTGCGATTTCGCTTAAAGTAAGATTTTCTCTCCTGAAAAATTAAAAAGGAGAGCAAAGATATTATAGAATTATCCCCCCTTTCCCCTAAGAAAATTAATGAACTGGATTAACAACAAAGGACAGTAAACAGCTACACCCAGGTGCAGAATATTGCAAAAACCAAGCCAAGAAGGATAAGAAAATAGTATTTTAAGGAGAAAAAAGGTTATCAAGAGTTGAAATGGGGGTTAAGGGGTGATTTGAAACGTTTCAATTATACCCAATACAGGTTTTAGTACAGGTAAGTAAGCATAACTGATAATAATATAATAGGAAAATCCTCTTTTTGCCCCTTCAAGTTAAAATAGGTGAATTAACCTTAAATACAACAATATTAATCCCATCAAGACTTTTTTACAGATAAACCGTTTATTATCAGTTAAACACACTATCACAACCAAAAGCCTTCAACACAACCAAAGTTGTGACACTTCACATGCGCTTTCTCATCTTTTTCAGCCGTTTGCTCAAGGCTTGTTGGGTAATCCCCAGCATCCTTGCTGCAATCGTCTGGTTTCCTTTTGTTCGTTTCAAGGCTTCACTGATCAGGATCCGATTGGATTCTTTAATGGTGGGAAGGGTATCAGAGAAGTTGATTTTAGGATTTTTTTCTGATACTTTTTCCCCGGAACTCATCATTTTGCTGAATTCTTCCGGGGATATAAAGGCTTTAAACGATTCCAGGGAGAGCATTTTGGATTTATGTTTGCTTACCGCATCAAAAATCATGGATTTCAGCTCTCTTACATTTCCGGGGAAATTATAAGTATTGAGAAGGGTATACAATTCCTTGGGGGGGGTGGGTTTCCTTTTATCCAGGGTTTTGGAAGCTTGCTGGAGAAAATAATCCACTAAAAGGGGAAGATCGTCCATGTGTTCCCGAAGAGGAGGGATATGCACATGGTGGGTTCTCAAGCGATAATAGAGGTCCTTTCTGAACCGTCCGTTTTTCAGCCGTTTTTGCAGGTCCTGATTGGTAGCCACGATGATCCTGGTATCTGCGCGTTTTGCCACATCCGAGCCCAGGGGGAAATATTCCTTTTCCTGCAAAAGGCGCAATAGTTTAACCTGAGAGGCAAGGGAGAGGTCTCCGATTTCATCAAGAAACAGGGTTCCTCCGGATGCCTTTTCCACGAGACCGGACCTTGTATGATCTGCTCCAGTGAAGGCGCCTCGTTTATGCCCGAACAGGGCATCGGCAAATACATTATCATCCAGTCCAGCCACGTTTATTGGAACGAACTCGCCTTCGAGTCCGCTCAGGTTATGTATGGCGTGCGCCATGAGTTCCTTTCCCACCCCTGTTTCTCCGGTGATAAGAACAGGTTGATGGGTTTTCGAGATTGCCTCCACATATTTAAAAATAGACCTGAATGTTCTATTATCCGTTATGATTCCCTTAAAAGCCTCTGGGGATTCCAGGTTTTCAGAAAGGATCTGTTTTTTAAGGAGAATGTTTTCCTTTTCGAGGTCTTTGAGTTCCAGGGCGCGACGAACGCCGGAAATCAGGCGACTCCTCTCAATGGGTTTTACCATATAATCAAAAGCGCCATTTTTCATGCACTCTACAGCGGTTTCCACATCATTGGCGCCGGTAATGATAATCACGGGGATTTCGGGGTATTCAAGGGCGACCTGATTCAATAATTCCTCCCCTGTAATATAGGGCATGGAAAGATCGAGCATGATAAGGCTGATTTCATTATCATTTAAAACGTCCATCACATTCCGGCTATCCTGACAACACATAATGTTATTCAAACCATTGGAAAGGAGCGCCACTTCGCAGCTTTTGAGTGTCATTTCTTCATCATCCACTATCAAGACCGGCAATCGCGGTAATAAGGAATTGCTCATCATTTTTCTCCTTCCGGATGGTCATGGGAATTCGACAGGGGAAGATCTATAGTTGCAACCGTCATCTTGCCCGGTGTGGAGGAGAGGCTGAGATTGCCCTGGTGTTCATTAATGATTTTAGTGGATATGGAGAGTCCCAACCCTACACCACCGCTTTCTCTTTTTGTAGTAAAGAATGGGTCCATGATATATCTTTGAATTTCAGGGGGAATGCCTCGCCCCTGATCAACAATCTTAAGAATAATCCTTTTTTTATTTGGTTTATACATAGAGGACACCGATATTTTCTGATCTTTGGAGGTAAGAGCCTGGCAAGCATTCTGAATAAGATTGATAACCACCTGTTCCAGCCTTTGGAAGTTGCCCTGGATTTTGGGGATTTTCTCATCGTATTCCACGGAGAAATGGTTTGTGGATTTTTTTATCATATTTTCCAGGAGAGTGAGGGAGGATTTCACAATCGCATTGATATCCACAGTTTCCATTTGTCCAGCCCGGCTCTCCCTGGCAAAATCGCGGAGTTCCTTCACGATATTTTTAATCCTTGTGGCGCCGGAGAGGATGCAATTGAGCAGTTCGGGGATATGCTGCTGCATTTGGGAATAGTACACTCCGCCAACCAGGAAATCGCCGTTCTGTTCATAATAATCATCCAGAATGGGTTTCATGCTTTTCCAGGCATCATCCAGGGTGGGGATATTGAGCATGATGAAATTATTGGGGTTGTTGATTTCATGTGCAACACCGGAAACAAGGATGCCGAGGGCGACCATTTTTTCGGTTTGCACAAGTTGTTCCTGTTGCCTGCGCGCCTGTTCCTCCATTCTTTTTCTTTTGGTAACATCCTGCAGGATTCCGAGGGATCCCACGATCTTTCCGGTTTTTTCATCATGAATGGGAACAGAGGAGTCGCTCACCCATTTTTCCTCGCCTGATCGTGTAATGAGCCTCAGGTCCACACGATATTGATCCACTTCTCCCCTTTTAAAAGCGCGGATATATTCCTGGACATCCTGGGGCGCATCCGGATCAGCAATCACGATCTGTTTAATGGATTTTTTCAATATGGGGAAACAGAAATCTTCGGAAGAATATCCAAGGAGAGATTCAATGCCTTCACCGACAAAATCATAATTATTATCCTTGTAAACCAGGCGATAGGGAACCCCGGCGGCATTTTCAATAGCCTCGCGATAAATGGCTTCGGATCGCGCCAGCACCTCCTCAGCGTGCTTGGATTTTGTGACGTCCCTGAAGCTCCAGACCCTTCCCACGGTTTTATTTCCGAGCCGCTGAGGCATGGAATAGCGTTCAAAGATTCTCCCATCTTTCAGTTCGACTATATCGAAGCTGTTGGCATCGGGTTGGGATGCCAGTTCCTTTACTTTATTTTGAAAATCTGGGGTATTTTTAAGTTTCCTGAGGCAAAATTTTTCCAGGGATTTATACGCGCGTTTTTTGAGAACCGATTTTGTGAGATTCCACATCTGGATATATCTTTGATTGAAATTCAGAACATGCCCCTCGTTATTGACAACAAGGATG
>Ga0180438_10010923_pt1 | contig 11064 bp, 18 predicted proteins | sample SS_ome_12_FD_132455 | JGI IMG/M metagenome (GOLD analysis project Ga0180438, IMG submission 132455) | Hypersaline lake sediment archaeal communities from the Salton Sea, California, USA - SS_3_D_2 metaG | ecosystem: Environmental > Aquatic > Non-marine Saline and Alkaline > Hypersaline >... | reverse complement strand
TCGACTGCAGCACCTTGCCACAGGCTTTGAGGTTGCCCCGGTGGATGTCGTGCGTGGTCGGGAACATGATCGTTCCCTTCCGCTTGCCGTAAGTCTTGTCTACCGCGCCCTGGTTGATCTCCTCGTTCTTCCAGTCGTCTGGGGCCTTGCGCCCAAAGCGTGCAGCATTGGCTCTGGCATAACAGTACCAACAGTTGTTCACGCAACCGGTCGCGCAGTTGGCATTGGTGGAGGCCCACTCCCTAGTCCCGCTAACTGTCTTGGCTTTTCCCATAGTGGTATGACAGTAGTATATCAGCCCTTGGTTGTCAAGGGCTACCAACGGAACCGCCTGCGGTATTGCCTCTGGGCACGCTGCCGATAGGCTCTGTAGGGATCACTCTTGTCCACGAACTCGTAGATCTCCTCGTCAGCTTCCTTGAGGAATCGACTCATGTGAGTGGAGATCGTGTCCTTGTAGAGCCTGATGGTAGCCGGATAGGAGATGACGAGCTTGCGGTGTGGCCGTGTGGCTGCCACATACATGATGCGAAGCTCCTCTTCCAGGTCGCCCTCGCCTTCCTTGTTCAGCTTGGGGAGGCGTCCATCGTAGGCATGGATGATGAACACGATCGGCCACTCCAAACCCTTGGCCGAGTGGACTGTGCTGAGCGTCAGGTGATCCTTTTCCTGTTTCTTCTTGTCGCTGTCGGTGTTGAGCGTCAGGTCGTTGACGAGGCTTCGGATGTCCTTGTAGGTACCCGCAATGCCTACCAACGCTGCGCAGTCGGCCTCGATCTTGTCCTTCCTGTCCGAGCTGTTGAAGCAGGGAAGCTTCTTGTAGTAGTCGGTCACGCGCTGGACGGCTGCGATCGGATCCTTTGTGAACTCCAGGCTCCCCAACAGATCCTTCAACGCGGTGAGCGCCGAGCCTGGAGCATCCGAGTAGGAGAAGATCCGTTCGCTGAGCTTCATCCCGGGTTGCTCGATGATCTTGCCTGCCGTGACGATGCCGACTTTGTGGCAGAGCTTCAACGCTCGGAAGCAGGCTTGAGCGTCCTTCGGGTTCGTGACAGACCGAAGGTGGGCCACCATGTCCTTGATGTGAGCTGCCTCGTTGAAGTTCAGACCGCCGTACTTCTTGTAGGGGATCTTGGCCCGCATCAGCTCGATCTCAAGCAGCGTGGGGCACCTGTTGGTCCGGTAGAGCACCGCGATATCGTCGAGCGGGGTCCCGTTCGCCTGGTGCTGCTGGATCTCCTTCAGAATCGCCTGAGCCTCGGTGATCTGGTCGTCGTACTTGCGCACCTCGGGCTTCCGGCCGCCCTTGGTCTCGGTCCACAACGTCTTCTGGAACTGCTTTTCCATCTGGTTTTGGAAAGCGTTGGCCAAGTCCAAGACAGCTTGGGTGGACCTGTAGTTCTGCTCCATCTTGATGAGCTTTGTCCCACGATCCTCGTAGCGCTCGACGATCTCGAACAGGTTGGTGTGCCGGGCGTGGCGCCAGGTGTAGATCGTCTGGGCGTCGTCGCCCACCACCACGAATCGGTTGTTCTTGCCGATCAGCCGGTAGAGGATCCGGGCCTGGATCACATTGGTGTCCTGGTACTCGTCCACCAGAAGGTGACGAAAGCGCTTGCGGAGCTGGACCCGTGGTTCCTTTTCTCCGAGCAATTTGAATAGGTAGTAGAGCAGGTCGTCGAAGTCGAGCTGGGAGCAACGACGCTTGTGCTCCTCGTACATCTGGTAGACCTTGACTAGTGCCTTGCGGGTAGCCTTCGAGTAACTCTGTTGCTCCAGATATTTCGGGTAGGGCACGAGCAACGAGCATGCAGCCGAAATGGTGTCGGATATCTCGGGGGTTTGGGGGAGGATTGCATTGGCAACTTGCGTGGACGGGAACAGATGCTTGCGTGCAGAGGTAAGGATCGAATTGGAGTCGCCCTGATCGATGATGCTGAAGTCGGGATCAAGACCGACCCAGCCCCCGGACTTGCGGAGGATCCGAGCCCCGAACGAGTGGAAAGTAGAGGCCCAGATCGGGTTGTGCTTGGCCCCGATCATCTGGGCAGCTCGGTCCCTCATCTCCCCGGCCGCTCGGTTGGTGAAGGTCAACAGCAGGATGTTCCTCGGATCCACGCCGTTGTTGACTAAATGCACTGCTGCATGGGTAAGCACCCGGGTCTTGCCCGAGCCTGCTCCAGCGATCACCACCACGTTGTTCTCGACGCACGACTCAACCGCCGTACGCTGGGGCTCATTCAGTTTCATTGACCAACTCTGCATAAAGCAAGACAGCCTGGTAGACGTTACCGTATTTCCATAGCTTTAGGTCGATGTAGTTCCCAGGGCACATGCCTGGTTTCAGGAACTCATCCATCTGATGCTGGATCTCTTCGGTTGTGGACCCGAGAAACCATCGGGCTCTGAGGAGTCGTCGCATGCCTTTCTTTACAACATGAACGACGAGTTGCACCTAGGACAGTGCCCCATTTTATCCTTGGGGTTTTCCACCTGGAGCTTGATTCCGCAGTGGGGGCACAGGCTTCGTGGTTTCGAGCGGGTCTTTCTCTTGCATGCCATACCCCAAGGTATGACACTTAGCATACCCTGTCAATGGACTTGACAATTCACATAATCATAGGAAATGCCCTTGACAAATCTGCCCCATCGACCATGATTTAAGAGTGGCACGGAGGTTTCCAATGAAGACCAGACTGACACGGCGGCACGAAGGAAATCCCTGGAAGGTCTACGCGACCGACAAAGATGGTCGCAACGTCGTGCGCGTCACTGACGGTGCTGGCGTTCGTCGCATGGCAGCGGAGGGCTACACCATCCACCGCGTGGTCGAACAGAAACCAGAGCCAATGGACGCAGGATGGCCTAGCTAAGGGAGACTGACATGGAAGAGAAACCGAAAAAGAAGTGGATGGGCAAACTGGCCTGTGACTTCTGCACCGAAAATGGTGTTGCCCTGGAGACTGAGTTCTTCGTCGATGGCAAGACGAAGATGGGTCCGTGGGCGATGATGTGTGACGCCCACTTTCTCAGACTCGGCCTTGGCGTTGGTCCCGGGGTTGGTCAGAAGTTCGATGCGAAGACTGGAGAGAAGGTCGCGGGCTAGATCTTCTTGCTCTTGCCCTTGCTCTCCATGAGCTTGAGCAGCTTCTTGACCGCCTTCTCGGCCCCGTAGAGCTGGTGGCTCCGGCCGGACTGCCCCTCGAACTTCTTGCCCCTCATCCGGTCGAACTCCACATCGCCGTCTGGCGTCTCCAGGACGAACTCACCCATGCCCATGTGGCGCAGCGTGGCGCCAGGATAGACTCGCTGGCTGTGGTTGATGAACTCGGTGTCCACGTACCAGTCCTTGCCGTCCTGATGGTGGGCACCCTCAACCCCCTTGGCTCCCTCGACCTCGATGAAGCTGGCGCTTTTTCCCACGGCTTTGAGGTCATCACGGGCCTGGCGCTGGAAGCGATACAGGTGTCCTTCCAAGAGAGCCTTTGCCTTGTGGACAGCCTTTCCCATCTTGCGGAGCTTCGGCAGATCCGATTCGAAGAAATCGCCGATGTTGTAGGCGGTGTAGTCCACCTTCTTGAGCATGTCGTAGAGCGCCTGAGCCCCCTTCAGTTTCCCCTCCAGCATCTTCTTGATCTGCTCGGGCGTGTTCTCGGCGTCCACTTCGCCCTGGAAGGAGTTGGGCTTCATGCGGCGCTTGGTCTTGCGGCGCAGGATGATCTCGATCTGCTTGGCTGACATGTTATCGATGTCTTTGTCGGACCAACCAAGCCCCTTCAATTGAACCTCTTGCTGGGGTGTCTGCCCCTCGGCTTCATCCTGGCCCGCACGTCCAGGGCAACGACCGCCTCTACCATCTTGAGGACCGAGCCCTCGACCATCGTGGGGCCCCTGCGCGCTGCCGCCTCCACCTGTAACCCCACCCGATAGCTTGACGCGGGTGTTGCCTTTGATCTTGGTGGCCACACGGGCCTTGCCGCCCTGGACGGTCTTCAGCTTCATGGTCCGCTCCTGTCAGTGCTCTACACTAAGCCAGGGTTAGCGTTGGGCAATGGCTGCCAGAGATGAATACATGTGCACTGCCGCAATCCGCCCCAGGCGCCCTCTACCACCCGACGCACCCAAGGGGCAACCCTACGTGCTGTGCTCTGTTATCGAGCGGGAGGGGGCACCAGCGGCGCTCACAATGACCTTTGAGCATGACAGTCCAGATCCGGCCATCAGCGAGGAAGAAACTGTGGCCTACATGGATCACCAGGGTCGGCTCCTGGAGCTGATCACCACCCGTGGATTACGTGCTCCACCTCACATTATCCGGCAGGCCAAAGAGCAGAAGCGGTGGATCGAGCTGACGGTCCCCGTGCAGATCGTAGCCTGGAGGAATAGGGAGACAACCAATGAAAACCATTCCTGAATCACTGCGGAAGGCCGCAGCAAAGACTCGCGACCCTGTAATCCAGAACGAGATGACCGACATGCTGACCATCACGGCCGATGGGGGGATGATGTGGGATCCCCGCCAGCCCCTCCAGGTGCTTGCTCCCCGGATCACCTGCAAGGACGCCGATGGCAACCTGCTCGGCCGGATCGTCAGCCTCAACGTCTGGAATGGCGTCGCCATCCAAGTCGAGGGCAACGAGGATGGGACTCACAAGTACGACGACAAGGGACATCCGATCCTCAACCAAGTGCGTGTGGCTCGGGTAGAGATCGACATCCCACCGAGGTAGCCGTGGGCTTGTGGGCACGCTTCAAGAGATGGCAGGCCAAACGCCGCCGTGAGGAAGAAGCTGAGGCTGCTCGGCTGCAGTTGTACAACCTCGCCCACGAGTACGAGACCTTCCCCAAGCTTGTCCCCCTGAAGAAAGGTGGTTGGGCTCTGACAGCTCCACGCTACAGGCCAGTGATTGCCAACACCCCGGCTGAGGTCATCCAGAAGTTCCGAAGACAGAACCCCCGCAAGAAGCCAGCCACTTGACAGCCTGATATACAGAGGCCATGATGAAGGCTCACGCAGGGGGCCGCTCTGGCCTCCCCACAGAGTTTGGGGCGGTTGCCCTGCAACCAACGTGTAGAGCCCGGCGAGCAGGTTCGGGCACGGGCCCTCCGGGGCCCCTACTTGGGGACGACATGGTTTCGACGGGGGTGTACGAGGTACTGAGCGCAGGCCGGGGACGCCGTGGCTCCTCGTGAAAAAGTGACGGCAAAACCAAACGCCAACGACAACGCTTTTCAGCAGCCGATGGCTCAGGCCGCCTAGTGTGGCCCGTCCTACCAGCTCTCCCGTCCGTGACGGTTGGCTAGGGCGACAACGAACGGGCTAGGCATCTACCACCTCCTCCGGGTGGACAGCCGAAAACGCAGGGGGAACCCGAACCGAGGTAGCCCGCTGGTGGGCGCCCTCGGGGGTTCAAATCGCCAGCTAAGCCTGTAGACCTCAGCGCTGAGCACTTTCGGACGCGGGTTCGATTCCCGCCGTCTCCACTGGGCGGTTGCAGCGCGAATGGTGGGAACTACGCACTCCCACGGGGGCGTGCGCCAGGGGGTAACAGCCTGGCCACGTGTCGAGACCGCTTCTACGCTGCTTCTGCCCCGCGAAAAGAGGGGGCAGCAGGAAGGCCCGAGCCTGCCTCCGGCCGAACTGGAGGTGCGTCCGACCAGCTCTCGGAACAATGAAAGACGGGTCAAGGGCGCCTCCGGGCGCCCTTTGTTGGTGGCGAAGACCGTGGGATCTGCGTAAAGGAAAGGCAGACACAACAGGGAGCCCACGTGGAGTACACACAGAGAGTCGTAACCTTACGCTGGGAAGGAGAGCAGCACGAACTAGGGAGGCTGGACTGTCCTACCGATCCCAGGGCTGATGGAGCAGAGCCCGTTTTTCTGGCTGGGGCGGTGCTGGCGATCAAGCCCTGCTTCGATTCCTTTGATGCCAAGCTTCCGCCCCAGGCTAAGTTCCTGATGGTGGTTCGTGCGCTGGCGTCAACCTACCTCCAGAATGGCCGTGACGAGAAGCTGGAGGACCGTCTGGCGACGTTCTACATGAGGATGTACTGGGAGGACTGGTGCCAGATGATGGACCCCGAGGGAAAGCTAGGGGTCCCACCTCCTGCGCCAGCTAGGAACTAGCCTGGTTTCCTCAGAAGCCCCTACAAAGTTCTTGGCTAGTGAGTTCACGACCCAGCTCGCGAACTAGCTCCCGCTGGCGCTGCCTCAGTCGCTGTCCTTTACGCCTCGCCGCCGACATCGAGATCTCTCCGTCGCAGTGCAAGTTCTCAGGGCTCAGAGCGCACTCGATGCTCAGGAGGTCCCTGACGATCTCAGCATCTGGCCGCTTGGGCTTCGGGGGCTCCGGCTCGCTGTTGACACGATACTCATACCCATGCCAGGTCGGTCGCCCGTTATCCTCGGGGGTCCATAGCGATTTGGCCACGGTCCAGACGGTGCCGACCGCGTGGGCCTTCTGGGTGCCCCGGGCCTCTAGCTGGCGCACCTTGAGGGTCTTGCGGTTGACCTTCGTAACCTCGCCGTAGGTCTTCTCACCTCTGCCGCGTCCGAAGTATCCTTTGTCTCCGACTCTTGGTTCCATCGTTCACCTCCGTGCCACCCCTTGATCATGATCGATGGTCTTAGCTTGTCAAGGACCAATCAACCTCATTCCATCAAATGTCAAATGGCTTGACAATCAACATAATCATGTTGATTGACACTTGACAATCAATCACGGGTCGCTCATACTATAAGAGTGGCACGGAGGTTCGGATGGCAAAACGGAAGCGACAGCTGAGAGTCAAAGTTCTCCAGCGTGGGGGAGCCCCCGAGGCCATTCCCTTCGTGGAAGACATGACTCGGCGCATCGTCGCCAAGATGTTCTCGACCAGAATGGCCAACACACTCAACCTTCGGATCGAGCTGCGCTGCTCGAAAATGAAAGCCAACCATCGTGGGCAAGCGCAACACGCCGACATAGTGAACTACAAAAACAAGTGCTACACGATCATCGTTCACCGGGACCTTCGGGTCGCCCAGATGTGCAAGACGCTGGCTCACGAGCTGGCCCACATCAAGCAATACGTCGAAGGCCGGCTTCGCCCCGGGAGCAAGGGGGGCGAGTGTGGACGGTTCTGGAAGCCCACCCGTGATGGAAGCTGCCAGTTCTTTCCCTACGCCACGACGGACTACTGGACCAGCCCCTGGGAGGTCGAGGCCCGCGAGATGAGCAAGCTCGGATCGGAAGCTTTCGAAGAACGGCTGGCTGAGGGAAACGCTGGCAACCTCACGATGCAACTCGAAGTGAGGGCGGTGGAGGCCAACGCCGATGCTCGCGAGCTGGAAAAACTGAGACTGCGGTGTGGCCCGGTTGGTCGGCAGCGTGTGTTTGCTCTCTCTTGACAATTCGCATAAACCGATTGATTGACCCTTGACAAACACCGCACAGCGGTCACCATATAAGAGAAAGGCACGGAGGTTCCAATGTCATACGGATACACCCCATACACCCCAGTTCCGAAGCAGCGAATGGCTCCTGCCGATGGTGTTCCCCACGAGAAGTATGAAGGTGGCAAGGGCGCTCAAGCGTACCTGGTTTACACCTGGTTCGAAGAGGGCAAAGGCTACTACCTACTGGTCTACGGTGGCCGGCGCATGCGTCCGGATGCCTACCGGCGCTATCGCACCGAGGAGACTCGGGACGCGAACCGCGACGAGTACCTGAAGAGGTACCGCGAGCGTGCAGAGCAAGCCGAACGTGAGAAGGCGCTGGCCAATCCCCTGAAGGTTGGGGACCTGCTGCGGTGCTCCTGGGGCTACGAGCAGACCAACGTTGACTACTTCCAGGTCGTCAAGGCGACCAAGCGGTCGGTGACCCTCCGCGAGATCGCGGCCAAGAGTGTCGGCGCCACGGGCCCGATGTCGGATCGCTGCGCCCCCGAGAAAGACAACTTCGTGGGCGAGCCCATGAGCAAGCGCGTCCGGGTCTACCTGCGGAACGGTGAGCCGCAGGTCTCGGTCAAGATCTACAGTCACGCCTACGCTTACCCCTGCTCGGAGAACGAGACAAGCCATCGGAGCTGGTACTACTAGCCCGATCACCAAACGGGGCATTTCCTGAGATAACGCCCCGTAATTCCTCCCTTCAGGGTGATCTGCATCGCCCTTGACAATTACACCTTTTATGTTGAATAGCCCTTGACACCTGATATACAGGTGCCATACTAATAGTGTAACCGGCACGGAGGGAAGAAAATGGAAAACGTCGTTGCTACTGTCCTCGTCCTCGTCACCTTCCTCACCAAACAACTTGGTGAGAACTCCAGCACCCCCCGCGACCCCGTCGCGGTTTACGACCCCGAAGGCGCCCACAAAGATGTCGATTTTGAAGAGGTCGGCTACTACTGCTACTACTGGGATGACAACCGCCTCGTCCCCAAGAAGAAATATGGCACCGTCGAGGTGCAGCTGCCAAGCTGGCTGGACCCAAGCGAGTGGCTACGCAACCGAACGGCCTGGAAGTGGGCTTGGGGTTGCGGCTGCGATCAGTCCTGGCCGGAAGCGTGGCAGCGCTACTTGGCTTACGACTGCAAGGATACCGCCCGGCGCCTCGCTGCGATCAAGCTCCTCAAGACCAAGAAGTTCCGCAGCAACTTCCGTAAGAGCCTGCGAGAGCAGCTTGAGACCTGGATGGCCACTCCCGAGGACGAGCGAAAGTACGGAAGCCCCTTCAGCTTCCGTCAGTGGGAGTGCCTGACCAAACACGAGCGGTGGGAAGCCAAGCGGGTTGACAACAGCCTCTATCACTGTGACAGCTACGCTGGCTGGGGCGAGTAAGCCCCACTCCTTCCCTCCCGAACCCGGGGCTTCGGCCTCGGGTTAGTTTTATCCACCATGAGATATCTACAGAGCGGCGCCTTCTCCGTGCAGCTCGGCACGCGCGAGGCCCAGAAGAACTACAGGGATAACTGGGAACGAATGTTCGGCAAGAAGCAGGCCAAGCCCAAACCGAAGAAGCGCGAGGTGGTGGCCAATGAAGCTGTCGCAGCTCGTTAGAGCACAGCAGGATCGGCGGGACTTGATGGACATCCTGCGATGGCAAATCCAGACGCTCATCAGAAAGCCCAAGCCGGACTGGAAACTCGCAGGTGCGCTCGCGGTGCACCTCCAGCGTAGGGGCTACGACAACGCCGCCAAGCGCGTCCAGATGGCTGTCGGCGACGAGAACATGAAAGACCTGGCAGCTGCGCTACGGGACCTGCGACAAGACCGAGGCATCTTCCCTAGCTCCTGAAAGAAAAAGCCCCCGCCGAACGGGATGGGAGACTCTTGGCACGGAGGCTCCCGGTAGGCTCGACGGGGGCAGCACGGAGCTATTTCTATCAGTGTGACATCATGCAATCAGTTGTCAAGTCCCTCTAGTGTTAACTCGCCCTTGACAAGCCGAGCTTTTTGGCTGCGGTTGAGCCGCTTTATCCTCGCCTCGATGCGGGAGGCTTCCGAGCGACTGTCTGCTGTCGTGGACCACACCAGCTCCAGTGGCCGGGCCACCCAGGCGCACTTGCTGGCCCTGCTCCGGTCGTTGTTGTGCTCCCAGATCCTTCGGTCCAGGTCGGTCGTGATCCCGCAGTAGAAGCGCCGCTGGCGCCCCCTGAGCAGGTAAATGAACCATTGCCTCTCCATGCCCCATCCTACTCCAAGTGATCACGTTGCCCAGATCCCTTCACTTCGGGCTCGCTTAGCGTGCTGGGTGCACAGTCGAAAACCATCAACCTCCTGGGTAGGCTTACGTGTACACTGACGGAACCCGACGCCATGGGTTTCATGCACGGCGGCACGACAGTGATCTGGGTTCACCTTGTAGCCCAGCTCTACTTGCCAGTTGATCGGCTTGTAGATCAGGAGGCTCACAGGTACTTCAGCCTCTCAGTGTTCATGGAGCAACAGCACCCTGCTCCGATGGCTAGGTCATAGCTGATAGCCAGGTTGGTCTTCAGCTCCTCGTTGTCCAACACCAGCTGACAGCGCCAGCGTTCCCCGTTCCACACCAGCTCCGGGCAGTTGTCCCCGGGCCCATGCTTCTGGGCTCCAAGGTAGCACCTCACCTTTCGGCAGCAGTAGCCGCAGCCGACACAAGGCTTCGTCTCGACGCCATCGATGATCACGCGCCGCCCCACCATCCGAGCCAGTAGTAGCCCGCAACGTTGATCCCGATCAGCACCATGAAAACAAAGACAGCGGCCACTGGTAGGTCGAGGTCGAGGAACCTCCACAGGAGCAAAGGCCCCACGACAAGGATCACAGCCATGGCGATGATCCCGATCATGGTAGCCCCAGCTCGGCGCGCAGTGCCGCCCGAATAGACGAACGGGACAGGTAGACCCAACTCCCGTCCAGCCTCACAACACCCCGCTCGTTGAGCTTCCTCAACGCTGCGTCAACCTCCTCCGAGGTCAGCCCGTCTTGCTGAAGACACCGCTTCATCGTAGCGATGGGCTCTCGCAGATCGTCGGCAGCGCACAGCCGGTCCAGGATGAGATCGTATGGCTGGGCTTTTGGATCTGGCCATTCAGTCATGCTCTTAGTATGCACTATGTATATCAGGCTGTCAAGCCTCAAGGGGAAGTTTCCGCTGGGGCCAGACCATCCCAGCGCGGTTGACCTCGATCAACCAAGGGTCCTTTCGCTTGAAGCGTTTGTAGTCCCCGAGGTTCTTAGGCTTGTACTCCCACTGGTCGGGTTTCCGCTCGAACTTCACCCGATAGTTCTGGTGCCGATCGATGCGTTGGTTCGGACCTGTCTTTTTCAGGTTAGCCCAGTGGACTTTGTGGTCGTAGCCCATCGTGACCTTCTCTTTGATGATCGGCCACTCGTAGTATTTGTAGGTGCACCAGTCTTCATAAACAGGACACTCGTCGTAGCAGGTGTCGTATTCGGTCTTGGTGCAGGTATCGTAGCAGGTTGAACATACACGCTCGCAGCGACTGTAGCCGTTGCTCTGGGTGGTACACCGGTTGGAGCAGTTGCATTCGTGGGGCCTGCATTGGTATTCCACCTGGTGCGCATTGCAATTGTGAG
>Ga0180438_10010922_pt1 | contig 11064 bp, 9 predicted proteins | sample SS_ome_12_FD_132455 | JGI IMG/M metagenome (GOLD analysis project Ga0180438, IMG submission 132455) | Hypersaline lake sediment archaeal communities from the Salton Sea, California, USA - SS_3_D_2 metaG | ecosystem: Environmental > Aquatic > Non-marine Saline and Alkaline > Hypersaline >... | reverse complement strand
TTCAGCTATACCCAGGAGACCATCGACCCGGTGATGCCCGGCAACTTCAGCTCCGCCTGGAGCGTGACGACCGGGGCGCCGACCCTTCGCTCGAGGCTGGTGCTCGACGTGCCGGCGAGTATGGAACCGCACATAAGCGAGACCAACCTGGACTTCGCGCGTGAGGAGTACGAGCGGGATGGTCGTATGACCTACGTATGGGCCACGTCGGATGTGGAGACTATCGACCCGGAACCGTTCACCACTTGGCCGGACAACGGCCACATGGGTGTCTATGTCTCGGGCGCGGTGGAGTGGGAGGAGATAGGTCGCTGGTACGCTGACTTGGCGCGCGACCGGTACGAGTTGACACCCGAGCTCGAGACACGGTTGAGCGAGATCGTGGGCGACGCAGCCACGCTGCGTGACTCGATTCGGGCAGTCCACCGCTGGGTCGCACAAGAGATCCGCTTCGTTTCGCTCGCGCTCGGTATGGGCGGGTACCAGCCGCGCCCACCGGCCCATGTGTTCGAGAGCAGGGCCGGCGATTGTAAGGACAAGACCACGCTGTTCATCGGCCTGTTGCGGCGGCTGGGGGTCGAGGCGTACCCCGTTCTGCTGAATCAGGCGGCGGTGGCCGACAGCTTGGTCCCATCGCTGTCGGAGTTCGACCACGTCATCGCCGCCGTTCAGAGCGACGAGGGCCGTGTGTTCACCGACCTGACGGCCGAACTGCTGCCGTACGGCGTCGTGCCTGCGAATCTGGAGGGCGGTTTCGCACTGCTGGTTCACCCTGACGGTAGCAGCGAACAGATTCGGATCCCGCGATCCGCGCCGGAGATGAACCGATGGGAGTACAGCGTCGCAGGCGTCCTGTCGGGAGACGGCTCGTTCACCGGCAGCCACGTCCAGACGGGCACCGGGATGTTCGCGTTCATCCTGCGGGCGGCGCTTGTAGGTTTCGATCGGTCGAACGAGCGGTACAGAGGGCAGCTGGCGCGGGCGATCGCCAACGAGCTCTTCGCCGGGGCGAGCGGGTCGGAGCTGGAGGTGTTCGATCCGCGCGACCTCGCGGTCCCGGCGCGTATCAAGCTATCGGTTGCGGCGCCGAGCGTACTCACGCCTGTCGGCAGCAACTACATCCTCAGTCTGCCTATCCCCCCGGCCGGAGATCCCGGGTTTGTCAGTGAGCTGGAGGAGGGGATTCCCAGAGAGTATCCGATAGACGTCGGACAGGTCGTGGGCCCCCAGGAGAGCACCTGGACTCTCGAGCTGACTCTGCCCGCCGGCTGGCAGGCGGAGCTGCCGAAGGGAACGAAGGTCATCAGCCGGTTCGGGCGGTACGCGGCCGAGTACGTACAGGAAGGACGCGTCTTGAGGGTCGTGCGGAGGGTCGCCGGTCGGGACGGGATGGTGCCGGCCGAGGTGTACCGGGAGCTCATCGCCTGGTACCGGGCGCTGGCGGAAGACGATGTCCAGTTCATCGCTCTGACTCCGGGGGGCGAAGGGGGTTGAGCGCGGTGAGTGGCGTGACGCTTCGGCCGGGCCGGCTGCTCTGCGCTGTCCTGGCGCTTGCCATTGCCGGCTGCGCCGGCGACCCGCTCGCCGCGCTGCGCGACGGCATCGCGGCTCGCGTCGCGGAGAGCGGTGCGGAGACCGTAGGCGTCTACTTCAAGAATCTGGTCACCGGCGACTCGCTGCTGATCGCGGCGGACGTACGGGTTCACGCGGCGAGCATGATGAAGGTGCCGGTGATGATCCAGCTATTCCGCGATCACGATGTGGGACTGACGAGCGTCGACGACAGTCTGACGATCCGCAAGACATTCGCTTCGATCGTCGACGGCTCGCGGTACGAGTTGAGTGCGAGTGAGGACAGCGACACGACGCTGTACCGCCGGGTCGGTGAGCGGGAGAGCATCCGACGACTGACCGAGCTGATGATCACCGTGTCGAGCAACCTGGCGACGAACATGCTGATCGAGCATGTAGGCGCTGATCGGGTGACGGCGACGATGCGTGGCCTGGGTGCGGACTCGATCGAGGTTCTTCGTGGGGTCGAGGACGGTAAGGCGTACCGGGCGGGGCTGAGCAACACGACGACGGCGCGGGACCTGGGCGTGATCTTCAGTGCGATCGCGGAGGGTCGGGCGGTGGGCGGTGCGTCGGGCCGGGAGATGATCGAGATTTTGTTGCGCCAGGAGTTCGACACCAAGATCCCGGCCGGGCTGCCGGCCGGCGCTCGGGCGGCGCACAAGACGGGCTGGGTCTCCGACTACGTGAGTCACGACGGCGGGATCGTGTATCTGGCCGGCGGCGACGTCTACGTGCTGGTGGTGCTGACGAAGGGCGGGGAGGGACACGACGACTACGCCGAGGCGCTGATCGCCGACATCTCGCGAATGACTTACGAGTTAGTCGGGGATACGGCGGGTGGAGCGCCGGCGCCCGGGTCGTCGCACCTCTGATACTCGCCGCGTCAACGGATCCGATCTCCGCGTCCAGCCCTAGGCGCCGACCAGGTACGGCCGTTCAGCGCCCGATCTGCAACAGGTAGCCGGCCGAGAAGTACCAGGTTCGTGTGTTGACCGAGCTGATACTCTCGCTGGTCTCAGCGACGTTCGTGAGACCGTGACCGTATCGGATATCGCCGGTCAGCATTCCGGGACCGAAGTCGAGGCCGAGCCCAGCCCCGAAGATGATGCCGGAATCGGCGCCTCGCGACCGCGGCGCTCCCTGCCTGGCGTCCTCGCAGTCCGTTGTTTCTCCTTCGAAGGTCACAGTGCAGCCCCGCTCGATGCCGAGCACGGGACCCGAGTAGAGGCGCAGGGAGAGGGGGAGCGGGATCTTGACCACTGCCAGGACCGGGATCTCGATGTAAGCCAGGTCGAGGGCGATGCCGTCATCGCCTTCGGCGAAGCCCTTCTTCGAGTACAGCAACTCGGTCTGCAGGGCGAACCAGCTGGAGATGTCGACCAGCGTAAGTATACCCAGGTGGTAGCCGGTCTCGGTGCCGGTGTCGCTCTCGAACAAGGTTCCCTCGGCCTCGGCGCCCGCCATGTTGACGCCGCCCTTCAAGCCGGCGTAGAGCTTCTGAGCTTGGGCCGGGGCGGCGGCGAGCAAGAGAGACGCCGCGAGCATGGCTAGTGTGAGTCGCTTCATCGGAATCGCTGCTCCTGTGCGTGTGGCCACCTCGGCCGGAGGTCTGTCGTCCCGGGAACGAGGCGGTGGTCTTAATAAGAAGCGCGTCGGTGGAGCGCAAGCGCTTCTCCCGCCAGCCTAAACACCCGAGACGGCTGCATCGCTGGAGGGTTGGCTTTTCCCACAATCCCTACGAGGCCGTGTGTGAGGAGTTTCGAGGAGTGGTGAGCGGGCGGGGCCCCGCCGGGGTGCGCCCGGCGGAGCCCTGGTGGAACCTATACCCTTATCTCCCGGGCCCTACACCTGCCACTCGCCGACGAGGCGACGCAGACCCTCGGCGGCGCTGACCAGTTGAGTGACGGAGGCGCTGATCTGCTGGGTCGTCGCCGACTGCTGCTGCATCGCGGCGCTCACGTCCTGGCTGCGGGAGGCGTGCGCGGTGGCGGTCGCCGTCACCGATTCGACGTGCCCGGCCACCTGCTCGAGGAGGGTCCGGCTGCGCTCGACGGTGGCCAGCGCCTGGTCGGAAGCCTGGGCGACCTTCGCCAGGCCGGCGGAGATGGCATCGAGTGCGTCCTCGGCGCCGCGCGCCACGCCCTCGACCTGGACGACCTGTCTTTCGCCCTGCTGCATCTTGACGACGGCGGCGCCGACCCGTTCGCGCAGTCTAGCGACGACGTTCTCCACTTCGGTCGCCGCGCCATCGGCTTCCGCGGCCAGCTTGCCGACCTCGTCGGCGACGACGGCGAACCCGCGGCCTTCGTGGCCGGCGTGTGCCGCCTCGATGGCGGCGTTGAGCGAGAGCAGATGGGTCTGTTCGGCGATCGAGGCGATCCGCTTGACGAAGCCGGTGATCTGGTCGGTGGCGTCCTGGAGTCCCTCGAATTCGAGGGCTGAGCTGTGCACGAACTCCTTGAGGGCCAACAAGACCTTGACGGCCTGGCGCACCGAATCCTGGCTCTGGTTCGTCTGCTCCTGGATCGAGTGACTCAATTCGCGGTTGCGGCTGGCATCCGATTCGATCGTCAGTGCGCCGTCGCGTAGCTCGATCACGGCGGCCGCCGTTTCACTCAACGAGCGGGCCTGCCGGTCAGCCCCTTCGGAGATCTCACCCATCGCCAGTGCGACATCGTGGGTCGATGAAGCCACCTGCTCCGAGATCGAGGAGAAGTCCGCCGCCGAGGACGACAGCTGGGACGCGGTGGTGATCACCTGCCCGGCGACATCGGTCATGCTGGACGCCATGGCGTTGAATGAGAAGCCGAGGTCGGCGAACTCACTCGGCATGCCGGATGTGCCGACCCGCGTGCGCAGCTCGCCTTCACCGAACCGTTTGGCGGCGGTGACCAGCTCGGCCAGCGGGCGATCGATGGAGCGGACGGCCGCGTAGGCCAGGCCTCCGCCGACCAACAGGGCTGTCAGCAGGATGCCGAGGACGTACCTGGCGCGTTCCAGCGCCCGTTGTTGGAAAGCGGCGGTCGAGTTCGCCAGCACCAGCGTCTGCCGTTCGCCGAGCGCCGAGATGAGACCGGCGACCTCCTGCGCCAGCGGTTGCAACTCGTCGGCGAGTTGCCGTGCCTCGGTGCGCCGGCCGATGTCGTACAAGGCGTGGGCGCGGGCGAACTCCACCTCGAGGGTGGTGAGCGCCGCGGTCAGCTGCTCGATGAGCAGGACGTCCTCGGCGGAGAGGCCCTCGAGCTCGCGGTAGCGGTTGGCCACATCCTGGGTGCGGCCGGCGAGCTGGCTGTACTGTCGCTTCTGCTCGGGGTCACCGGTGGCGAGATAGCCTTCGCCGGCGAAGATCAGGTCCAGGACATCGGCCTGTAGCCCGCTACCCCATTCGGCGACGCGCGTCACCTGCGCCATGCCGGCGTCGTATTCGTCGGCCAGACCGTTGAGCGAGCTGATGCCGAACAACCCGCTGGTCAGCAGGCCGAGCAGCAGTACGAGGAAAGCGCCGGCCTGTCGGGCTTTGATAGTCTGAATCACGAGCCACCCTCTACGCTGACGAATTCGATGGAATTCCCGGAGATACGTCCGACGGCGAAGCTTTTTCCGACCGGATCGCCGTGCTCGTCGAAGGCGATGCGGCCGCTCACGCCGGCAAACGCCGGGCGCGCTCTACCGACCTGCTCGAGGTAGTCGCGGACCCTCGCCCGCTCGCAGTCTCCCTCGCTCACCGCCGCCGCCAACAGCATGGTGGCGTCGTAGCCGAGAGCTGCGAAGTGATCGGGCGGCTCGCCGTACCGGGCTTGGTACGCACCGACGAACTCTTCGCCGCCTCCCCCCGGAGCGTCCGGGTGGTAGAGCAATCCGATGTAGACCCCCTCGAAGACGGGGCCGCGGCCCGCCAGGCCGAGGAGCCCGTCGCCGCCCACGAACGGTGCTTCGATGCCCAGCTGGCGCGCCTGGCGGATGACCGGCTCGGCGCCGACGTCGGTGCTGGCGATGAATACCAGGTCCGGTCTGGCGGCGCGGATCCTCATCAGATAGGCCTCAAAGTCGGTGGTACCCCCCTCGATGAAGGGGTACTGCTCCACCAGTGTACCGCCGCCGGCCGTGTACGTCCTGCCGAACCCTTCTCGTAGGCCGCGGCCGTAAGGGTCGTTCGCATAGATGATCGCCGCCCGCGTGCCCAGCTCGCGCAGCGCGAACTCGGCCAGCCCGGCGGCATTGACCACGTCGCTCGAGCAGACGCGGAAGATCCAAGCACCGGCATCGCTGATCTCGGGACTGGTCGCCGCCGGGGACACCGCTGGAAGTCCGCGGTTGTAGATCGGGGCGGCGGCGAGCGTGGCACCCGAGTTGACGTGCCCGATCACGGCCACTACCGAGGCATCGGCGAACAGGACGTCGGCCACCGTCACCGCCCGGCGCGTACTGGCGCTGTCGGTCAGCGCCACGAGCTCGACCGTTCGCCCGTCGATTCCGCCTGCCGCGTTGAGCTGGTCGCGGGCCAGCTCGGCGCCGCGCAGGGTGTGGGAACCGATGAACTGCTCGAGAGGTGCCGCCACGCCGAAGCGGACGGTGTCGCCGGGGCCTTCGCCGCCGCAGGCGGTCAGCGCGAGGACGACGGATGCGAGTCCCAGGAGCGACGCACGTGTACGACTCGGTCGCATGAACATGGGCTGGGAAGGAGCAGGGGGAAGCGGGTGGGGGGGGCACGGTAAACTACAATAATCGAAAGGCTTACGTGCCGTCAAGGACGAGCCTGCGGCGCCGGCGTCGCGCCCCTCCCGACGGCGCGGCACGTTCGGCGCCGCCTACCCCGCGCGGCCGACACACGGGAACCCCACATCTCGTATGGTAGGTCAGGGCTCCCAGCCCCGCGGGCATTACTCCGAAGATCCGACAAGGAGGTAAGATGGGCGGTAGCCTCTTCGGCCTGATCGTGCTGGCCCTCGATATTTGGGCGCTCCTCAATATCTGGGAGAGCAACGAATCCACGGGCAGCAAGCTTCTCTGGACCGTGGCGGTCCTCGTGTTCCCGGTAGGCGGCTTCATCGCCTGGCTTCTCTTCGGACCGAAGAAGTAGCAGGCTCAGCCTTCTGACCCTGCGGCCGGCGGCGCGGAGACGATCTCGGCGACGGCGGCCTCAGGGGTCCTGACGATCAGGAAGTAGGCGAACAGCAGGCTGGGCCAACCGTGGAGCGCCAGCCGGTACATCGAAGTCTCCACGTGCCAGGCGAGATCGTACGGCGTCACGACGTATACCAAGATGTAGGCGACCAGGAGGAGGCCCAGCGCGACCAGCATCGTCGCCATACTCTCTCGCCGGACTTCTCCCCCGCTGCCGACCACGAGCAGGTAGAGCCCCAGAACGAGTGGCGCTGCAACCAGCCAGCCGCTGAGCGCCAGGAAGCGCTGGCCGAACGACTGAAGCACGTACCCGATCCTCCAGGGCGTGGTCAGCCGCTCGATTATGTCGGCGGGCTGCAGTGAAGCCAGCAGGTCGTTGGCGGGCGCGACCCCCCACTTGAATGCGATGATCAGAAGCAGCATCGGTGCCAGGCCGAGGAGCATAACGGCCTGACGGTGAAGCGCCCGCCTCCAGCCACGCAGGTAAGCGGTCACCAGCAGGTGCGCGACGAACAGGGCGAGCACGAAGAGCAGGCCCTCGTTCTTGGTCCATGCAGCGAGGCCCGAGGTCAGCCCTGCCAGCACGACGAGGCCCCTACCCCCCTCCTTCACACTATCGGCGAGCGCCAGGGCAACGAACGTCGCGAGCATGAAGAAGGCCAAGGGGACGTCGGCGTACTGATTCGCTCCCTCGTAGACCAACGAATTGCAGCAGAGGAGTACGATCGCGGCGAGCAGGCCCTGGCCGGGGCTGCGCAACGACGCGAGCGCGCCCAGCAGCAGGAAGGCGGTCGCGACGCTGAACAGCAGGCCCAGCAAGATCGGCGCGGCCTGTGGCTCGGAACCGATGAAGCTCCAGGCGCGGGCGACGGCGGCGGGTACCAGCAGGGGATAGTCGGCATGCGTCCAGCTTCCCAGCAGATCCGAGAAGGCGTCCCGCCAGTGGTCGGCGCCGCGGAACAGGAAGCGGGCGCGCAGGTTCCAGATGGTCGCGGCGTCCCAGCCGCCGTGTGGGTAGGTCGATGACCGGTAGCCGAACGTGGCCAGCGCCGCGATCAGCGACACGGCGAAACCCGGGGCCAGCAGCCAGGAAACGAACGGCGCACCGGGGAGGCGGCGGCCGCCACGGCGACGCACGGCCGGCCCCGCGGTCCGGAGCCGGCGGAGCGCCAGCCCGAGGAGCGACGCCAGCCCCACGAGCTCAGCCAGGAAGTAGGCCGGCGAAGGAACAGAGCCCACCACCGCGATGAAGAAACCCACGGAGGACAAACCCAGCCCCAACCCGGCGCCCAGAGCCAGGACCAGAGGCAGGTCCCTCAGCGCGGCTCGCTCGCGCGGCCAGAACGTGCAGAGCAGCAGCGCGCCGCCGATGATCGGGATCAGAAGCGCGAGCGCCGGCGCGAGCGTCATCGTTCGGCACCCTCCAGCAGGAGGACACCGTCGCCGAGATCGCGCCGCACCACGAGTCCGGCGCGAAAAGTCCGCGCGCCCGTCGTCTCGGCCGCCGAGTCGGCTGGATAGTTGCCCACCACGATAGGTAGATCGGTCCTTCTGACCACAATGACGGGCGCGATCGAGTACTGTGTGAGGAAATAGTCCTGCAGAGCCTCGACGGTCGTGAAAGAACTGCCGTTCCAACCATCGCTGACATAGCCTACGACACCGCGCCCCGGCAGGTGCGCCCTCAACCGCTGCAACCGTTCGTCCTCGGCGCGCGTCCGCAGAGCGCCGGTGGCCGGCGCGCCCCTCCGCGAGTCGCGATGCGTTGCGGCGGTGTGGAAGAGCGTTTCCGCGCTCCCGGCGAGCGCCAGGCAGACGGTGGCTGCCAGCGCGACTCGAGCCAGCAGGGGCCGGTGGGTTCGCATACCCGCCAAAGATACCGGCGCCGACTCGATTCAGCTACGAGAGAATCGACGTGGAACCCAGTTTGATGGGGCGGGCGTTGACTGGCTGAGCGCCAGGCCGCATGCTGAGGCAGGCGAACCGATGAACTCCGGAGGGATCCCAATGATTTATCGGCGCATGTCACGGAACCGGGCGGCGACTCGTCCGGTGTCGGCGGCGCGGCGGCGCCCGAGCGTGCGACGCGGCCTGCTCGCGTTTTCCGTCCTGCTGGCCCTGCTGGGCGGTCCACTCGCAGCCTTCGGGCAGTACGAGAACGTCGTGCTGCCGGTCGACACGATCGAGTATCTGTTCCGCTACGGCGAGATGCGGCTCGCACAGATGAGGGACACGCGGTTCGAGGGTGACCGAACGCAGGTCGTCGTGCTCGTGTTTCCCGGCTACATGCCTTTGCGCGCCAAGTGGGCGGCGGCTCCGAGGGGCGGCGACTCGTTCAATAACCGCCCGCGATTCGAGATCGCGGTTTACGAGCTGCAGAAGCTCTTCCTGGACGAGGAGGACTACGTCGTACCGCCGACGGTGGTCCGCGCCATGCCGTTGGACGAGTATCCCAGAAGGGATGCCGTGCTGACGACGTTTAGCGACGTGGACGGCGTGGTGGTCCTCTTGCAGTACTGGCTGAGCAACGTCACCGATGAGGATGTCTACGACGACGATCGAGCAGAGGACGACTCGCTGTACGCCCGTCACCTCGCCGACATGAACATTCTGACGTATCTGGTGAGGCACGCAGATGCGAACCCGGGCAACTTTCTGATCTCGACGGCTGGGAACGCGCGTGTCTTCGCGGTGGATAACGGCGTCTCGTTCGGCGACATCAGCGATCGCCCCGACGATTGGCGGAAGATACGCATCGACCGTCTACCGCAGGGTACGGTCGAGCGGCTGCGGGGCATCAGCGAGGAAGATCTCCAGCGGGCGCTGGGCGTGCTGGCCCAGTTCGAGGTGCGGGGCGGCCAACTGGTCCAGGTGGAGCCGACGGAGAACCTGGACCCGGGTGACGGTGTGCGCCAGGTGGAGGGCGTGATTCAGATGGGGCTGGACAGCGGTGAGATCGAGGACGTTTACGAACGTCTACAAGATCTGTTGAAGGACGTAGACGAGGGCGAGTACGAGATCTTCTGAGCGGGCCGTCAGTGCCGAAGGCGTTGCGGTGATGTCTCGGTCCCTGCCGGGGGGCGGCTGAACGTCGAGCGGCGGTGCGGCCTGCTCGCGGTACCCGTCCTCCTGGCTCTACTCGCCGGTCCACTCGACTGCTTCGGCCAGTACGAGAACATCGCTCTGCCGGTCGACACGATCGAGCGGCTGTTGCGCTACGAGGCGTTCCGGGTAGCGGGCTTCGAGGACAACCGCTTTTCGGGCGACAGGACGCAGATAGCCGTGTTATCGTATCCCGACTGCATGCCGATACGCGTCAAGTGGGCGGCGGCGCCGAGGAGCGGCGACTCGTTCAACAATCGCCCGCGGTGCGAGATCGCGGTTTACGAGCTACAGAAGCTGTTCTTGGACGAGGGGGATTACGTGGTGCCGCCGACGGTGGCGCGGGCCGTACCGTTGGATGAGTACCCGAGGGAGCACGCCGTGATCTCGACATTCAGCGGTACCGGCGCGGTGGTGGTGCTCATGCAGTACTGGCTCAGCAATGTCAGCGGCGCGGATCTCTACGACGAGGACCGACTGGAGCGCGACTCGGTGTATGCCCGGCACCTGGCCGACCTGAACGTCCTGACCTACCTGGTCAGGCACGCGGACGCGGGCCCGGGCAACCTCCTGATCTCGACGGTCGAAGGGAACCCGAGGCTGTTCGCGGTGGATAACGGAGTGACATTCGGCGAGATCTGCAATCGTCCTGATGATTGGCGGAACATGCGTGTCGATCGCCTGCCGCGCGGTACGGTGGAGAGACTTCGGGCGATCAGCGAGGAGGAGCTTCACCGGGCACTCGGTGTGTTGGTCCAGTTCGAGGTTCGGAACGGCCGACTGGTGCAGGTGGAGCCGACGGCGAACTTGGACGCAAGTGGCGGTGTGCGCCGGGTGGATGGCGTGATTCAGATGGGGCTGACGGGCGGTGAGATCGAGGACGTCTATGAACGTCTGCAGGATCTGCTGAAGGACATCGATGAGGGGGAGTACGAGATCCTTTGAATGCGATGCGCGTGAGCGGTAGAAATCTGGCGGCGATCGGCGTCGCGGCGCTGGCGGTCCCGATGCTGGCGGCCGCCGCGTCGGCGGTCATCCTCGATTGCGGGCCCGTCCGGCCCGCTCCCCAGGCTGGCGCCCTGGAGGGTGAGGCCGAGCGGGCGGCGGTCCGCTTCGATGGCGAGCACGGGCTCTGGGTGCGGGAGAGCGGTGACTCGCTGGAGGTGCACTGGCTGACCCGAGGGCGCAGCGCGGGATACCTGCAGGTCATCGTCAGCGGCCGGCGGGTCTACGAGGTGGAGACCGAGATCGGTACGGCGCACG
>Ga0180438_10010921_pt1 | contig 11066 bp, 10 predicted proteins | sample SS_ome_12_FD_132455 | JGI IMG/M metagenome (GOLD analysis project Ga0180438, IMG submission 132455) | Hypersaline lake sediment archaeal communities from the Salton Sea, California, USA - SS_3_D_2 metaG | ecosystem: Environmental > Aquatic > Non-marine Saline and Alkaline > Hypersaline >... | reverse complement strand
GACTTCTTCAGCGTTACCAAGGCAATGCACAACAGCCTGCAGGGTATGGCTATCGATTGGACTGCGGAAATGGAGCGAACCTGGCTGAGCTACAATGACATGAACGCTGAACTCTTCGATGAGCCCTACGACTTTGTAATTGTCCATGACCCACAGCCGGCCGGGCTTCTTGAAGGTGTTCTTCGCCGGAATGGTCATCACCCTTTGGGCACCTGGCTGTGGCGGTGTCACATCGACACCAGCAGCGCAAGTCCAGAGGCTTGGGACTTTATCCGACCATACATCAGGCTCTATAAGGGCGCCATCTTTACCCGCAAAGAATACGTAAATGGAGACCTAGACGGGGGGCCACCGGTTTTCACCGTCTGGCCAGCCATAGATCCACTTAGCCCTAAGAACAGAGAAGCCAGCCCTGAGGTTTTGAGGAAAATCCTGGCACAATATGGGATCGATCCTTATCGTCCCATATTGTGCCAGATATCCAGGTTTGACCCCTGGAAGGACCCTTTGGGCGTGATTGATGTCTATCGAGAGGTGAAAAGGGAAGTTCCCGAGTTACAGTTGGTAATGGTTGGTTCCATGGCAAATGATGACCCTGAGGGATGGGATTACTACCAACTTACGGTTGATCATGCCGGACAGGACGATGACATTCATATACTTTGCAACCTGAGCGATATCGCGGTCGGTGCCATCCAGCAGGCGGCCGATGTTGTGATACAGAAGTCGATTAGAGAGGGCTTTGGGCTGACAGTAACAGAAGCTCTTTGGAAGGGCCGCCCGGTTGTAGCCGGCAACGTAGGTGGAATTCCGTTGCAGATAGAGCATGGAAAAACCGGCTTTCTGGCAAATACCACTACTGAATATGTGGACTATGTCCTGTACTTGTTGCGGCATCCCGAAGTTGCCACTGAAATGGGCAGTCGAGGGAAGAGGTCTGTGCAACAGAACTTCCCCGTCACCAGGAACCTTGCCGACTACCTAAGAATACTCAGTGGATTCAATCATTGCGAAGACCGTCTTGTTGTCATGTCTGGAACTAGAAGGGAGGAGGTACGATGAGGCAGAGACACATTACTACTGAGAACACCGAGTTCGTAATCCTTTGTTTTGAAGGACCGGACCGCTACTCCCTGGCCGGAGGCCTGGGGGTGCGGGTAGACAACCTATCAGCAACCCTGGCCGAGATGGGCTTTACTACGCATCTGTTCTTCATCGGCGACCCTGAGCTCAGCGGTGAAGAGGTAAGACAGGGAGGGAAGCTATTCTTGCACCGGTGGTGCCAATGGATCAGCAGATATTATCCCAATGGAGTGTATGAAGGGGAAAACGAAAAGCTCTACGATTTCAACAAGTCTATCCCCTGGTTCGTCAAGGAACATATCGCTAAACCGGCGGTGGCGCAGGGAAAGCTGGTGGTGATTATAGGTGAGGAGTGGCATACAGCAGAGGCGATGTGCCGGCTTAGTGATGCCCTCTATAGCGATGGGCTGCGGGACAATGTGGTGATGTTCTGGAATGCTAACAACACCTTCTCCTTCCACCGCATTAACTGGGGTCGGCTCAATTACACCACTACCATTACCACGGTGAGCCGCTACATGAAGCACGTTATGTGGCGGATGGGCCTGAATCCCTTAGTCATTCCCAACGGGATACCAAGGAGCTTGCTTCGCAATGTTCAAGATAGGATGGCTGATGAGGTGAGGCGGGCACTTGGTGCCGATTTGGTCTTGTGTAAAGTAGCTCGATGGGACCCCGACAAGCGCTGGAACACGGCAGTGGAGGCAATAGCCCGGCTCAAGGAGAAGGGGCTAAATACGGTACTTCTTGCCAGAGGCGGGATGGAACCTCATGGTCAGGAGGTGCTACATCATGCTCGTTCAATGGGCCTCACGGTGGCGGGGGCGAGAACAAATCCAGGTTCGTCTGACGGCTACTTGGCAGCATTGCAAAAAGCCGCTTCTGCTGATATTATAGATATCCAGTTCCACATACCCTTAGACTTCTTGCGGGTTTTATACCGGGCTGCTGATGGTGTGTTAGCCAACAGCGGCCACGAGCCCTTTGGCATAGTGGGTTTGGAGGCAATGGCAGCAGGTGGTATCGCCTTTACCGGGTGCACCGGAGAGGACTATGCCATTCCTTTTGTCAACTCCTTTGTTCTGGAGACATCCGATCCCATGGAGATTGTAGGCTATATGATGTATCTGCGCGATTATCCTGAGGAAGGCAAGAGAATCCGGGAGGCGGCGAGGCGTACAGCTCGCTCCTTCACCTGGGAGGCCGCGGTGCAGAATTTGATCACCAAGCTGGAGAACCAGGCTCGAATTCAAGGAACCCTTGGCGGCATGCCTACGCCTTCTACGCCGCAGATCACTCCTGAGGACCTGATGGCGACTACATTAAAACGGCATTACTAAAGATAGCCAGGCGAGAGGTATGGCACAAGATTTAGTTATATATGCGGTGGTCCATCAACCACGGCGAATTAAGCTTCCGGCGCAGCCAATACCCAAGGGGGCCGCTCCCAAGGATATTGAGCATTGCTTATTCGATGAACGGTTAAACGAGGAGTATTTCCACAAGGTTGCCACCTACTGCTACTATCCGGCCACCGAAATGTTTATCGAGCTAGCCGATGGGGGCCTGAAGTTGTCCATAGGCTTTTCGGTCTCCGTTTTGAGGCAGGCTGAAGCTTGGGATAGAAAGCTCTTCGACCTTTTTCGGCAACTGGCGGCTCAACCCAACATCGAACTCATCAATGTCGAGCCGTATCATAGCTTTCTTCCCCTTTTGGATCTCCGTATGTTCGCTAAGCGAATGTCCTGGGCTCGTGACCACCTGGAGAAGATCATGGGCAATAGACCGGAGGTGACAGATACCACCGAGATGCTGATGTCCAACGGCATCTATCATGCATTGGATGGACTTAGCTTCAGCGGTGCCTTTCTCGACGGACGCCCCTGGGTCATGGAGTGGCGCGAGCCGACGCATCTTTACCACAAAGGGAAGGATATGATGCTCCTGGCGCGACACTACCAGCTCAGTGACGATGTTGGCTACCGCTTTTCCAACAAAGGATGGTGGGGTTATCCATTGCTCGCTGATTCCTACGCCCACTGGCTAAGGGAAACTTGGGGTGACTTCATGGTATTGGCCTGGGATTATGAGACCTTCGGTGAGCATCATTCGCGGGAGACGGGGATCTTCGATTTCATGCGGTGCCTGCCTGGCGAGCTGTCGAAGCGGAATATAGCTACATTGACGCCCAGCGAAGCGATAGCGAAGTACCGAGAGAGGAGCTTCCACTTGCCGTTACCGGCATTCCCCTGTACCTGGGCTGGGGATGGGGGTATGGAGTTCTTTCTCGGCAATGCTGCTCAGCAGGCCGTATTTCAGTTAATGCTGCAAGCTTACAACAAGGCTCTGCTCACCAAAAATAAGAAGATGATCGACCTTGCTCTCTGGTTGATTCAATCGGATAACCTTCATCTTATCCAGTGGTTCGATCGCTGGGGCTCAGATGCCGAGGTTTCGGCCTACTTCACGCCGGAAGAGTGGTGGAAGCTAGAGCCCTCGGGCATCATCTGGGAAATGCAGCAGGTGTACAAGAATTTTATTCAGTCGCTTGATGCATATCTTTAAGTGGTATCTCAGAGTGTGAAGGGAGGTAGAGACTATGCCTAGGATTTTGAAGCAGGATGCTGAGAGGCTCTTGGCCAACGTGCCGGAGGAGCATGTATTCAGATGTTACGACGGCTGCGTATTGAGGAATGTGAAAGAGCTTGGGGAGTCCTTTGCCAGCATGTCAGACGAGACTTTTACCCATCACTCAAATGAGGAGAAGAGGGACTTTAGCAATTGGGTAAAGGACATAATCGGAGACGAAAAGCTGGCAAGGGACCTCGGAAAGTCTCTGAACCGCACCCAGGCAGCAAAGAGCGTGGCAGCGAGGATCGATTTTCTCTCCGCTAAATTGGTCTAATTAGCAATGGCTTGAAAAAGTGCGGTCAAGCGATGGCAATCCGGTGAGGGATTGAGAGCGGGGTAATAGTATGATTTACTGGGCACCGCTACTACACTTATACCAACCACCAACCCAGCTCCACTGGGTATTGAAAAAGGTGTGCAATGAGTCCTACCGACCGTTGGTGAACCTTTTCCATGAGCTGCCACATGCAGAGGTAACAGTAAACATTAACGCCGTACTCACCGAGTTGCTGGATGAGCATGGGATGTCAGACGTGATCGACGGTCTGCGCGAGCTAGCAGAAAAAGGACGCCTGGAGTTCACCGGTTCGGCCATGTATCACCCTATCCTGCCTCTTATCCCCCAGGAAGAGATGCTGAGGCAGATAGTGCAGAACCATCAGACCAACAGGCGGTTCTTTGGCCAGAGCTATTCACCTCAAGGCTTCTTCTCCCCCGAAATGTGCTACAGCCGCGATATCGTCAAGCCGATCTTGGACACCGGACATAGGTGGTTAATTTTGAGCGGACTTGCCTGCCCCATAGCCTGGCCCACCGATGTCATCCATGAGATATCATCAGATGGTCGAAACCGCGCTGTGTTCTTTCGCGATGACATATTGAGCAACAAGATATCCTTTCGCCAGGTGGATGCTAGTGGTTTCCTCGACCATCTGAGGCAACTGCGAGGTGCCCGTAATGATATCTATGTGATAACGGCTATGGATGCTGAGACCTTCGGGCATCACATAAAGAACTGGGAACGGCTCTTCTTGGAAGAGGTCTATGAGGCCCTAGAGCCAATAGAACCCATAGCTCGCGGCGTCAGACAATTGCAACGTCTGGTCGATACCCAGAAGGAGATATTTCGCTTTCGGGAGAAAATGAAGAAACCTGAGATAGAGGTGGTAACTATAAGCAAGCTCCTGGAATTATTCCCTTCCGGTAAGTCCGTGGAGCCACGACTCTCGTCGTGGAGCACTTCCATGGACGATATCTGTGCCGGCAACCCTTACCCCCTGTGGAAGTCAAAAGATAACCTTATACACCAGCTACAATGGCAACACCTCAAAATAGCCATTGAACTAGCGAAGAAAGCAGTGGAAGCGGCTAGTACTGAGTCCGCCAAGTACTATGCCGATATTGCCAGGGGTTTGTTGGACAGAGCAATGCATAGCGATCAGTTCTGGTGGGCAAGCCAGAAGCCAATGAGGGATGTGAACTTAGTCAACCGAGGCCTGATGCAGCAACGAGAGGTAGTCTTTAATGCCTACAAGGCAATAAGACTGAGCGATTTGAGCGAGGATGAGAAAACGGAATGCTACTACCGGGTCATCGCATCCCGCGACTTGAGAAGCAAGATAATGGATCAACTCTTCATGTACTCGTGATTGGTTTACTTCCAAGAGAAAGGAGCTATGCCGTGAAGGTATTACTAGCTGTGGACGACTCATCATATTCCGAGAGGGCGACCGAGACACTAAAGGCGCTTAAGCTTCCCTCTCAGACCGAGGTCACTGTGCTGACCGTTGTGCCTGAGCACAACTTTTTAGGAGACATCAGCCTTCATATGTTTAGGGGCACGGCTGCGGCAAGAAAGCGAGCACATAAGACTCAAGAGGAAAGAACCGCCGAACTACTGAAAGGGCCGGTTGATATGCTGCGAGCAAGTCGTGTCAAGGTTGAAAGTCTTGTGTGCCAGGGAAGGCCTGCCGAAGAGATCTTGAATAAAGCTCGTGAGATGGGGGCACAGCTGATAGTTATCGGCGCAAAGGGCGAAGGAGACTCTCCCCGGTTTCCCTTGGGAGGCGTGGCCCAGAAGGTTATGAAATACGCAGAGGCTAGCGTCCTGCTCGCAAGAGAGAAGACTACTAGTATCAGGCGAGTGCTTGTTGCCACTGACGGTTCCAAATACTCAGATGAGGCGGTCGGATTTCTCTTGGACATGCCGCTGCCTGGCAAGAGCGAGGTCTTCGTGGTAACTGCCATGCAATCTTGGAATCCCGCCCTGGTGAGGGCATTTACCAGGGATTGGAAAACAGATCAGCAAATTCTGCGTGATCTCCAAAGATCAGAAGAGGATAGAGCGCAGATTCTGGTGACCGAAACCAAAAAGCGGTTTAGGGAGAAGGGGTACGAGGCTTCGACCATGGTTCTAAAGGGAGAGCCTGCCGAGGAGATTCTGGGGGCTGCAGAAACGCTCAACCCCAATCTGATAGCGCTTGGAGCCAGGGGGCTGACTGGAATCGAGGCCTTCCTGCTGGGCAGCGTAGCGCAGAGGGTGGCCAGATTCTCCAGCTATTCTGTACTGATTGGCAGGGCACAAGGGCACCAGAAATAGCGCCAAGAGTCAATTCAATTGAGTCAGACTCGGGAGAATAACAGCGATGAGCTCACTTAATCACTTGGGAGAAAATAACCAGACATACTTTGCCGGGCAGTGGGTCGGGGCAGGTGTCTATCGGTGTCAAGACCCCTGTCCGCTTGCGGAGAAGATAGTTGTTCTGACGGAAGACGGCCTGTTGCCTGATCCCACCCATGGCTGGATAGCTCGATTTCGCAGGGTCCGAGGTCGGGAAGCCGAGCACCTTTTGGAAAAGGCTCTTCACTCAGGGACGAATTCGGGAAGCGGTTGAAATATTGCAAAATCGAGCCATGGCAGGCAAACCTAGCAAACCGGGACCGGGCAAGCCGTCGACCTCTCCTAAGAAATAAGCGGTGGTTGGCACAATATAGAAGAGCCTCCCCATATAGGGGGAGGCTCTTCTGTTTGTGAAGACAATTTGGCACTGAGTATTGACAGAGTGGGCATAAGACGTGTATGCTATAGCGTACGCTGCATTTTTTGGATGGCTTCATAAATGATGATGGGTGGTTGCTGAGAGCGGGGTTTGAGGCTAGACTTGCTGCTTATTCCCCTTACTCAAAGCTACCATTACGGCGCTGGTAGCGTGGTCGAAATGACCCCTGATTTCCTGCCGTAAACAGGCAGGACCGCATCTAAACTTAGACATCGCTGCATGCATTGGCTTAAATTTTTTGCTAGGTATGCGTCTAGTTAATGTATCCGGCGATCTAAAACAACAGGAGGGGGGATATCGATATGGGGCGGCAAAACATAGCTGCGGAAAACACTGAATTTGTCATCCTTTCCTTCGAGGGCCCGGATCGCTACTCCTTGGCTGGGGGGCTAGGGGTGAGGGCAACCAATTTATCACTAACCTTGGCTCACATGGGCTTCAAAACACGCCTTATTTTTATCGGCGATCCAGAGCTAAACGGCGAGGAAGCGAGCAATGGGGGAAGGCTTACCCTTCACCGCTGGTGCCAGTGGATCAGCAAGTACTATCCTGAGGGCGTATATCAGGGGGAGAACGAGAAGCTCTACGATTTCAATGAGTCGATGCCCTGGTTTGTAATGGAGTGCATCGTAAAGCCGGCAGCAGCTCAAGATAAAGTGGTAGTCATCCTGGGCGAGGAATGGCACACCGCTGAGGCTATGTGCCGCATCAGCGACCTTCTTTACTGCAACGGTCTTAGAGATAGGGTGGTGATGTTCTGGAATGCCAATAACACCATGTCTTTTCACCGCATCAATTGGGGACGGCTGTCCTACGCCACTACTATCACCACGGTGAGCAGGTATATGAAACACATCATGTGGGGAATGGGGCTGAATCCCCTCGTTATCCCCAATGGCATCCCTGACTCGCTGCTTCGCAAGGTCAACGAAAAGGCCACTGCCAGACTAAGGAAAAGCATCGACGCTGATTTGGTGCTATCAAAGGTCGCCCGTTGGGATCCCGACAAAAGGTGGAACATGGCAATAGAGGCAACAGCCAGGCTAAAAGCGAGTGGGAGGAAGACGGTGCTTCTAGCCCGAGGTGGGGTAGAGCCCCACGGTGAGGAGGTGATGCACAACGCCCGCTTCCTGGGGTTGGTGGTCAAAGAGGCCAGAGCTAAGGGGGATACCTTTAAGGACTACTTCGAGGCTATGGCAATAGCTGGCACAGCAGATGTTGTGAATCTGAAGTTCCACCTGCCCCAGGAGTTTCTGCGTATAATCTATCACACTTCAGATGCTGTTCTGGCCAATAGCGGCCACGAGCCCTTTGGACTTGTCGGCTTGGAGGCAATGGCCGCGGGTGGGATCGCACTCGTCGGTAGCACTGGCGAAGACTACGCCATACCATTCCACAACTGCATTGTCTTGGAAACGTCAGACCCAAAGGAAATCCAGGACTACATGATTTATCTTGGAGAATACCCGGAGGAGAAGCAGAGGATTCGAAGGGCAGCAAGAAAAACAGCCAGGCAGTTCACCTGGGAGGAGGTCATAGAGAACCTGATCCAAAAGCTGGAGTACCAGGCAAGAATTCAAGGGCTTCTGACTGTACCAAAGAAAGCTCCCCCGCCAGACCTGCAGCCATTGGAGTTTCAGGAGGCAGAGTTTGACGTAGTTCCCGTAGGCAGCAAGTAGGATGTCTGAATACCTATTTGTGCAGAGGGGTGCAAGGGGTTCGCATAAATCTCGTTAAGGGAGGTAACGAAGATGGCTATCTATGTCATGCTCACGACTCTCACTGATGAAGGAAGAAAAACTATCAAAGAGAATCCAGAGAGGATCAAGGAGGTCAATAAGGAAGTCGAGGCCATGGGGGTGAAAATAGTAGCCCAGTATGCCGTTTTGGGCCCATACGATTTCGTAAATGTTATCGATGCCTCAAGTAATGAGGTTATAGCCAGGGTGGCGATGGAACTGGGCGCTAGGGGTACCCTTCAAACCATGACCATGGCCGGCATGCCCTTGGATGATTTCATAAGGGGTGTGAAGAGGTAACCTTGCTCTAATGAGGATTGACGCGCGAGGCGAACTGGCTGTGGGCCACACAGCTGAGGAAATTTTACGGCATGCTGATAAGATTGAAATTGATCTCATCGTGATAGCGATCGTGGCTTCTGTGAAGTAGGACGTTGGCCTAGGGATGGCGTGGCCGATAAAGTCCTGTGGGCAAGAATATTCAAATTGTTTGAGCCCAGGACTGAATTGGAGGGGATAGGATGGGCAACGCACTTCTACAAAAAGAACTATCGGCTGAGGGCAGCATTTGCCTGCAGGACACTGACGTACTTCGCCTGTATCCTAGAACTTTGCCCGAGTCTCTCGAATCTCCCACGTGTGCAGAAGTAGCCCTCTGTCGATATCTGAAGGGGGAGATATTCCCCCAATTTGCTCCGCCTCCTTATGGGGAAATAGAAGCGAGGAAGCTTTCTGATCAAAAACCGGTCTACCTGTTTCATGAAAAGACAAAAAACATAATCGTGGTAGGAAAATTATTCCAACATCGTTTCATTCCGTTAGAAGAAGCGTGGCTGTGTGCGCAAAAGGAGTACTTCAATCTAAAACTGCTTCGGGGAAGATTCGGAATGAGTGATGATGCTTGTCATGTAGTAGCCCCTCTGGGGAAAAACAAAGAGCTTTCTGCGCTGTTAGTTACGGAGAAGGCGCCAGGAAGACTGCTCGACCATTACATAGAAAAAGCGGTTTGCGAGCAACAATCCGAACCGCTTTTTGATAAGTTAAGCTACTTGGCTAGGTTTTTTGTTAAGCTTCACTGCAATAGCGAGATCGAAGGTCAGGTTTCTTTTGATCTCGCGCAAGCCTATCTGCGCGAGTTATTAGATTGCTTGAGTGAGGGGCCCTTAGGCCCCTGTGAGAGGAACAGCATAGAAACATATGCCACTGCATGGTGGGACAACAATGGCATTCTTACAACGGACAAACAAGTAATAGTTCATGGGGATGCCACCCCTACCAACTTTCTTTTTAACGATCACGAGGTGATAGCGATCGACTTGGAGCGAATGAAGAGAGCTGACCGGTGTTGGGATCTGGGGTTTATGGTTGCCGAATTGAAGCACCACTTTATGTGGCGCACAGGCAATGGCTGGGCCGCCGAGCCGTATATTGGCCACTTCTTATGGGAATACACGGCCAGTTACGGGGATACCCAATTTTTCTATGCCATTACTCGCAGGATCCCCTTTTATATGGCCTTGGGATTACTAAGGATTGCCAGAAATTTTTGGCTGGATGAACCATACCGAAAAGATTTGCTAAACGAGGCAAAGCGATGTCTAAAATACGGGCTGTGATCTTTGATTGTTACAGTACCCTTATAGATATCAGGACAAATGAAAGAAAAGAAGAGATTTTCCGCCGTCTTTCTCTTTACTTACGGTATTACGGGGTAAATATTGTTGCCAAAAGCCTGATGTCCGCCCTCGACCAGGAAAAAGAGCGATATCTTCAGACAAATAGTGAGCGCTATCCGGAAGTAGACCTGGAGGTCGTTTTCAGGAATATCCTTAAAAGGGAAGGACTAGATAACCCCTTTTTGGCAGAATCATGCTGTAAGCTTTTTCGGCTGCTTAGTCGGGAGCGATTCGGAGTTTTCCCCGATAGCCTTCCCGTTTTAAGAGAGCTGAAAGCAAACGGATATCCTCTGGCTGTGCTCTCTGATGCCCAGAAGGTGTTTTGCTTGGAAGAAGGTGAAATGCTGGGGCTAAACCAGTTTTTTGATCACATTGTCATGTCTACCAATTTTGGATTTAGAAAACCCGACCCCAGGCTTTTTGCGATTGCCTGTAGCCTCCTAGAAATTCCACCTGCAGGAGCTGTTTATATTGGTAACGATCTGGAAAAGGATGTAATGGGGGCTAAACAAATCGGGATGCAGGCGATACTGTTGGATAGGAACCAAAATCAAAAGAATCGGGAAGTGGAACCGGATTTCCATGCCAGCAATCTCTGGGACGCTTGGGAGTGGATAAAGAAAAGTGGTTAGGTGAGTACTAATTCTGAAAAAACTCTCAAGGTTCTATACTCTAGCCAGCTTGGCAAATAGAAACATGACCTCGCAGCCAAAGACGAGGCCTGGTATCAGGCCTATCAGAACCCCTGACCTCCTCCGTCCCATTTGTTGCCCGCCACAACTCGCGCACACCATGCCAACCGCACAGGGCCAAGATGAGATCTCTTGGCAAAAAACATACAGACTTGATGAGAGAGCATAGCTTGTGCTAGTATGCAG
>Ga0180438_10010920_pt1 | contig 11067 bp, 9 predicted proteins | sample SS_ome_12_FD_132455 | JGI IMG/M metagenome (GOLD analysis project Ga0180438, IMG submission 132455) | Hypersaline lake sediment archaeal communities from the Salton Sea, California, USA - SS_3_D_2 metaG | ecosystem: Environmental > Aquatic > Non-marine Saline and Alkaline > Hypersaline >... | reverse complement strand
CCACGGCCTACGGCAACGCCTACGCCAACGGCGACGCCTACCCCGACGGTGACGCCGACAGCTACGTTCACGCCCACGGCGACGCCCACGCCCACCCCTGAACCGGTGGCCCGCAACAAGATCGCCTTTACCTCCAGGCGGAGCGGTGTCGCCCAGATCTACTTGATGGATCCCGACGGCAGTGGCGTGCAACAGCTCACCTCGGAGGGGGAGAACGAAGCAGCGGCGTGGTCGCCCGATGGCAAATGGCTGGCATTCACGTCGACGCGGGACGGGGACGCAGAGATCTATGTGATGCGCGCAGACGGGAGCGACGTGCGCAACCTCACGCGGAGCCCGGGCTCCGACGACGAGGACGCAACCTGGTCCCCTGACGGCCAGCGCCTGGCTTTTACGTCGGACCGCAGCGGACATGAGGACATCTATGTCATCGGCGTGGACGGCAGCGGGCTGCGCAGGCTGACCACCGATCCAGCGCAGGACAGCGCAGCGGACTGGTCGGTGCAGGGGCAGATCGCCTTCGTGTCCGACCGGGACGACAGCTACAACGACCGGGACGATCCCGAGATCTATGTCATGGATGATGACGGCTCGAACCAGCAGAATGTCTCCCGCGACGTTGCCGCCGACTATTACCCCCGCTGGTCCCCGGATGGCAGCCAGATTGTCTTCAAGTCACACGTGGCGTCGAGCATGGATCTCTTTGTGATGGACGCCGACGGCAGCGGTAAGACGCGCCTGACCGACGAATTCACGTATGTCTATGCCGCCGACTGGTCGCCAGATGGACGGACCCTGGTGTTCGCCCTGGATACCGACTGTCCCACAGGGCAGCGCAGCAACTGCAACCGCGAGATCTATACGGTGGCGGCCACAGGTGGGGCGTTGACCCGGCTCACGTTCGAGCCGGCTGAAGATTGGGGACCGGTGTGGTCTCCGGAATGAGGGGGCGTGGTTGCGGCGGTGGGAGTAGCGGCCCTTGATCGTCGCCGCCATCCTTCCGGCTCGCAACGAAGAGGCCCCGCTTCCCGGCGTCCTGGCCGAGATCCCTCCCGGCACAATAGACGTGGTCATCGTCGTGGACAATGGCTCCACCGACCGCACGACTGAGGTAGCGCGCCAGGCAGGGGCCGTGGCCGTCCGGGAACCGCGAACCGGGTATGGATACGCCTGTGCCGCCGGGGTCCGCGCTGCGGCCGACCACGGCGCAGACGTGCTCGTCTTTCTCGACGCCGACGGCAGCTTTGACCCGGCCCAGATCCCCGATCTGCTGGCCCCCATGGAGGCAGGGCAGGCGGACCTGGTGTTGGGCTCGCGGCCGGCAGGCGGGATGGAGCCGGGGGCCATGCCGCCCCACGCCCGCTTTGGCAACTGGCTGGTGGCGCGCTTGATGCGGCTGCTCTATGGGCTGCAGGTCACCGACCTGGGGCCGTTTCGCGCCATCCGCACGGAGCTGCTTCTGCGGCTGGGGATGCGAGAGATGACCTACGGCTGGCCAACGGAGATGATGGTCAAGTCCTCCCACCTAGGGGCCCGCGTCGTCGAGGTGCCGGTGCGCTACCGCGTGCGGCGCGGGGGACGGTCGAAGGTCAGCGGGACGGTGAGGGGGACGCTCCTGGCGACCTACTATATCCTGTTTGTGACATTGCGGTATGCCTTTGGCTGGAAAGGAAGCGTCTAAGCACCATGTCCCTGCCCCTACCGGAGGAGCTGTACATCGAGGTTACCAATCGCTGCAACTCGCGGTGCGAGACCTGCGTGCATACCTTCAGGGCGCCGGAGCCCCAGCGCGACATGACGCTGGATGAGTTCCGTGGCCTGGTGGACCAGGTGCCCCTGTTGCGCCGCGTCGTGCTTCACGGCGTGGGCGAGCCACTGCTCAACCGCGACCTGCCCGCCATGATCGCCTATCTCAATCGCCGTGCCGCATCACCCCACATCCTGTTTAATTCCAATGCGATCCTGCTCACGCGCCAATGGCAGGAGGCGCTGCTGGAAGCCGGCCTGGACGAGTACCGCATCTCGACCGATGCGGCGCACGCGGAGCTCTACGCCCGCATCCGCGGCGTGGATGCCTTTGATTGCATGGTGGCCAACGTGGCTTCTTTCGCCCAGCGCATCGCGGAGGCGGGATCCGGGCCCCAGCTCTCCCTGTGGTGCACGGCCATCCAGGAGAACCTCCGCGACCTGCCCGACCTAGTGCGGCTGGCCCACCGGTTGGGCGTGGGTGAGGTCTATGTCCACCGCATGGTCTATCACGGCGGTGGGTTGGCCAAGGAGGAGCAATCGATCTTCCGGGCCATGCACGCTGCCGAGGAAGCGTTGCTGGCGGAAGCGGAGAGGCTGGCCGAGGAACTGGGGATCTTGTTCAAGGCCTCGGGGGCTACGACGCCACGGGGTAGCTTGATGTCGTCCGATGGAGACCCGAGACCCTGGGCCCAATGCCGCCGGCCTATTTCCCTGATGTACATCTCGGCCAACGGGAACGTCCTGCCCTGTTGCCTCTCGCCCTTTACCACCCGAGACTATGGGGGATTGATCCTGGGCAATGCGTTTCAAACGCCGCTGGATGGGATCTGGAACGGTGAGCTGTACCATCTCTTCCGCGCGGCGCTGCAGACCGATACGCCGTGGGAGTCGTGTAACCGGTGCGGTGTCTACTGGAGCCTGTGAGCAGCCGTTATCGCGCTGTAAGACTTTCGTAATGTTTTTGTCATATAGTCGGGCTATGCTGGTAGAGTTATTCCCGGTGCTCAGGCAGGAGGATACCCAGGGGCGGGAAAGTCTATCACAGAGTCTTTGGTACGCTGCCTGGGGTGTGTGAACCGGCCCCGGGGACGGGGCCTCGAGCCAAGAAACTGAAATGCACCCGGGCGGGATTGGCCCGCAGATAGGAACCAATTCAAAGGGGAGGAAATCTATGAAGATAAGAGCCATGAAACCTGTGTGGCTGGCCCTCGTCGTGGTGGCGGCGGCCTTGTTGCTTGCGGCCTGCGGGGCAGCATCTGAACCCACGGCAGCGCCGACCGCCGCGGAGCCCACCCAGCCACCGGCCGTTGTCGAGCCCACCGAACCGCCGCCGGCGCCGACCGAGGCAGTTGAGCCCACCGCCGTGGAACCCACCCAGGCGCCCGAAGAGGAGGTGTTGTTCCCGCCAGAGATGCCGTCGGCGGTGCGGGGGCAGGCGGTCTATGCGGCCAATTGCGCCGCCTGCCACGGAGAGGCGGGCGATGGATCGGGGCTGGCCGGGGCGGCTGATTTCACCGACGTGGCGTTCATGCGCCAGGAGAAGCCGGCCGAGTTCTTTGAGGCGATCCGCGACGGTGTGGCGGGCAGCGCCATGCCGGCCTGGGGTGATCGCCTGACAGAGATGGAGATCTGGGACGTGCTCTACTACGAGTGGACCTTTGCCACCTCGCCCGAAGAGATCGCCGAGGGAGTGGCGCTGTTCAGTGCCAACTGTGTCTCCTGCCACGGCGAGGCAGGCGATGGATCGGGCCTGGCCGGGGCGGCCAACTTCACGGACCAGGAATTCATGGCCAACGAAGATCCGGCCGAGTTCTTTGAAAAGATCGTGGAGGGGGTGGAGGGCACGGCCATGCCCGCCTGGGGTGATACGTTCACCGAGGACGAGATCTGGACGCTGGTGAACTATATTTGGACCTTTGCCTACGAGTATGGAGCGGTCGCTACCGAACCGACGACAGCGCCTGAAGCGCCGACGTCTCCCCCGGCGACGGAAGAACCCACGTCCCCGCCCCCGACCGAAACGCCCACGTCGCCGCCGCCCACAGAGGAATCAGCACCGCCCGCGGAACCCGATCCGGAGCTAGGGCAGCAGATCTGGGCGGAGAAACCGTGCATTGGCTGCCATGGGGCCAACGCGGAGGGCAACATCGGGCCCAGGCTGGCCGGGACGGCCCTGGACTATGATGAGGTGTTGCTGCGGGTGCGCGCCGGCAAGGCGCCCATGCCCGCCTTTGGCGAGGACGAGGTCAGCGACCTGGAGGTGGAGCACATCTATGCCTGGCTCCAATCCCTGGCCCCGCCGACGCCGACGCCGGTCCCCACCGAGGCCAGCAAGCCGTTGCCGCCCTCGGGCCACTTGATGGCCTTCTGGGAGCACGTCAACCGGGCCAAGGTCCACTCTGACTTTGCCAAGGATGCCTCGCCCAACATCGGCGCCTTACACGACCGGGTGAGCCAGGCCAGGGATGAGGCCAACGGCGCTCTGCGGGAGGCGGACCTGGCCATCGCCGACATCCCAGACGCGACTGTGCGGGCCACCATCAACGAGGTCAAGGGGTTCATGAACGAGATCCTGTCCCACGCCAACGCGGCGCTGGCCACGCAGGACCTAGATGCGGCGCGCGCCGAAGCGGCCAAGATGGTCGAAATCTCGCGGCTGGATTCCTGGCCCCTGGCCTCGCTGGCGGTCAAGCAGGCGGGCTTTACCGGTTCGGTCCGCGTGCAGGTCAAGGACCCGGGCGGCAGCCCGATCAATGGCGCGCTGGTGACCGCGCTGACTGCGCCCAATCCCATCGCCGGCATCACCGATGCCAATGGCCGGGTGACCATCCCGGACCTGGCGGCGGTGCGGGTGATGCAGGTCAAGGCCTATAAGGATGGCCTGGTGTACCACGAAGTGCACGTTACTGTACCGACCGGCGGGCGGGCGGATGCCGAAATCACGCTGCCCGGTCCGCCCGTGGGTGGGGAGACGCCGTCGGTGGCCAATGCCAGCATCAATCCTACCTCGGGTGCAGGCAATGCCCGCGTCACTTTCCGCATGACGGGCACCGATCCACAGGGGCAGGCCAACATCGCCGAGGACCAGGTATTCGCCCTGAACCCCAACGCGGGCACAGCCTATGTGCTGCGTTCGGCGGGCGGGGACAACTGGGAAACGACGGTGGCGCTTCCCAACCTGCCGGCGGGGACCCATACCTGGTACTTTTTCATCGTGGACCACCAGTGCAACACCAGCAATATCGTGCCGGTGACCTATACCGTGCAGTGAGACGACTGCTGGCGACCCTGTTGCTGCTGGCCGTTGTACCGCTGCTGATCTGGGCGGTGGGGCAGGTGGGCGCGTCCCCTGCCTCGCTGCCCCCGGCCATGGTGGACGCCGACCTGGGCGTGCCGCTGGGCGATCCCCTCGTCTCGGCATTAACCCGCGATCCGCCCGTGATGGATGGCATCGTCGAGACGGCCTGGCAGCAAGCTCCGGCGCTGAAGGCAGCGCTGCACTATGGCCTGCACGGCGAGAAACCGGCCGGGGAGGTGGAGTTGCGCTCGCTGTACGACCAGGACCACGTCTACTTTCTGGCCCGCTGGTCCGCCGCGACGCCCGGCGGCGAGCCTGATGCCTGGCGCAACCTGGCCACCATCCACTGGCGGCTGGTGGACCCCGGCCTGGTGTCGGGGGAAGCGACGGGCAGCGAAGGGTTGGCCTGCACTGTGGCCTGCCACACGGCCACGGCCGACGGGCAAGGCCACCTGGTCGGCATCCGCAACGAGACGATCCCGCCGGGGCTGGATGACGACCTGCCCGCCGGCGGCCTGTGGGCGGAGGGCACGTGGCTCTTGGAGTGGAGCCGCTCCCGCACCAGCCAGAGCCCCTACGACCAGCACCTGACCGACCCGGACCAGGGCTACCGCTTTTTCGTCAAGCTGTTCCAGGGACTCGAGGGCCAGGCCGACCCGGTGTCGGACGTGCACGAGTTGAGGCTGGGCCCGTGAAGGAGGGGGCCGGCGGGACGAGGTACCACCTTGCCCCGCCCATCGTCGTCGGCCTGCTGATCGTCGCCTATATGGCTGTCCTGGGCACGATGTCGCTGCGGCGCCACCAGAATCTCCATACCAACGCGCTGGACCTGGGCTATACGGACCAGGCGGTGTGGAATACGCTCCACGGCCGGCCCTTTCGTTTCTCGACCTATCTGGATGCTGCCTTTCGCCTGGACATCCCAATCCAGGACTTCAGGGAGCCTGGCGTGCTGCTGGGCTACCACGTCGAGCCGATCCTGGCCCTGATCGCGCCCCTGTACCTGCTGCACGACGGGCCGGAGACGCTCCTGTGGCTACAGACGGTGGGGATCGCGCTGGGCGCGGTCCCCGTCTACCTCCTCGCCCGGCACCGCTTCGCGCGACGGGAACCCGAGCCCGCGCCAGGGATCGCCAGGCACGCTGCTCTCTGGATTCCGGTCGCTTTTGTGCTCATCTATCTCCTGGCCCCGCCGCTGGAAGCGGCCAATATGTCGGACTTTCACGCCGTGGCGCTGAGCCCTGCTCTGTTGCTGACGGCCTTCTACTTCCTGGAAACGGACCGTCCCTGGGCTTTTGTGGCCACCGCTTTCCTGGCGACGATGTGCAAGGAAGAGGTGGGCCTGTTGGTGGCGATGATGGGCCTGTGGGGGGCATTTGTCCGCCGGCGCTGGGTCCTGGGCCTGGGGGTGGCTGTGGCAGCGGCCACCTGGTCACTGCTCAGCTTAATGGTGATCACCCCCCACTTTACCGGGCTGCAGGCATCGGCCTTTGTGATCCGGTACGAGCAGTTTGGCGATGACCCGGCGGACATCCTCCTGAACCTGGTGCGAGCGCCGGGCCTGTTCCTGGGTTGGCTGTTCCAGCCCGACGTGTTGCGCTACCTGCGCGATCTGTGGCTCGCCGGCGGCGGGTTGCCGGTGCTCTACCCACTGGCCCTGGCCATGGCCCTGCCGTCGATGGCCATCAATGCCTTCTCGGTGTACGGGTGGATGCGCTCAGGCGGGGGGCACTATTCGGCGTCGATCGTGCCCTTTCTCCTGATCTCGGCCATTTATGGGGTGGCCTGGGCGGCAGGGGCGGTTGACAGGCGGGTGAACGGGGGAGCAGGGGGTTGGTGGGGGTCTACTCGAGGGCAGACAACGCCCCCGGGGACGGGGGCTCCGAGCGAATCGGGGGCGATCGACAGGCGGGTGAACGGGGGACAGGGGGGCTGGCGAGGGTCTGCATACTGGATCGCCAGCCTGGTCCTGGTCGGCGTGGGGTTGGGCATCGCCCTGGTGAATCACTACCACAATGGCATCTCACCTCCGTCGCGGCGGTTTTCGTTGCAACCGCTGAGCGAGCATGCACGGCGAGCCCAGCCGCTCATCGAGCAGGTCAACCAACTGCCACCTGAGGTGCCCATCTCGGCCAGTTCGGGCCTCTACCCGCACGTGGGGCACCGCGAGCGGGCCTACCTCTTTCCCACGGTGAGCGATGCCCAGTTCATCCTGCTGGATGTGACCGGCCCGCCCAGCCCAGCCAGTGTAGACGTCCAGCGCCAGATCGTGGGCGAGTTGCTGGAATATGGCCAGTTCGGCGTGGCAGCCAGTGACCATGGCTTCCTGCTGCTGGAACGCGGCCTGGACCAGTACCGGTTCTCGCCCACCTTCTACGACGCCTTTCAGGCCGAGGGTGCGACCCCCCAGGTGGCTATGGGCGCAGATTTTGGCGGTCTCTTAAAGTTGGAGGGATTCGACTGGGATGTGCGGCCGGTGGTCCGGCCCGCGCTCCCGGTCGAGATCACGACCTACTGGCGGGCGCTTTCGCCCATCGACGGGGCGTATCGCCTGGTGTTCTATTTCTGGGACGATGAGCAACACCGGGTACTGGTCCAGCCAGAGGAGATGTCGGTGCACTGGTATTCCACCTGGCTGTGGGAGCCGGGGCAGATGGTCAAGTTGACCCTGCCGCCGCTGCCGGTGGGTGACCTGCCTCACGCCGGGGTGGCCCTGCTACGGCCCGGCACCAGCAACCTGGAGATCGAGGGGCGGGTGGTGCCGATCACGTCTACGGCCAGCCAGCCCTGGTCCCTGTGGGAAGAGGGGACGTTGCTGGAGTTGGTGAGACCCTAGTTGGGGACCGAAAACCCCCAACCCCGGTTGGGTCAGGGGCCGATCAACCGCACAAAGCGCCGCTTGCCTACCTGGAGGACGGCCTCTCCCCGCACATCCAGCCGGGCGTGCACGTCGTCGACCGGCTCGCCGTCGAGGCGCACGCCGCCCTGCTGCACCAGCCGCCGCCCCTCGCTCTTGCTGCGGACCAGGCCCAGGTCGGACAGCAGGTCCACGACGTTGGCCGGGCCTGCCAGGCGGTGCTCGGGCATCTCGGCGGGCAGAGCGCCCTGCTGGAAGACCCGCCGGAAGTAGGCCTGGGCTGCATCGGCCGCCTCGTCGCCGTAAAAGCTGCTGACGATCTCCCAGGCCAGGCGCATCTTGGCGTCGCGGGGATGGATTCGGTCGGCGGCCAGGTCTGCCTCGACGGCCGCGATCTCGGCGGACGTCCAGCGGGTGACCAGGTTCATATAGTTGGACATGGCGTGGTCAGGCAGACTCATGACTTTGCCGTACATTTCGGCCGGTGGTTCGGCGATGCCGACATAGTTGCCGGTGCTCTTGGACATGCGCATCCGGCCATCCGTGCCGACCAAAACGGGGAGGGTCAGGCAGACCTGGGGCCGCAGACCGTAGGCCTCCTGCAGCTTGCGGCCGGCCAGCAGGTTGAAGAGCTGCTCGGTGGCGCCGAGCTGCACGTCGGTCTGCATCACCACGGCGTCGTAGCCCTGCATCAACGAGTAAAAGAACTCGTGGAGCCAGATGGGGTCGCCCGCGGCATGGCGCCGGCGAAAGTTGTCGCGCTGCAGGAACTGCTGGACGGTAAAGTGCGAGGCCAGTTGGATCACGTCGGCAAAGGTCAGCTTGGAGAGCCAGTCGCCATTGTAGCGCACAGAGGTCCTGCCGGGGTCCAGGATCCGGAACGCCTGCTCGGCGTAGGTACGGGCATTCTCCTTGACCTGCTCGTGGGTCTGCTGGGGGCGCGACTGGTCCCGGTCGCTGGGGTCGCCGATGAGGCCCGTGAAGGTGCCTATGAGGAAGATCACCTCGTGACCCAGATCCTGGAACTGGCGTAGCTTGCGCATGGTGACGGTGTGGCCCAGGTGCAGGTCGGGCGCGGTGGGGTCGTAGCCGCAGTAGACGCGCAGAGGCCGGCCCTCGCGCCGGGCCTCCTCCAGCCGCTGGCGCAATTCCCCCTCCATGGCCTGGTGGATCTGCTCGTCGCCGAATTCGACGCCGCGCATCAGGATGGCGACCTGTTCGTCTATGCTCTGTGCCTTCATGCCTGCACCTCCATACGCCTGGTGTGGGGTATTGTAGCGGCAGATGGGTGATTGGTCAAGCCGGCAGGGCAGGGGCTGCAATGGGGTGTATTTCAGATTCTTTGGTGCGTTGCCTGGGACGTCTGAATTGGCCCCGAGACGGGGCCTCGAGCTAAAAAGACTGAAATGTTCCCGCTTGCGCACGCTGGAGGCGGTAGCCGGGGGGAGTGTACGAACCACACCGCCGTGAAACAGGCGGTGCGGGTCGCAATCGCCCGACTTTTGGCCTGGTGCTGGCTGTTGGAGAGCACCGGGTGTCGCGGGGTCATCCCATCGAATGGAAAGGATGGGAGGTGCCAGGCCGGCACCTCCCATCCTTCACTCAACACTAACGGGCAGTTGTGCGTACTGCTCTCAACGTCACTAGCACTCCACATCCTCAGCTACACACAACAGGTCTTGCGTGCCAGCATCCGCAGGCAGGTACCACTGGGCCACGTTCATGCTGGGATTCGCGTCGGCTCGGACCGTCCAGCTAGCGCTGGGTGCGCCGCTGATCGCCGAGGGCGCGTACCACTGGGCCACGTCCATGCTAGGGTTCGCGTCGGCCCGGACCGTCCAGCTGGCACCGGGTGCGCTGCTGACCGCCGAGGGCGCGTACCACTGGGCCACGTCCATGCTCGGGTTCGCGTCGGCCCGGATTGTCCAGCTAGCATCGGATGCGTCGCTGGCTGCCGAGGGGGCGTACCACTGTGCCACGTTCATGCTGGGGTTCGCGCCAGCGCGAACTGTCCGGCTAGCGCTGGGTGCGTTGCTGACGGCCGAGGGGGCGTACCACTGGGCTACGTTCATGCTGGGGTTGGCGTCCACGCGCACCGTCCGGCTAGCAGTGGATGCGCTGCTGGCCTCCGAGGCTGCGGTATAGGTATCGTCGCCAGACTGGGCGAATACCCCGGTCGTCATAAGCGCGAGTGCGGCCAGCACGGTCAGCATAACGCTCAGACCGCGCCAACTCGGTCTTGTGTTCCACTTGGAGACTTGGGTCTTCATGTCCTGATCCATCATTTTGGCTCTCCTTTTTTGGGTCAACCGCATGTCGCCACGAGGGATATCGGGTTACATAGGTCGAAGAAGTGTGATTTCGGACCAGTATACACGACTTTATAAGATTTGTCAAATTAAAATGATATAAAAATCGTACGAACGAGGTCCCAGAGGGATGGGATGGCTAGTCTCGACGGCATTGCTGACTCGGCTTTCTACAGTCAACTGGCGAAGTAGTATCGTTTCAGGCAATTGCTATGCTATCGACAGGTCGCCGGCAGGAGGTTCACTTATTAGAGGGTGGGGCAGCTGAGGAGGCCCAGCTCGCGTCTCCATCGCTGGTCACAGGTTCCGCCACGGCCTGGCTTTCGAACCAGCCTGGGCGCGCCATCGTGTTGGCGCGGGGGAACCACTTTGTGGTCGATTCGGTGCCATCGCTGGGGGGTCCCAACGAAGAGCGGAACCCGCTAGACCTGGCGCTGGGCGCCCTGGCCACGTGCGGGACCTTTATCTACGAGTCCGCCACGAAAGAGATGGGGATTCCGCTCACCGAGATCGCCGCCACGATGGAAGCGGGCTTTGACGCTCGAGGCCTGGTGGATGGGTCGGTGAATCCGCGCATCCAGGCGCTGCGGGTCGAGATGGAGGTGGCCGGCGCGACGGCGGAGCAGGCTGAGTAACTGGCCGAAGCGTTTCGAGCCCGCTGCCCGGTCTATACGACGCTGTCCCGCTCGGCGCCGATCGAGATCCAGAATGTAACAAGGTAGGTGCCTGTCATGGCCGAGCGTCTCTTGACCGAGTCGTAGGGAATGCCGGTCAAGGGACGTTGGCCACCAGTGGCAGGGGATCTGAAGACTCACGCAAAAGAGGTCGGACCCAGGTGCGGGGTTCGACCTCTT
>Ga0180438_10010918_pt1 | contig 11067 bp, 13 predicted proteins | sample SS_ome_12_FD_132455 | JGI IMG/M metagenome (GOLD analysis project Ga0180438, IMG submission 132455) | Hypersaline lake sediment archaeal communities from the Salton Sea, California, USA - SS_3_D_2 metaG | ecosystem: Environmental > Aquatic > Non-marine Saline and Alkaline > Hypersaline >... | reverse complement strand
TGCGACGATCTCCCAGAGGCTATTCGGAACCTTGCAAACAAGCTATTACGAATCCCAACAACGATACGTGAGAGGAGTGCGCTATGTCTCATAAGGTCCTGGTCCCCATTGCCGACGGCACGGAAGAAATCGAAGCGGTGTGCATCATTGATACCTTGAGGCGAGCCGGCGTCTCGGTGACCGTCGCTTCCGTGGATCAACTCCAGGTGACCGCATCCCGGGGCGTGAAGCTCGTTGCTGACCGGTTGATCGCCCGATGTACTGACACCTATGATCTGATCGTGCTGCCTGGAGGGATGCCCGGAGCGGAGCATCTGCGCGATTCCGAGGCGTTGACTGCCTTGCTTGTCAGGCAGAAAGATGAGGGCAGGCTGTACGGTGCCATTTGCGCCGCCCCCGCGGTGGTGTTTCAGTACCATGGCCTCCTCGGTAATCGTCGCGCGACCTGTCATCCCAACTTCACCCATGTCCTTGAAAACCCGGAGGCCGTTGAATCGCGGGTGGTTGTTGACGGGACATGCATCACGAGTCGTGGACCGGGGACGGCTTTGGAGTTCGCGCTGAAACTGGTGGAACTGCTTCTCGGACCCGAGAAGGCAGAGGAGGTGGCTCAACCCATGCTCGTGGTGGCGCCCGAGGTTTGATCGGCTCATCGAGTCTGCCCGTTCTGGGTCGTTTTCAACGGCATGCTGGCTGATGATGGGCAGGCCGTTTGAGGAATGGTCTCCCAATTCATGAGGTTTCACGCAAAACTCGAGACATCCGTGTCCCGACATACTGATTGCATTTGCTCTTACGACGGACAACGGACCACTGACAACGGACAAGCGAAGCCATAGAGCGGGTCACAGAGAGCGGAATCGGTATTTTTCAGTGGAAACTCGATGACGGGTTTGGCTCAACCGAACCGTTGGGACCGGACACATGCCAGGGGAACCAGGATTTTTTGGGATCCCTCGGAAAAATTCGCTTTTCATTGAGGGAAATATCTGCTAATATGTAATACGTCGTATCGATAAATGCGGGGGGCAATCTGAGTGAGGGGGTCGGTATGGCTCAGAGTTGGACAGACAGACGCCAACATCCACGGTTTCCGGTGAATTGCCCTATTTCTTTCCTATGTTTTAACAAGTTGCGGATCGGAGAGACGTCAGATCTCAGCCAGGGGGGGATGAAGATCCAGTCCAGATATCTCCTCTTTGCCGGAGAGACGTACGATTTTACCGTTGTGATGAACGGTCACACCATCAGCCCGAAAGGGAAGGTGGTTTATTTGGAGAATCACCCTGAATTCACATATGGTGCCGGTGTGTCCTTTGTGAACATATCAGAGGACCATCAGACTCAGCTTACCGAGTTTCTCGAAGAAAAGACATGAGGAGTCGTTCATTCCTCATCGTGATGACGCGAGCCGCCCTCTCCGGAACATCGCTCTCCTAACCACGTGGACAGATACCCCTCAGGATCCGAAACGTTCTCCTTCTCCAATTGTTTGAAAAAGGCAACCGTTTTCCTGAGGTCCTTTTCCAACGCCTCATAGATTTTCTGGATCTGTTCGATGTTTGCGACATAGCGAGCCATGGCAAGAATGACCGCATTATTGAGCCTCACATCCTCAAACCCCAGGTAGAAGTCGGTCCTGAATTGTTCTCTGAGGCGCTCGAACTCCTGTTTGACCTCCCTGAAGATGTTCTCTCTTTCCTCAAGCTTGAAGGTCAGCGGCAATGGCTGCGTGTAAAGGTCACTGAGTCTCCGACAGACACTCCTCATGAATCGGGCAAAGAGAATGCCGTCATCCATGATCCCTTCTGCCCGCTCCTGGTCAGGAGATCCAGGGCCGAACCTGACTCCCGAAAAGTCGACGGCCCCCTGGCATCCCACAAAGTGGGCAATCTGCTCGTTAAAGTCCAATTGATCCTTGAAAAACACCGTCGCATGGGTCAATTCATGGATGACCACATTCACGAGGACAGCGCGATCCTGGGCAAGCATGGTGGAAAAAACGGGATCTTTGAACCAGCCCAGGGTGCTGTAAGCCTGAGCCCCCTGAACAAAGACGTCGAGCCCCTTTCCTTCGAGTTTCCTTTTTTCCCGGAGCGCGTCGTCGTGTCGGAAGAACCCCTTGGTGGTCACCTTTCCTGTGATGGGAAACCACCAGTGGTGCGACTCCAGCCGATCCTTTGGACAGGCCGATACGACGTAGAGGAGACAGGGCCCTTGGACCTGATAGAATCCGAGAAAATTGGAAGTCTCTGCGAGCCCGATCTTCTCTTCTCCATAGGCCTTTGCCTCCAAAACAAGCCCGATTTTCTCCTTAACAGAGGGATCAACAGCAGGATCATCCAAAACGGCATCGTTCGGTTTCGTATGCAGGATGATTCCGGCCTGTCCCCATCCGAGTTTGGCAAGATAAACAGGGGTGGCACACCCCGAGAAAGTGAACCCCGCGGCAACGGCACCAACGAGTGCCCACCGGCTCAGGCCGGATTTGCAGTGGCCCCACCAGGAAATTCTTTGCATCACTCTTTTCCGGGAATCTCGATAAGTTGTGGTCGATGTCCTGTGATGTCGAGAAAACGCTCGAGCCCCTCCTTTGAAACAACAAGAGTGCTTGTGTTGACGAGAGGATGACATCGAAAGGCCTTTGAAGACCAGAGGTCTTTGTCAATGACCACGTCTACCCCTCGTTCAGTGTCGTTGACGACGGCTAAGATTGTGACCGCACCGGGATCCACGCCGAGGTATTTCTGGAGCCGCTCGGTAGACGCAAGGGCCAACCGGTTGACACCGAGAAGGGGCGCCAGCATTTTCAAATCGACCACCTTATCATACCCGACAACAACGAGGAAGTGACGCCGCCCCTTCTTGTCACGAAAAAACAGGTTCTTGGTCTTGGCTGCAGGCAGCGGCGGAACCATGCGATCCGCCTGCTCACAGGTGAAGACCGGGGGGTGATCGTGCCGCTCGTAAGCGATGTCATGTTCGACAAGAAACTGGTAGATGTCGGCCATCGGTAACAACCCTTTCATCCGGCTCAATAGACGTTCTGGTGAACCAAAGGCGTCCTCATCTTTTGTCACGAAGCCAGCGCATAATCAACGGCGGCGACAGCATGGATCCGGGTTGTGTCGAACAGGGGGACGGTGCTGTCCTCATCGTGGACGAGTAGGCCGATCTCCGTACAGCCGAGGATGATGGCCTCGGCCCCTTCTTTCACGAGATGACCCATGATTCGGATATACTGTTCCTTTGAGGACGGCCGAACGTCCCCCATACAGAGCTCGTCATAAATGATACGGTGAACAACCTCTCTCTCCGCTTCGCTCGGGATGGTGACGTCGAGACCGTGTTTCTCCATCAATCTGCCCCGATAGAAATGCTCCTCCATGGTGAAGCGGGTTCCCAGAAGGCCGACCCGCTGCAAGCCTCTGCCCTTGATGACCTCAGCCGTGGCGTCTGCGATATGGAAGAGTGGTATATGGATATGTCTCTCAACCTCGTCAGCCATCTTGTGCATGGTATTGGTGCAGATGACGAGGAAATCCGCACCGCCCTGCTCCACATACCGTGCTGCCGCAATCATCAATTCCGTGGCCGCGGTCCATTTCCCCTGGCGCTGAAGGCTTTCGATGTCAGCGAAGTCAACAGAATACATGATGCTTCTGGCGGAATGGAGACCACCGAGTTTCATCCTCACCGTTTCGTTGACGATTCTGTAATATTCGATCGACGACTCCCAACTCATGCCGCCGATCAGACCGATGGTTTTCATATCATGACTCCTGATGACCGGGACCGGGTAACCGGTCCGCTCCCACTGTTGGGTGTGTCCAAACAGGTCTCTAGAGAGACTGGTGGAGGATTCTCTCGAGTCCTTGCCTGTCCTCGGGGGTGCCCATAAAGATAAGGGTGTTTCCCCCCTGAATAACGTAACCCTCCGGTGGATTGTATGTCAGGTTGTCTTTGTCCCGAATGGCCAAAAGCAGGACAGACGGATACTCCCTGAGCTTGAGCGTCGAGACCGGTTGACCAACGAAGGAGGAGGGTACAGAAAGCTCCTCGATCCGGAGACCTCGCTCTTTATCCCTCAACATCGTATCCAAAAAAGAGACGACAGCCGGTCTGACCATTTCAGACGCCATCCGGAGGCCCCCGATGAGACTCGGTGAGACCACGGAATCGGCGCCAGCTTTTTTCATCTTATCGCTGTTTCTGATTTCGTTGCATTCAGCAACAACCTTGATATTGGCGTTGAGCTGTTTGGCTGTGAGACAGATCACCAGATTTTGGTTGTCATCGCCAGTCACGGCGAAGAGGCCTCGGGCCTTTTCAATGCCGGCCTTTAGAAGGGTGTCGTTATCCGTCGCATCATCCTCGATAAAGATCTGGGCCTTGGCCGTGTTTGGTAGTTTCTCGATGTGTTCTCTGCTGATGTCAACGACCACATAGGGCCTTTTGATCGCGTCAAGCTCGTTGACGATGTGGATCCCGACAATACCGATGCCACACACGATGTAATGGTCCCGGAGATTCTTGGCCATTCTTTCCATCTTTCTCCTCCAAAAGGAGTCTTTCAATTCCCCTTCGACCACAAAGGCGGTGAAGTTGGTCATGATGTAGAAGAGGACGCTGATACCGGAGAGGGCGATGAATATCGTGAATACGCGTCCGGCAGGGTTGTCCGAGAGAGAAATGATCTCGCCGTACCCGATGGTGGATATGGTGATGATCGTCATGTAAAGGGAATCAAGAGGTGAATACGGTTTTCCTGCAACCCACATGTACCCGACCGTGCCGGTCGATATGATACCACCCAGGACGACCCCGGCGATGATGAATCTTCTGTGGATCTGCTTTCGGATATGGGTGGTCATGGCATGCGTTCGGATGTCCCCTTGCCCATGGTATTCAGCCGGTCCTCGGTGACAGGGCGGAAGGGGTCAGCTTCGCCTGCCTTGAAAAAGACGTCAAATCTTCCTATGACAGCTGCAGGCCGTGGTCAAAATCCTCCATGAGCTCCTCAACGGCTTCTATCCCGACCGAAACCCGGATCAAACTATCGGTGATTCCCAGCGTCTGCCTCTCCTGAGGCGAGAGACCCGCATGGGAAGTTGTGGCGGGCCGGGTAATGAGCGTTTCGACCCCACCCAGACTCGGGGCCACGATCGGCAGCCTGACCTTTCGGACAAAACGTTCGGCTCCCTCAACCCCGTCCTTCGGTTCGAAGCTCAACATGCCGCTGAAACCATCAAACATCTCCCGGGCACGACGGTGCCCCGGATGGCTCTCGAGGCCCGGATAATGAATCACCTCAACGGCCGGGTGTGTTTCGAGGAACTGGGCGATCCTGAGCCCGTTCTCGTTCTGGCATTTCACTCTGATTGCCAGGGTCTTCAAGCCGCGATGGAGGAGAAAACAAGCGTGGGGGTCGAGTGAACCGCCAAGGTGGTTGAGTTTGTGTGTGATTCTCTCAATCAGGTCAGCCCGGCCGATGACGGCACCGGCAACGATGTCGGAATGCCCGTTGAGGTACTTCGTGCCGCTGTGAAGGGACAGGTCAAAACCCCATTCAGGCGGTCTGAAATTCACCGGGCTGGCGAAGGTATTGTCGATCACCGACACGAGTCCATGGGCCCTGGCAAATTCGACCGTCGCTCTGAGGTCAGCCACCTGGAGTAGCGGGTTGGTCATTGTTTCAACATAGATGAGCTTGGTGTTTGGGGTCAGTTTTTCTTTCCAGGAATCGGGGTTGTTGCCATCGATAAAGTCCAATGAAACACCCAGCGCGGAGAGGTCTTTTGCAAAAAAATCGTAGGTTCCGCCGTAGAGGCACGCCTGAGCTAGGAGATGATCCCCCGGCACGAGAAGGGTCAACAGGGTTGTTGAGATGGCGGCCATTCCACTGGCTGTCACCAAGGCTGCCTCGGCGTTTTCCAGGGCAGCCAGTTTCTGGTGGAGAGCAACGTGATTGGGCATGTTGTTTAGCCGGATGTACTTGATGTCGTGATAACTGGCCTGGCCGCGGGATTCGAACATGGCAGACTGAAAAATGGGCATGCTCACCGAACCGTGGATGAGCGGGTCAGGTTCACCGGCATGGATAACTTTGGTCTCTAAATGCTTGTATGTTCTGGTCATCACAGTCCCTCCCTGGTGTCGGGTCGTCAATCGCCGTCGATCAGATCCCCGAGACCACCCAGGATCGATCCCTCTCCTTTTCGCCTGCCTCCGGCTGAGGGAGCATGGGCCAGAATACGGTCCGCCATCCGGGAAAATGGGAGACTCTGGAGCAACACAGTGCCCCTGCCGTTCAGGGTGGCAAGAAAGAGCCCCTCTCCACCGAAGAACATGGATTTGAGGCTTCCGGCGCGCTCAATATCGTAATGGATACCCGACGTGAATGCCACGATACAGCCGGTATCGACACGGATGGTTTCGTCGCTAAGCTTCTTGACGATCACCGTTCCGCCCGCGTGAACAAAAGCCATCCCGTCACCGCGGAGCCGCTGGAGGATGAACCCTTCCCCTCCAAAAAAGCCGGTTCCCAGCCGTCGGGTAAAGGCGATCCCCACCTCGGTACCGAGGGCGGCGCAGAGGAAGGCATCTTTCTGACACAGAAGCTCGCCCCCGACCTTTGATAAATCAACGGGGAAGATCTTTCCCGGATAGGGGGCAGCAAAGGCGGCTCGTTTCTTCCCGGTGCCGCTGTTCGTGAAATGGGTCATGAAAATCGACTCGCCCGTGAGAGCACGCTTGCCCGCACTCATAAATTTACCCAAAAAACCTGCGTCCGGATTGGAACCGTCACCCATTCTGGTCTCGAAGGTGATCCCGTCCTCCATGTAGTTCATGGCCCCGGCTTCTGCGACCACGGTCTCGCCGGGGTCCAACTCGATCTCAACGATCTGCATGTCATCGCCGATGACTTTGTAGTCGACCTCGTGGCTTTTCATGGCGTGTGGCTCCTCTCGTTTTCGGGTTTGTTCCCATCTGCAAAGGGCCCAATGTCATTCCTTCGCTCTGCCTTACGTGTCCGTTGTCCGTCGTAAAAGCAAATGCAATCAGCATATCGGGACACGGACGTTTCGAATTTTGCGCGAATTTTCATGAATCTGGAGACCATCCCTCTGGGCAACCAGCCAGGCACAACAAACAACAGACACAGGTTGTTCGCCAAGACGGGTAACCCCAGAAACTTCGTCATATTCGCTCCACCGTTGTTTTTCAGTGACAACCAATTGAGTCAATCAGGGATAGAATTATCCGAAACATCTTGACGCGTTAACTCGACACGAGTCAATTGACTCATTTGACCCGTCAACCAATTGACTTCCCTTCCTTTTGCCAGTGAGAGCGCCACTTTCTCCATTTTCTCCTGAGATGGTGTGCCATCTCGAAACGACACATCCAGCCCCACGTTTTTCCCAGCAAATTCCACAGGTATGGAATTCCTTCCGGACCGGCCAACAACACGCCGAGACCAAGGAGCCCCCAGCTCAGGGCATACGCCGCCACACCAATCAGGTAGAATACCGCCTTCTGAGTCTTGACAGCCCAAAGGGCGAACACCACCAATGCGCCCCACCCAAAAGGCTGATTGATGACAAGAAGGATGACACCGAGAAGAAACCGAATGCTGACCCTCATCACGCAGGAAAAAGCCTCTCTCCTCACAGCCTCCGATCATGCCGGTCCTCCCATCTGATACCACATCGCGCCGGGATGGACAAGCCGGAATCATATCCTCTGTTGCCCCCCCGTTCCTGACATGATCCCCTCCGATATGTTAAGATTCTTCTATCACGATTTGCGCGGCAACGGACAAAGAAGGGCTCGGTCGGAAAGGAGAGCACATGATTGTTGAGAGAGGCGTCTGCGCCTATCTTTGGGAGAGTCTTTTCGAGAACAACTGCAACAGCTATATCCTTGGGGAGGAGAGAGGCGTCCTGGTGGATGTGGGTCATCAGCGACACGTCAGCCACGTTCTCCGCGGGATGGACACAGACGGAATCACCCTGGATCAGATCGACCTGATCATCATCACCCATAGTCACCCGGATCATCTTGAAGCGTTGCCCTCTTTTCTCGATGGTCGGATCAAGGCGACTTTTCACAGGGACGTGAAGGACTATCTTCAGGGGGAGGGAGCGGTTCTTTCGCAGATGATGGGGGCTCCTCCCGTGCCGACCATACCGGTCGAATTCTACCTTCAGGAAGGCACCCTCGATGCGGCCGGGAATCGGTTCGAGATTATTCACACACCCGGCCACTCCCCAGGGTCGATTTGTGTTTACTGGCCTGAAAAAAAGGTGCTCGTCGCCGGTGACCTCGTGTTCCACCGGGGGGTGGGGCGAACGGATCTCCCCGGAGGGAATAGCGAACAGCTGATTGAGAGCATCGAAAAGGTGAGAAAACTTGACGTCGAGATCCTTCTGCCCGGTCACGGCGGTCTTATTCGTGGGCGCCAGCAGGTTCAGGAGAACTTTCGATTTATTGAGGAGAACTACTACGCTTTTCTATAGCCTCGGCAATCTTCGTGCGGATGGCGTCCAACTCGACACGTCTCTTTTTGTCACGCTCCCTGAGGCTTGTCTTCCATTGGTCCGATGCTTCGACGTGGATGTCGACGGCCGTGCCCGATATGCCGATTTCTGCCAGAGACCGACGGACACGATTCTTGATGAGACGGGCTGTTTCTCGGCGGCTCCTGGCTTCATTCTCGGCGATGCGGTTCAGCGTTTTCTCAAAAGGGCCCGTATCGCTGAGGCCGAGTCCACAAAATCCCTCCCATATCCGCTGTGATGACTGGCCGGGATCAAGCGCTCCCGCCAGGACCTCGGTCAAACACTGCCTGAGGAAGGGCGCATCTTCTCGGCTCTCCTTGAGTGCCTGGCGGAGGATGTCTGACCTGTGGGCGTTGTTCATGTGGTCCTGAAAGATATGTCTCGCCCTGGACATCATCTCCTCGTGTTTGAAGCGCCGTCTGTCGTCGGGGGAGATCTCCATGGTTTTGGCTTTTTCCAAAGCGATCTCAATCGTACTCTTGACTTCTGCCATGGTGTCATTCCATTGAAGCGGGTTGCGTCAATTTTTTTTCCGCTTTTTTCTGCCCGCGAATGTCAGATTTTTTCCCTTGAAGAGCGTTGTCACCTGATCCTTGACCGTTTGAAACAGGTTTCTTGTCTGGAAGATGACCGAGTCTCCTCGTTTTTTGATGAGTACTTTCTGACCGATCGTGAATTGGCTTTTTTCAAGGTACTTGGGATAGCGAGCAAGCGTCATCGTCCCGTCCTCGAGACCAACCAGGGCCAGCGTGTGCGGGGGAGAGAAGCCTTCCGGGGTCGCGTAAAGGGTCGTATAGGTCTCCAGTATTCCCGTGTCATCCACCGTTTCCGGAATATTCTCCGGCGTCCCCACCTGGATCACAGGTTTGTATTCTGGAACCCAGCCCGTTGTCATCACCCTGCGGCGGTCACTCCGCTCGAGAATCGTCACGACATTGTTATTCGCGAGAGCTCCGGCGCTCTGAGCAAGTCCCACGTCGGTTCTTGGGATCCGTCTCTTCTCATCCACCTCTCCGAGCATCATGAGGGCAATCTCCACGATCTGAGCCAACCCTGAGGCGCCGGCCGGGTGGCCTCGGGCAAGCAGGCCTCCGGAGGGGTTGATGGGAAGGCGCCCGCCCCGGTCCGTGTCTCCGTCTTCGACCCCTCGCCAGCCCTGGCCGTGTTCAAAGAAGCCCAGGTCTTCCATGCCGATGATCTCAAAAATGCTGAAAGCGTCATGGACCTCGGCAAACTGAATATCCGTCGGATTGAGTTGAGCCATGGCATACGCCCTGAGAGCTGACCCGCGGGTGGAGCTGAAGGAGGTCAGAGAGGCGCGGTGCATCAGGGCCATGGTGTCCGTGGCATGGCCGACGCCCGACACCCGAATGGGGGTCTTCTCCGAAGTGAGGACAACCGCTGCGGCCCCATCCGAATTGGGAGAGCAATCGAAGAGTCTGAGAGGGGTGGCGATAAAGCGGCCCTTTTCGTACATGTCCTGGGTGATGATCCTTTTGGCCCTGGCGTATGGGTTGAGAACACCGTTCGTGCTGTTTTTTTCCACGATCCGGGCCAGAACTCTTCGAAAACGTTTGTCCGAAAGGCCGAACTCTTTTTGATACCGATGAGCGATCATGCCGGCGAGGGCCGGCATGGTCGCACCGTAGCGCCGCTCCTCCCGGTCGATGACTTCTGCCAGAATACGAGCCGTCTTGACTTTCGGAAGATGGCTCATCTTCTCACCAGCAATAACCAGCACGTTATTCATATAGCCGGAGGCGACGGCGTAGAAAGCCGATTCAAAAACGGCAGCCCCGGTTGAGCAGGCGGTTTCCACCCGTGATGATGGGACTCCCGACAGCCCCAGGTACTCTGCCAAGAAGGCTGCAAAATTGCCTTCACCGACGAATTCCTCAACGTTCATCGCCCCCATGTAGATCGACTCGACGGGACGGTGCTCTGCTCTCTGGACGGCCATCTTGCCCGCCTCGGCCATGAGGGCCTCGATCGATTGGTTTGATTTCCGGAAAGGCGTCATGCCCATACCGGCCACATACACGTCGCAGGCCACAGGGTTCTCCTTCCGTGGTACGTCTCGGGGAAAACGTCGGTATTTTCTATGTTAAGGCGCAAAAGCCCTTTTTTCAAGCCTGTCCACCGTAGTGTGAGTGAGATCCAGCGTGTCCGATTGAAGTGTGACTGCCGAAACAACGCGCACCACTGTTCCCCTGGCTGTGCGAGAGGACCAGGTTTTGCGCTGTGAGGGCTGAACAGGGTGGATTTTTGCAGATTTCTGCAAAAAGGACTCCTGAGGACGCTGCCTTTTTCGTCCTCGTCACCATCACACCGGCCGGCTCCCTTCACTCGTGATCAGAGTGGTATATTGGCGTGCTTTTTTGGCGGCATGCTGTCTATCTTGTTTTTCAAGGACTCAAGGGCCCTGATGAGCTTGAACCGCGTCTGCTCGGGGATGATGCTCTCGTCGGTGTACCCCTTTTCAGCGGATCGGTAGGGATTCAGA
>Ga0180438_10010917_pt1 | contig 11067 bp, 17 predicted proteins | sample SS_ome_12_FD_132455 | JGI IMG/M metagenome (GOLD analysis project Ga0180438, IMG submission 132455) | Hypersaline lake sediment archaeal communities from the Salton Sea, California, USA - SS_3_D_2 metaG | ecosystem: Environmental > Aquatic > Non-marine Saline and Alkaline > Hypersaline >... | reverse complement strand
GGCGCGGCGGTGGCGGTGCGTGCGTACGCCAGGCGGATCCCCTCGGTGCGCGCGTGACAGTGCAGGTGGTATAGCGTCGTTTCTGTCGGTGTCATTGTCCCCATCCTTTTTTTGTGGTATGATGGGGATGCGCTCGGCCGTCCCGGTTTGGCGCATCCACCGCCGGCGCTGTTTGTGGCAGCGCCGGCGGTTCCGTTTTGTGGCGTCTATAGCTCGGCCTGCTGGAATTCGGTGTCCAGTTTCGCCAGGAAATTAAACCCGCGTCCGCTCGGCGCGCGCCTAGCCATATCCAGTTCCCCAATGTAGTGTTTGGTTGTCTCGATGGACGCGTGTCCCAGGTTTTGGGATAGGGACAGGATGTCCATTCCCAGCTCGGTATAGCAGATGTAGGCATAGCTCCTTCTGCAATCGTGCGGTGCCAACGTGCGGCGGTTTCCGTTCACCGCGGCGGGATATTGGCCAACGATGCGCTGAACCTGGCGCGGTGTGAGACGGTTGTCACGCGGCGTTTTCCCATCCCGCCAGAAACCCACGAAAACAGGCGCGTCCGGTTCGGTAATGCCAGCGGCGTCCAGCCACGCATCCACCAGCACTAGGACGGACTGGAAAACGCCATATGGAATGGCGCGCCGTTTGTTGCCTTTTCCGTGTCGGACCTCGCAGCACAAAACGCCGTTCACCGTCTGGCGTAGGTCTCGCACATCCAGCGCCGACAGTTCAGCCTCGCGGATGCCGAGACTAAACAGCATCCCCAGGATAGCGGCATCCCGTAGGCGCTGTATAGGCGTTTTTCTCGCGGCGTTCCACGGTGCGTCTATCATCGCCTGTGCCTGTGCCAGGTCCAGGCGGATGTGTTTTTCGTCCGTCTCGTCCTGGACGGTTTCCACATCCACGGCGGACGCGGATGGGTGGATGGCGTTCTGGATGCGGGTTAACGTTTCGTCCACGATGGCCACGCGGTTTGATGGACTGTCGTGCCATTCCCCAGCGGCCTGCAACAGCTCGGCGGCGCGTTCGTGCAATGCGTCGCGCGTTTCGTTGGAACGGACAATTTCCTTGTAGCGCGCGCGGACGGTGGACAGATGCGCGCGCGCCGAGTTCGGTGCCATCCGTTCTAGTAGGGTATCCCTGTAGGCGTCCAGTTTCGGTTCCTGCCAGGTGCCGCCATTCTCGGCCAACCAGGTGGCGTATTGTGTGAGACGTGACAGGCGGTTCCCGGTGGCGTCCGGCGGTACGATGGCCACGCCGCCGGCGGCGTCGGTTCGGTTTTGGATGGCCGTTTCTGTACTCATTTTGGCGTCCTTTCGTGTCGTGTAATTACAGAAATACGACGTCAGTCTATCACATCCGCTAGCGCCAGTCAATACTGTACATCTCTACCTATATCATCCTGCTATAGCTCGGCCGCGTGCGAGTTATACGACATTTTAGGGTTTCCCCCAGGCGCGCGCGGAATGGCAGTTCCTCCATTTGGAGGAACTGACCGCATTACGTTTCCCCCAGGCGGACGCGGCGTCCAGGATGACATTTTACTGACATTGACCACCGCCCATCATTTTGTGTAGCCTAGTCAGGCAGTCCACCAGCGTTATCACGGTGGCCAGGTATTCAGCCCGGCGCGCCGGTGCCAGGCGGTTCCCTGTCGCCAGGATGGCATCCGCCAGACGGTCCAGCTCGGCGTTCCTGTCGCCCTGTTGGAATGCCGCGTCCACGATACGCTCGGCCTGTGCGAGTATGTCACCGCTCATTGCACACCATCCACCAGCGCCGGCGCGCTCGGCGGTAGCATCCCGGCGGCGGCGTCCAGCGCGTCCTGGTGCGACGGTGCCAGGTTGGCGCGGATGGTGGCCAGCGCATCTGGCCAGCTCACCTGGCAACCCAGCGCCACCGCGCGCGCGGCATCCAGCGCGCCTTGCAGATAGGCCGAGTTATGCCGTCCGTCGGCGGCGTAGGTAGAAACGGCCTGAACCGCCACGGCGGTGAGAACGGCTAAAACGTCCACGCGGAAACACGTCTCGGTTGTCATCGCTATCCCCTACCCTTCTCAGTTTGGGACCGTCCCGGCATATCCCCGTCCGCGTCCCGTCCTGTGCCGTCCGTCCTGTCCGGCGCGTCCCGGTGGCGTCCCTGCACCATTTTGGCGCGCGCGTCGGCATACTCGGCCAACTCAGGAACGATGCTGAAAACGTCCGCCAGCGTCACATCCGCGCGCCAGGCCCATCCATTCCCGCCATCCATTTCCACGACGTTGGCGCGTGCCAAAAAGCCCTTGGCGCTTTCGCCGGTTTGGCCACGTTTTCCCCCCACGTACCGTTCCCAGCGTCGGCGCGTCCATCCGCGTTTCCGGCATTCTGCGCGTGATATGTTTTGGTTCCAGTTCTGGCACACGAATTCGTACAGTTCCCGTATCTCTGGACGCACGTCTGGTTCAATGTCTCGCACATCCTGTTCCATCGTTGTCGCCTTGGCGGTTATCATCTGCGGCGCCCGGCCTGCCAGGTATGGCCGTATCACCCGCCATGGTTCCGCGTCGTCCGGTTCCGGCGGCTCGGTTTGCGGCTCGGCCAGCCACAGGCGGCGCCAGGCCAGGTTCGTAGGCGCCAGGCGGATGCCGCGTTCCTGAACGACGAACACAACAGCGGTTCCCGCCGTCCCTACCGTGAACCCGCCCACCGCGAGTTTTAGCGCCACGATGGCGGATGTTCCGAACAGCGCCGGCAGCACACCAAACAACAGCGCCAACGCGCCGCCGATGGCCACGGACTGTAGAACAGGAATGCCTACAGCGGTGGCAATGCTCGGCCTGTCCGGCGGCGGTGTTCGGAAACCGCGCGCCACGTCCGTTTGGTGTTTCCGCTCGTCTAGCCAGCGTCTATACTCAGTGTCCATTTCCGTTCCCCCTTTCCACGACCTGGACGCCGTCCCCGTTCCGATGGATGACACCAGCCTGTTCCAGCGCGCCGATGTCGGCGTATATCGTCGTCCGGCCAACGTTCAGCCGTTCGGCCAGCTCAGTTGCACCGGCGTCCGGTTCGTCCTGCCAGATGTCCACCAGCGCCGCGCGGCGTTCGTCCTGTTTCATTTTGCGGTGTTCTCTCGCCTGTTCAACAGGCATCGGAAACGCCTGTTTTTGCTCTGTGCTGAACGGCTGCACCAGGTCGGCGGCGTCCTGACGTTTCCGTTCCCGCGTCCATTCCCCGCGGCTAAACCGTTCGTAGGCGGCGCGCCATTCGTTCATCCGTTCATCGAATGTCGCCAGGTATAGCCCGGTGGACATAAACCCGCCATACGCATCCAGCGCCGCGAGACAACCTAGGACGATGGGTCCGTACATCTGAACGGTAGCGCCCCAGGTGGCGCGGACGCCCAACAGCGCCGCGAATGCCAGAATGAACGCGGATAGGGATGCCAGTACAGAAATAACCAGGCCTGCCCAGTCCCAGGCGCGCGCCGCGTCCCGTTTTCTGAACAGTTCCACCGTCTGTGCTACTGTTCCCATCTCGCCACCGATGGCGAGACTGAACGCGCCGAGTAGTACCACCGTCTGGCGGAAACCCGCGCCTAGTGCGTCCATCTCAACAAACCCAAACCCGATGGACGCAAAACAGGTGAAACCGATGGCCGAGACGATGCTCGGCAACAGTAGGGACCAGCCACGCCAACCCATTGGCCGCGGTTTCTCAAGATAAAATTCCTGTTCCATTTCTCGTGTACCTTTCTGGCGGTGTGTCCCGCCTGTGTCCCGGATGTCCGGTTTTTGTCCTGTTGGATGCCAGTCTACCATAATTCTTTTGAGTTCGCAAGTGATAGGCCAAAAAAAGAGACGGTTTTCAGCCGTCCTTTTTCGGCCTGCCCGGTGCCCTACGCTCGGCCATCCACTGTTCAAACGCGCGCGCGTCCACCAGCCACACCCAGCCATCCGGCTGACGACCTTTCAGCGTGCCATCCGCTAACAGCATCCGGATATAGGACGCGCTAACACCAGCCAGATCGGCGGCCTGTTTCGTTGTCAATTCGCGCGGCGTCGTTCGTTCCATTGTCTTTTTTCCTTTCCTGGGACACGTCCAGTATAGCGCATCTGCTAGCACACGTCAAAAATGCTTGCGAGTTTCGCAAATAGCTAGTTTGTGTACCCACTAGCTGTAGTGGTTCGATGTGCCCAAAACGGCCTTTTTTGCCTATCCAACATACTATCCCTAGTATGTTGCCGTTTCGCTCTGTGAGACGCCCGTAGAGTGTTTTTCCGCATTTACGCGTCCGGCTATCCACTTTTCATTTTCGCAGCAGAGAATGGCGCTCAGACGGTTTTTTGACATTATGTTAACTTTCCCGCCAGCGGGAATTTTTGCCATTTTCGGATGGCGGCGCGCCTGGCGCTCGGCCACGGACGCGCCGTCCACCCATCTCTATTTGGAGCGTACCAGCTATACACGGATGTTGCGTATTGTGTTCCGCCAATGGTGCGATGTCTCATTCAGCGGCGGTTTCAGCAGGTTAACCAGCTCGGCTGGAACACCACACAGCGGCGCGCCGCCGGCATTCTGTTCGTCGCGCCACGTCGCCGCCAGTTTCAGGAATTTCAAATACGCCGCATCGCACGCATCCCCAAACGCCAGCATGTCCGCCCGTTCCTGTGGACGCAGCGCCGCCAGCGCATCCTGGCGCGCCTGATCATCCGCCTTTTTTCTCGCTCGGCGCGCGCGTTCTAGGCGCGGTTCGAGTGCCGCGAGTGTAACCCGGATGTCGGCCTGTTCTCGTGACAGGTTGGCAATGTCGGCCGTCGGCGTATCGTCGGTGGCCAGCAGGTGCCCTATCTCGGCGCGCCGTTCCAGCAGGCGCGCGCGTTCGGTTTCCAGTTCGTCCAGCGGTTCCCGTTTTCGTGCCATCGTTTTCCCTTTCAGATAGCTATCGCGCCGGCGGCAATGAGGCTAGATACCCAGCGCACATAGCGCCTGTTGCGTTCCAGCGTTGAACGGACAAACGCGCGTTTTTCGGCGTCGGTGCCAGGCGGACAATGGATGGCGAGTTCACGCTCGATCCACGCGGCATCGTCGGCGTCCAGCGGCGGTATGTCGGCGGATTTGAACCTAACCTGTTTTTGACGTCCGGCGCGCGGCGTCGTGTCTACGCCAAAACGCGCGTTGATGGCCTTGACGGCCGCGGCGGTGATATCCTGTGGCCAGTCCACAGGAACGTAGCCAGCGGCGGCGCTCTGTGCCATCTGGCGCAGATGGCCATCATATCCGGTTTTGAGATAGTCCAGCGCCGGTTCCAGCCACCAGTGCAGCGCATCATCGGCCGCGGCGTCGGCGCGTTCCTCGGATACGCGTTTGTATCCGGCTGCGGCGTGCGCTATCTCGTGACAAGCAATATGCAGTGTTTCACGCGCCGACATACGCGGTGCAATTGTCATCACACAATAGGTGTCTGGTGCGGTGGTTTTGTAGCGCGTCACGTTCCCGATGCGCCGCCCGTCCAGCTCGGCAAATCGGACCTTGGCCAGCCTGTCATCACAGACGGTGCGCCATATGGTGGCTATCACATCCCCCATCCGTTGTGCGTCGTATCCGTACATCATTCCCTTTCGGCGGCGTCTGGCGCGCGCCAGTGTTTGGTATAGCGGACCGTGATTATGGTATCATCCGGTCCGGCGTCCTGCTCGGCCTGGCGTCTGGCGTCGGCCAATTGGCGCGGCGTCCAGTCCCACTGTTCCAGCCCTACCACGACCACCCGCCTGGGTGGCGCATCGGCGGTTTCGAGTTTGGCCAGGCGGTGTTCAGTCGTTCGTTTCATTGTCCACCTCGACGCGTTCCAGCCCGGCCTGCAGCCCGGCCAGCATCGTTTCGGCGTCCACGTCCAGTCCCAGCGCGGCAGCCAGGCATTGCCACGAATGGCGGCGCCCGGCGTCGGTGTAGGCGTCTGTTGGTTCGTCCGGCGTCGGCCTGGCGGCGCGTTCCAGTCCATCCAGGCGTCGGCGGTTTCCCTGTTTCATCGTTCGTTCCATTCCACGACCAGCGGTTTCTCGCCATCCGCCTGGCGTTGGCGGTTCCGCTCGGCCACGATGGCGGCCACCGCTGCGCGTTTTTCGTCCAGCGGCATTTCCGCCTGCCGTTCCATTGAATAGCCGAGTATAGACAATAGCGCGGTGCGCCGTTCGTGTGGTGTGAGTGATGTACCCTGGCGCGCGCGTGCGGTGCGTCGTTCGGCCTGGCGTTCCAGGTTGTCCAGGCGTGCCAGCGTTTTCACAGTTCGTCCCTATCCGGATCTGTGCCTACAATCTCTATCAGTGTATCCACGTCCCGGCGGTAGTCATCGGGTAGCACCAGGTCGGCGGTGCTGTCGTGTATGACGACAAACACGCGCGGCGGTGGCGCGTCGGCGGTTTCGAGTGTTGCCAGGCGGCGTTCGGTTCCTGTTCTCATTTCATCGTCCGTTCTAGTGCCGCGAGGCGCGTCTCGATGGATACCAGTTCCCGCAATTGCAGCAGGCGAGATAGCACGATATCGGCCGCGCGGATGCGCTGTCCATCCGTCTCGGCGTTGGCCATCGCACGTTCCAGCGTTTCCACGGCCAGCGCCGCCAGGCGGACCAATTGCCTGGACAGTTCGTCCAGCGCCGCCGTCTCGGCCTGCACCAGCTCGGCGCGGAATTCGTCCTGATGCATCCAGCGGTACAACGTGCGCCGAGACACACCAGCCTGCTCGGCGGCGTCGTTTTTGTCGCCAGTCGCCAACAGCGCCGCTATCGCTCGGCGCTGTCTCGGCGTCGGTTTTTTCGGTGTGCCGTTCTCGGACATTTTGTGCCTGCTGTTTCTGTTGCGTCCGCCTGGCGGTGGACGTGTGGCGCGGATACTGGATGTTTTCCTTTCGGTACTAGTCCCACACGTCCACCGCCCGGCGTCGTATTCTGCAAATTACACGTCGCCAAACACGCGCCGCGGCGGCGTTTTCAGCCTGTCCATCCCCACCCAGAACCACCCATCGTAGCGGTTCCGGCGCGTTTCTGTTTGGCCTGCTCGGCCTGCTGATCATCACCCATCGGCGCGTCGGGTTCGGTTTCCCTGTGCAAAAAAAACGTGCCGTATTTCCAGTGGGTAACGCGTATACCATCGGCGTCCAGTTGCCATCCTGGCGGCGGCGCGTCCTGTTGTCTATCGTCCATCCCGGTTCCCTTCCCCGCCATTCTCGGCGGTGTGAGTTTAGCTGTAGTAGCCATTGCCAGCTAAACGGCGGCGGTGTGAACGTGTGAACGTTTGTGAACGTCCCCCACCTATACCACTATATACGCTCTCTTTTTTTGACTCATGGTCACTTAGTATAGGATGTTCACAAATGTTCACACGTTCACACAATCGGTTGTAACGCGTATTGGCGCGCGCGGCGGAATGTGCCACAGTCTGTTATTCTCAGTGCTATCTTGTCGTCTTTGGTTTCGTCGGGTTGTATCTGGTATACTCTGTCTCTCTGTTGTGACAATAGCCTGCCCAGGCGCGTCTTTTGGCTACGTTCTGTTCCATTCCCCAAGTCAATATCCAGCTCGTTTTCTTGCAGCAGTTGGAACAGCTCGGCGGTGCCAACAGGCGTTTTTGTGTGAACATTCCACCAGATGTTCACACAGGCGCGCCAGGTGGCCGACTCGGCGTCGGCGCTGTCATAGAATTCTTCCAGGTTGGCCAGAAACCCAGGGATGCCGGCATTGGCCAGGATGCCGCCCATCACTCGGCCCCAGCTCTCGAACATCCCCAGGTGGCGCGCGGTATAGCTCGGCGCCTGGCAGGCGCGCCAGTATTGAACGATGATAAGACAGGCGCGGACCAGCTCGGCGCGTTCCTGTTTCACCCATTCTCCCAGGCGCGGATGTTTGAATCCGGTTCTCAACCACGGCCTGTCCTGGCGCGCGTCCAGGCGGATGCGGATGGTTCGGCGCGCCATTTCGTTACTCAGCGCCGGGTTGTTTCCGGTGGCCACCCATCCGCACAAAACCGGCATCCGTACCATCTCGCTCTTGCCCAACAACCTGTCTTCCCAAACCGGTGCGGTGATGGCAGCGGATAGTGCGGCGCTGTCCAGGCGGCGCCGTAGGTTGTCCACAAAAACCATCGCCGGCGCGGATAGCAGTTTGGCCGTTAGGCGTTTTCGCCATTCGTCGTCCGTCCGTCCCTCAGTCATCGCCGTCACAGGATGCCCGGTGGCCACCAGGTGCAGCGCGTTCACCATTAGACTGGCGCCGGTGCCAGGTGATGGTTTCTCGATTAGGTGTAGCGGTGTAGCGCCGTCTATCATCTGGCGTGCGAATGGCAGCAGCAGCAGCGCCACGGCGTGCGCTCTCTCGGCGTCGGATGTGAACGGGAATTCCCCCAGCAGCTCAGAGAGAATGAGACGGCGCGCGGCGTCCAGTTCCTGTTCGCTCGGTTTCTCGGGAACGCTCCCCAGGCGTAACCCATCCGCCGGCATATAGTAGGTCTGTGAACTGGCGTGATATCCCGGTTCCAATTGTAGGCGTCCATCCGGCCCAAAAACCGGCGCGCCAACGATGCCGGTGAGAACGGGTAGCGGCGGGTTGGGTGTGGCTAGAACGGTGTCTACCACGTAGACAGGCGGTAGCGCGTCGACCTGGCGGTATTGGCGTCCCTGCTCGGCGGCGTCTTGTGCGGACAGTTTCACCATTTTGTACCAGGTCGCCACGTTGGCCAGCGTTCCCCGCATCCGTTCCTTGGTCAGATGGCGGACAACAGGTTGTCCCCTGTCGTCGCGTTCCAGGCGCGCCGGCATCCCGCCAAAACGGAACAGAAACGGCTCGGCGTCGTTGGCCCGTAGGATGGCGCGCCAGGCGGCGGTGGTAATGCGTGCTAGGTTTTTGTCGCCGGCGTCCAGGCGCGGCAGCTCGGCCGCGTCGGCGCTGTCTGGCGGCGGTTCGTCGTTCGGCGGTTCCTGCTCGGCGTCTAGCGGCGGTGCTGCCCGGTTCGGTTTCGGCGGATACCTGGCGGCGCTGTTGGCGATGGTGGCCAGCTCGGTTTCCTCTAGCGGCGGTTGGCATCGCTCGGCGTTGGCGGCGGTGATGGCCGCTAGAATTTCGGTTTCGGATAGGCCGCGCGTGCGTAGACTGGACGCCAGGCGGAACAGTTCTTCGTTTCGGTGGCCATCCCGTATCACGTCCGGCGCGCGGTAGCGTTCGGTGGCCTGGCGCGTTTCGTCGGCCTGGCGAGACGTGCCGAGACGTGCCAGCAGTAGTTCTATCATCGCATCTGGACACATCGTCGTCGGCGCGTCTAGCGGATGCGCCGCCACATCCCAGGCGTAGACGCCAGGCGCGCATCTGTTCTGCTCGGCCCATCGCTCGGAAATTTCCGATGGCGGCAAAACGATGTATCCACCATCACTTTTGGTGTCTACGCCCGGCGCGACGATGCCGTTTTTGCTGGGAATGGATACGCCGTCCGGCAGGCGGTAGAGCTCGTGTACGCCACCGCTCGGTGTCAGGTTCAGCGGCGTTTCTGGCGCGGTGATGCCGTTTTCCGCCAGCAGCGCGCGCCAGTTTCCCGGTCCGTCGTCGTCGTGTTTGGTGTCCAGGTCCACGGCCAGCAGTCCCGAACGGCCGCAGTTCAGGCCAATGTTGGCATCTGGCCATCGGTCCCACCATCGTGCAATCTGGCGCGTGTCGTCAGTGGCGTCCAGCAGTCCGTGTTTGGTGGCGGGAATTTTAGTGCCTGCCGCCAGCGGGAAAACGTACCATCCCAGGCGTTGCGCGTAGGCCAGCGCCGCGTTTTTCATCCGCGTTTGGGTGTCTGTGTTGCCTGTCATAGCGCCACCATCCGTTCCAGCTCGGCGCGAATGGCGCGCGCGCGGTCGGCCTGTTCGGCGTGCCATCCCAACGCGGCGGTGTAGTAGCGGATGGCGCGGCGGCATTCCTCGGCGGTTTCGTCGTGGTAGTCCTGGCGTTCAATGGTTTTGTCCAGCAGTAGCCAGGTGGCGCGGCGTTGGGTATTGTGTCCGGCGGGTTTCTGTGGTAGAATAGCAGGTGAGACAACAACAGCCGCCCGCGCAGTTGTCCCGGTCTCGGTCGGCCTGGCGTCCCCTCGCCAGGCCGTTTCTTTTATCAGGTCGCGCATTTCCTTTCCTTTCTCGCCGTCTCGCTCGGCGGTTCGTTCCATTCCAGGTATGCCTGGACGGCCGCGCGGACGAGTTTAGACGTGTCTCGCCCGGTGGCGGCTGCAACGCGTTTGACGCGCGCCGCCAGCGCCGGTTCGACGCGTGCGCCCAAAAAAACCGTGTGTCGTTTCATTCTATCGTTCCTTTCGTGCCGTTCGGCGGATAACAAAAAACGCCGCCGCCAAAACAGACGCCACCCCCACTTGGCGGATCCTCCTGTTTTGGCGGCGGCGTTTTTTTGGATCTGGCCACGCCAGCCGACAATGGTATGATACCACAGACGGCGCGTGTTGTCAAATGTTTGTTATACACTCTATATCGTCCGTTTTCGGCTATCATAGAACGCGCATTCTAGAGAAAACGCGCCTGGTACGGGATGGCGCGTCCGTCGGCGCGCGCCTGGTGGACTAGCTCGGCCAGAACTGGCCACGCGCCGCGGTATTGTGCCCATTGGCCAGTGTAGTCCCGGATGGCATCCGGCGTCCGCGTGAAAATGGCCACGTTGCGCCTGTTGCCGAGTGCTGCGACAGGTAGCACGAACCACGTCCCGGTGTTGGCCAACAGCCACAAAACGACGTCGGCCGCGTTGTGATAGCACATCTGAAACCGTCCGCGGTTCCGCCTGGCGCTCGGCGTCCATCTGCTGCATTTCACCTCACAGCGGACGCGGTAATCCAGCAGCACATCATACCTGGCGTTGTGTGGCATTCTGTGAACGGTGTAGCCATCCAGCAGCAGGCGCACAATAGCCTCGCGCTCGGCGCTGTTGGCCAGCGCGCGCCGTTCGTCCATCGGTGGCGCGGCGGTGGCGGTGCGTGCGTACGCCAGGCGGATCCCCTCGGTGCGCGCGTGACAGTGCAGGTGGTATAGCGTCGTTTCTGTCGGTGTCATTGTCCCCATCCTTTTTTTGTGGTATGAT
>Ga0180438_10010916_pt1 | contig 11067 bp, 10 predicted proteins | sample SS_ome_12_FD_132455 | JGI IMG/M metagenome (GOLD analysis project Ga0180438, IMG submission 132455) | Hypersaline lake sediment archaeal communities from the Salton Sea, California, USA - SS_3_D_2 metaG | ecosystem: Environmental > Aquatic > Non-marine Saline and Alkaline > Hypersaline >... | reverse complement strand
TCGACCCACTGCTCGTCAAACCACTTGCGCAGGCCTTCGTCCTTGCCAGGTCGCTTGCCGCGGTACGGCTTCTTGCGGGCTCCGTGCTTTTTGGCGTACAGGCGCTTGTACTCGTCTTGCACCCAGGCGCTCGCGGGGATGCTCGGCCAGGTGAACTTGCGCTTGGCCTTGCGCACGGCCTGGTCGTAGAGCTTGAGGTCTTTGGCGTCCTCGCGGCGGTTGGCCTTCGTCGCCTTCGCACCGATCAGCTCTTGGAGCCGTTTCGCGTCTTTTTGGGCCACCACGACCGGGACACGCTGTCTTCCGTGATCTCGCAGCCACGCGAACCGGTGACGCCCATTCGTGAACCCGATCGATCGGCCGTCGTCATTGAGGCCGATCTCGGGCATCTTGATCGGGACGTCGAAGCTGCTCAAGAACCAACCGAAGTCATCGTACCTCCTTCCGATCCCGCCTTCGCCGCCTGGCTCGATCCGAAGGTTCACCCACGCGTCGTCGAGCTTGCGAACGTCGGCGATGATGTAGGTCTCGTTGTCGAGGATCACGCCGCCCTGACCGCGCGGCAACGTCTCCCAGGCGACGCCATCGATCTGGATCGCCGTCGGCCACGCGCGCTGTGCTGCCCTCTCCCACCGCGCGATCTGGTCGGGTCGAAGTCTCACCGCATCAGCTTTCGTTTGAGCTGTTCGGAGATCGAGGACTTCCCGGTGCGGTTTTGTCGTCGCTTGGGTCGTCGCGCAGCGCGGTAGTTTGGGTTGCCGATCACCGCGTCTGGCTGCTCGATGACCACGTCGTCCTCGGCGGTGTCCGCGTCCGGGTTGGCGTCGGGTTGCTGTCGAGGCACGATCGCCGCCACCAGGCGCCCGTCGATCTCTTCGACGGGCACGACGAAACGGCTTTTCTTGGGGTCGAAGTCACCTTTTTTGGGCGGCTTGTATTTGAGGCCCACGACGTAAGGTGGTGGGCCAGCGTCGACCGATGCGGCGACCTCATAGTCGAGCGGGCGCACGTCGCTGATGTCGCCGTCCACCACGGGGCGCCCCATGAACGTGCGGGGCAACCCGGCCGCCTCGGCGCTGAACTCAGGCGCGCTTTCGTCCTTCATGGTCTCGGTGTTCAAGAACACCGCCGCGATCCCGCGCCCGCGCTCCAACTCCTGATCGCAAAATCTCTTGTTGAACCCGCTGTACGAGAACGTGATGTGGTAGTTGCCCGGCACCTCGCGCTTGATCACCTTCGTGTAGTCGTAGAACTGAAGGTCGTCCAGCTCATAGAACAGCTCGGGGAACACCAGCTCCCAGGGAATGTCCGAGAACACGTTGAGGCGGACCATGCCCTCGGCCTTTTGCTTGCCCGTGCCACGAGCGCGAAGACATGACTCGTACAGCATGCGACCGAACGCGTCGGTCTCGCCGAAAAACGCCGACGTCTTGGCCATCTTCAAAAGGACGTTGTAGGGGTCCGCTTCGTTGCGGCCGGAGTACACCAGGCACGCCGCGATGCACTCCTTGCTTGCCCCCACGCACGTGTTGATCCGGAGACGACGACCCGTGCGCTTGAAGATGCCTGGCTGGATCGGCTTGCCGCCAAAACGATCCCAGGACGTGGCAGGCGTGAGCGAAAGACCCATGACCTTGACATCGCCGAAGGGGAAATCCTTCTTGGTCTTGTAGTTTTGGCCGAGCAGGTTTTTGCTCATGTCCGTCGGCGTCTGCCAGGCCTTGGGGTGCTCGCCTGCGCGGACGCTGACTTGGTAGACCCCGTAGCTCCGGTCGCCTTTTTTGGAGACCTTCTCGTCGAGCTGGTCCGACTCGTACAAGTCGAGCACCTCTCGACCGCGTGGGGTCAAACGCTCGTCCTCCGTGAGCCAACCGCGATCGACGAAGCGATTTTTGTACGCGGTGCGTTGCTCCGGCACGAGGCCGAGGCCTGCCTGGGCGGTGGCCAGCGTGTCGGCCACCGCGTCGTCGACCTTGTAGAACGAGATATTGTCTTTGGTCAGGCGTGGGAAGAACGGGAGCAACCGCTCCCAGGATTCCTCGATCGTCATCTGCGAGGCGCTCGCCCAGTTGACTCGGCGCTCCATGATCCTCTCCCAGGCGAGCATCGGTCCGCGCTTGCGCGGGTTGGCGGCGACGAGCTGGGAGACCTCGTCCTGGTCGTCGAGCACGTCTTGGATCACGGGGTTGTCGGATGCGAGCGTCTGGTCGATCACCGGATCGAAGCCGCGCGCGGCGGCGTCGTCGGCGGCCTGCTCGGCCGTGCCTCGTACCAAGAACTCGACGGTTCCGTCTTCATCAACGACTGCGTAGAGCATGTGTGTCCTACTCCGGCTCCACTTCCCACATGAGCACCTCCAGCGTCGGCGCGCCGAGCATCTGCTCGGCGAGGTAGCACTGGCGCTCGACGGCGCGGTAGATCTTCATGGCTTCCGCGCGGTCCTCTTCTTCGTCCAGACTGTAGCCGTACTCGTCCGCCCACTCTTCGAAGCTCCGGGCGTTCGCGTAGCCCGCACAGTCGCTGGCAACCGAACTGATGACGTCGTCGATTTCGGGATCACGCCCACCGAAGGCTGAGCCCTGCGAGAAGTAGATCTCCATCTTGCCCTCCGGGCCGGTGATCTCGCAGCGGTGGTGGCTCATGCCTGGTTCGCCCATCAGCCCGTCGGGTCGCGTGCGCACGGTCGTGCACTTCATGGTCAGGCCGTGCTCACGCACGAAGTCTTCGATTGTCTGCTCTTGGTTGCGTCGTCTGCGAGGCATGTCTGTCCTGGCGGGCCGGTCGCGCCGCGACGGCATCGTACCAGGGGCCCCCGCGCACGTCGCGGTTTTTAGCTATCGTGCGGCGTGCCCTCGCTGTTTTGGGCACGTCGACCCGACGTCACCAGCCCATGACGTGGCCAAAGCGCAGGCCTCGGGCGACCGCCTCGTCTTCGCTCAGCGGCGTCGTGCGCAGACCGTAGTCACGGATCCATTCGCGGTAGTTCATGCCGCTGGCCTTCGCCGCGAGCTTGACTTGCTCGCGCACGACACCCGTGAGCTTCGGGACCTTTTGCGCTTCGAAGTCGTCGCCGTCCCAGTGCAGGTCGTAGGTTCCGTTGACGCTGCCGTCGCAGTGCGGCACGCGGTTGCCAAGACTCTTGGCCAGGTCTTCGTCCGAGCCATGCACGTCGGCGCCGTGCCGATGCTTGCCGCGCACGCCGCAAAACGGGCACTCGACCACCACCCACTGGGCAGCGCGTCGGTCCAGCTCGACCGTGGCTTTGCGCACTTCGAACATGCACCTAACGTAGCATTTTTGCGCATCGACTTCACGTATGACACGCGCGTCACGACGATCAGAACAACGACAGCGGCGGCAGCAAAGCGCTCTCCAAGATCGACAGCGCGGTGTCGATGTCGCCACGCCCGTCAAACGCCCACGGTGCGCCGCCCAGGCCCTGCCGGCGCCAGCGCCCGACGGGCGGCCTCACCAGGGCGTACAGCGCGTCAGGACGCGTGTGTGGCCCGCACATGGGACCACCCCGCACCAGAGCGTAGCCGCGGTGCAGCTCGCTGTTGCGCAGGCTGTCGTTGACGGCCCGGATCAGCGAGCACACGGGGTAGGTGTAGACCCAGCCGCTCTTCGGGTCGGCGTAGGCCACGATGCCCGCCCGCATCATCGGATCCATCGACGCGCTCACCTTCACGTCGTGCAAAAGATGGTCAACCGACTTGTGGTCTGGATGCACTCCCATGTTGCCGACCTGCGTTGCGCTACACCGCAAGACCCGGCCGACCGCCTCGACGCCGCCGTCGACCTGAGCGTCGAGGCGCATGACCTCGACCGCCAGGTTCGGCCACGCGTGGGGGTCGAGCTTCGCCGCGTTCACCCACACGGTCTTGCTGCTGTGCCCCGCGAGCTGGCCCCACGTGTGGCGAGCTTCGCCTTCCAGCTCGACCACCGGGATCCCCAGGTGGTCGAACAACCGCTGCACGAGCGTGACCGCGTCGTCCGAGCTGTCGGTGACAGGCTCTTTGAGCTTCGTGGGTGCCCGGCTCACCGGCGCAGCTTAGCGCATCAGCCGACGCTTGATCTGGGCGGCGTTGCGTCGCGTACCAGGGTTTTTCTTGGCCCCGTGTCGACTGCCTGGCGCGGTGGCTTGCTTGAGCAGGTACATGTTGGTCTCGACAGTGTTGGAGATCGACATGACCAGGTCGTCGAGTCCGAGCGTCATTTGGTCGTCCGACTTGATGTTCTTGTAGGCGTCCTGAAGCTCCGCAAGCAACTCCTGCGTGATCTTCATCGACTGCTTCATGGGGTCTTCGCCGACCTGCTTCACGACTTGGTTGACGACCAAAGCGATCCCGCTGGCTTGCTTGCCAACATCGATCGCGCCCGAACTCTCCAGGCCGACCAGCCGCTCTCCGAGCTGGTCCACGTAATCCTGGGCGCTTTCGTACAAGCGCTGGAGCAGCAAGTGATCGCCGTAGTAATCGTCACCTTTCACCTTCCAGTGACTGACCTGGTAGACCAAGTACGAGGCCTGGGCGACAGAAAGTAGATTTTGAAGTTCCAGCTCTCTTGTCTTGCCCATGACTATTGAAACCTTTTCAACCGAACGACGCCGCTTTCAACCAACGTGTCGAGCCAGTTGTCGAACGCGGCGTCGTCGTCGAGTCCCAGGTCATCGCGCAGCTTGACCCACCAGGCGGCCGAGAACGCGTTGCGGCCGGCGGCCTTGGCGGCCTCGCGTAGCTCGGTCTTCTCTTCGTCGGTCAGCTCGCCGTCCGCAGCCGCCGCCTCCAGCTTGGGACGCAGCTCCTGCGCGGCCTGGTCGACTCCGTCGAACACCGCGTCTTTGGCCAGCTGCACCCGCACACGCAGGTCGTCGTTTTGGATCTTGGCGACCTGGGCGTCGGACCAGGCACGCAGCAGCCGCACGGCGACACCGGCGATGACCGGGATCGCGGCGACCGCGGCGGCGATGAGGGCTTGAACCACCTCGTTCATGGCAACAGATCCTACACGACGCGAGCGCTCTGGGCGCGTTTCGTGCGCGGTGCAGACCCCGGCGCCGAGGGGGCGACGTCGAGCCCGACGCGGACGGTCACGACAGCCCAACCTTATGCAGCACCAGGCTTTCTTCGGCGCTACACGCGTCGTGCCAGGAGAACCACGGAAAAACGAGACCCGTTTTTCCGGCTTTTTTGTGACGAACCAGAAACACGAGAGTCTTTAGGTTCCGGGCACTTGGGCTGTGAGTGTCACCAAGTCGAAACAAAAGTACGGAAAATCAGACCCCGTTTCCCTATTAAGTGTGCTGGAGATTCACTTGACAGCGTTCCATAGTGCAAATCGTTTTCCCTGAGCTTTAATTAAGGGAAGTTTTTCCGGTTTTCCTGGCATGGGGGTAAAGTGTATGAAATCACTGAAGTCTGTCTCCGGAAAAACTCGATCGAGTTTTTCCGTGGTTTTCCGGAATGGAGACGTCTCACGAAAAAGGCTGCGCACTTCAGCGCAGCCTTTTTCGCATCGTCAGTAGTATGACGCTGGTTTCGCGGTGTCTAAGCCTTGGACAGTCGGTCCTTGAGCTTAGACAGCCAGGCCGGTCCGATGCCCCGAAGCGCGAGCAGATCCGCGTCGTCGGCCTCGCGCACGGCATCGACCGAGCCCCAGCCGTCGATCAGTTCGGTGCGGGTCTCGGCGGGGATCTTCGGGAGGTCGTCGAGGATCCGGTCGAGCCGCGCACGCGCGCGCTCTTCGGCGAGCGGGTCGGTCTGCTTGCGTCGTGGCGTCGAGGCGGTGCTGGGCGGCTGCATCGCGCCAGGCCCGTCGAAGCCAGGCGGCGCGAGGTCGAAACCTGGCGGTCCGGCCGGCCCTGGCGTCGGTCCTGACGGTGGCATCGGACCGCCATGAAGACCGCCAGGCGGGGTGGGGGTGCCGCGCTGGGTCTGCTCGGGCTCGGGCTCGGGCTTCGGCGTTTTGTCAGGCTGCGGCGCCGCCTGGGGTTGTCCCGTCGCGTCAGGCTGGGCCGGCGTGTCGTTGGCTGCGTCGGACACGATCGGGCCTTGCTCTGCCATGCGTTGCATCTGGGCGGCGATCGAGTCCATGCACGCGAACTGATTCTTGCTGACCAGATCGTTGAGCATGATGTCGGCGGTCGGGTGGCTCTTGATCGCGTTGGTCAGCTGGTACAGGCCGATGCACACCTCTTGATCCGTTGAGCACTTGGCGAAGTTTTCGATCATGTCCACGAGTTCGTCACCGAGCCGGTCGCGCAAGATCACCAGCGCATCGGTGGAGAAGCCGTCCACGAACTTTCGGGCTCGCTCCGCCATGGAGAGCGCATCGATCTCCGCGCGCATCTTCGCCTCGGCCGCGTCGGCCGCTTGTTGAGCGGGGTCGTTCGATGGTGGAGCGGCGGCCTGGGCACCTTCAAACCCAGGCGGTGTGCCGCCACCCGGACTCGATTCGAACCCGGAGGGGGCGCCGCCACCTTCGAATCCAGGCGGTGTGCTGGCGGCGGCGTCGTTTTGCTGCTGCCGCTGCTGGGCGATGCTTTCCAACCACGCGCCGAGCTGCGGGTTGATGTTTTGCATGACCGACGCGGCGAAAGCGATGGCTGCGGGGCCCATCTTGGCGATGAGGTCGAGGCGGCCTTCGTCCTTTTTTTGGCGACGCAAGCGCTCGATCTCTTCGGCGTGACGGCGCTCGGCGGCGCGCTGCATTTGCTGCTGCGAGTACCAAAACCAGGTGTATCCGGCCTGAAACATTTCCAGCGCCCGCTGGTTGATCGCTTCTTGCTGCTCGTTGTGCTGCGTGACGTGCAGCGCCATCCGAAACAGTCGGTCTTGGGCCTTGTTCGTCTCGGCGTTGGCTTGCTTGAGCGCCTGGCGGTGTTCGTGGCGATCTTTGCGATTCTCTTCGTTGGCCTGGGATTGGCTGCTGAGGATCGTTTTGAGCACCGCGTCGACCTGACCCATCATCAGGGAGAACATGCGCATCATCTGTTCTTCCATCTGGGCCATGCGGTTGAACTGGTACTCGGCGCGCCAGCTCGACTCGTCGTGCTCCATGGGCGCGTAGGGGTCCGAGGGACCAGGTGTGCGACGCTGCGCCTGGCGCGATGCGGCGATCGCCTGGGCTTGTTCGCGGGGGCGCGCCTCTTCTTGGCCTTCGTATGGATCCCAGGTCCAACGCAAAAAGGTTTTGCGGGCCTCCGTGCGCGACTTGTTCCAGTACGTGAGGCGTGCGCGGTACAGCTGAGGCTCTTCTAGCTCCCGCTGTTCGGCGTCGACGCTGGCCATTTCCAGCAAAATTTGGATGAGTTCGCGGGTTTCAAGCTCCGGCGCGTCCTCGGGCTTGTCCGGCACATCGAGGTCGAGGCCGTTTACGGGCTCTCCCTTGTTGTGTTTGTCGAGCAGCTCGACCTCGACCTTCATGAGCCGGGCCAAGATCGGTTCGATCTTCGCGGCGAAGTGCGGGGGAGGCCGGTGCGCAAAGTCGGGTTCTTCGTCGAAAGGCCGGTGGATTTTCATCGCGTCGGTCGTATCAGAGCGCCCAAACCAAAGCAGTAGCTAGCCCCAGGAAAAAAGAAACTGAATGATTTCATGGAGTTGGCCCGTTTTTCTTTTTTTTGACCGCTTTTCGACACGGAATCGCGCGTTTCCCGCGACCGGCCCCCGTGCAAGAAATTTGTGTCGGACGCGCGCTTCATCGCACGCTCGATACGCAAGTTCAACACGGGCGCCGAAAGCGCCCTGTCACCAGCCGCTGAGCCGGCTGCATCGCAGAAAGCAGCACCATGAAGATCCTGCCCAACACCAAGATGACGAAATACAACCCGGACAAGTTCCGGAGCGAAGTGGCCATGCTCAACCCGAGCGATGCGGCCGACGTCGCCACCAACTGGCGTGGCAAGTACGCCGCGGTGAAAAACGAGATGGCCAAGCAGACCGAGAAGTTCATCAACGTCGGCGTCACCGGCGGCACCGCGCTGGTCATGGGCTGGTTCTCCGGCCGCGACATGTACAACAAAAAGGCGCTCATCGAGGACTACAAGGCCGACGTGCTTCGCGGAGAGGTCGAAGGTGTCACCGCCGCCGATATCTCGGATCTCACCGACGCGGAGATCCTCGACAAGTACCTGAGCGACGAGGATCCGACCAAGCTGTTCGGGATCCCCAAGACGCTTCTCGCCACGATCGTGCTCGGCGGACTCGCCGTCTGGAAGCCCTTCGGCAAGAACTACGACCCCTTCGTCGAGTCGGCCGCCATCGGCGCGCTGGCGACGTGGGCCAGCGGCTTCGGTGCCGGACTTGGCTACCAAAACGCCGAGCGGGCCAGCGTCGAAGAGAACGGCAACGGCAACGGCAACGGCGCCTGAGCCACAACGAGCGGAGCTTGAGCCCAGCTCAAGCTCCGCGTCTGTCGTCGTCCGTGGAGAGTGCTCCGCGGACGACCACTGACGCGGAGCAACTTCAACCCAAACTCCACAGGAGACGACACATGGATACGCAAGTCCAACAAATGATGGCCCTCGCCAACCTACAGCGTCAGCCCCAGCAGGGGCAGATGCAGGGGATGCCCCAGCAGCAGCAAGTCGATGTCGGCGCCTGCGGCATGGGTGCCTACCCGATGCAAAACCCCGCCTTCGTCGACAGCGCGCTGCTCGGAGGCTGCAACCAGCCCAACCTCAGCAACAACGTCGTCGACGGCTGCCAGGTGTACCGGCAGTGCGTGTTCCCGGTGGGCGTGTTCTTCTGCGTCGACGCGGAAGGCCTGATCTACCCGTTCGGCACCACCGACATCAGCCAGGCCCAGGGCCAGTCGTCGCTCCGGATCTTCCCCGACCGCGGTCGCCTCCACATCTTCGGCTTCAAGAGCCAGATCGGCTGCAACCGCGTCCTGATCACCTCGATCACCTCGGGCGACTCGGACTTCGAACACATCCAGGGCGAAGGTGTCGACGCGTGTGCGTACAACACCGACAACTGCTACTGCTACGCCAACTGGGGCTGCTTCTCGACGAGCAACAGCTTCCAGCTCCAGGCGCGAGCGATCAGCGGCACCACCGGTTGCGAGCCCTTCGTCGGCACGCTGTGGTGCGTGCGCGAGCAGGCGCTCAACGCCTGTGGCCCGATCCCCAGCTGCCTCGTCGGCTGAGACCAACCACCACCAACACCACCAGCGCAAGCCATGAACCGCAAACGACATACGCCGCGATCGGTCGAGGGGGCGAACTGTCGCCTCGACGACCGAGGCCAAGTCGTTTGCGAGTTCGACGTGCCCAAGCGGTCTCGGGTCCTCAACCCGACGCCCACAAAAGACCAGCCATCCGGGCTGCCTCCCATGTGTGCGGTCGACCTGGCGACGGGCAAGTGGACCTGTCCTGGCCATCCCCAAGATGGCCAGGACGCCGACGTCAAGCGCGTGTTCACGGACGACGTGGGACACAGCTGGGCGGTAGCAGGCGCTAGCGAGGTCACGGTCCCCGCCGTTCGTGGGGTCGCCGTGGGCGCCATCGACCCTCTGGCTCAGGCGAGCCAAAGCATGAGCTACGACGCATACCGTCGTCAGCATGCGCAAAGTCATCAGACCAACCCTGCCTACGGGCGGTCCCAGCAACCGGCGCAGACGCGCCATCGGAGAAACGACATGAACCAGCAATTCGATCAAAACGGAGTCGACGTGGGCCAGCAAGGTCAGCTTCTCGGGCCAGGGGCCATCGGCAACTGCAACCTCCCCAACCTGAGCAACAACATCGCGCCCAATTGCAGCGTGTACCAAGAGTGCATGGTGCCCTTCGGCGTGCGCGTCGGGTTCGACCAGCAAGGCAACGTCTACCAGCCGGAGGCCGCCGGACTGCCCGCCGCAGAGGCGCAAAGCGTCGGTCTGCTGATCGGGACGTCCGCCAACTTCTTCGCCGACCGCGGCGTGCTCAACATCACCGCGCTTCGCGTGCTCGCCCCGACCACCGCCGGCCTGGTGGCGATCGAGAGCATCGAGACCGGTGACGCCGAGTTCAAGCAGCTCGACAACATCGACGCGACCGCGTTCAACACGGACGACTGTGGCTGCTACTTCCCGGCGGGCTGCTTCTCGACGAGCAACAGCCTGAAGATCGAGGGCCGCTCGATCAACGGCACGGAAGACGACGAAGTCGAGCTGTTCTCGTGCGTGTGCTGGTGCACCCGCCAGGCCAGCATCAACAGCTGTGGCCCGATCGCCACGTGCCCGTCGGTCGTGCCGTTCGGCCCGGTCAACATGGCGCAGCCCGTCGCGGTCGCGCCCATGCCTGCCCCGGCCGGCTGATCCAAGCGCCAGCCGTTCGCGGCCGGGGGTCTTTCGGAGACGTCCCCCGCGCCGCGAACGGCTGTGTCGTACCCAGGACATAGCTCTCCGACGCAAGGTGATCGATGAACGGACCTTTCAAGCCCGAGCCGCCTGGCTTTCCGCCGTACCTCGGATCCAACTGGGGCGGGTGCGACCCGATCCCCGACGGCAACGCTGTCGGTCCCGTTCTCGCGCCTGCGATCCCTTGGATCGACCAGTACCGCGTCCTCAAAAGCCCCAAGCCACTGTACCGCAAGGGCAAAGACTTCCTGCTGGAACCGTCGCCCGTGCAGCGCGGCTGCCGTTACTACTTCGACATCACCGTCTTCGCCCGCGAGAAGCAGTTCTTGCGCGAAGAGGCCGAGCAGGTCTTCGGCGGATTTTCGACGGTCGAAGAAGAGATCGGCGCCATGAACGGCGCGCGCCCGAGCAGCCAGCTCAAGGTGCTGCTCCAGTGGTTCTCGGCACGGCAGGAGTATCGGTACATGGTCGCCGACATCGGCACCGGGCTCGACGTCAGCGTCGGTCCGACCAACGCCGTCCGCGGATTTTTGCTGCTGCCCGACGGCGACGCCGCCCCGCCCGTCGAGGACTGGCCGCCGGGCACCGCCGAGCTGGAGAACGAAGTGACCGCCACGATCGTGACCGCGCAGGGCACGATGAATCGAAGCGGCACGTCGCACATTTTCAACGGCCGCTACACGCAGACCGTCTTGCTGCCTGGCGGCGAGATCCCAGCACCGGCTTTCG
>Ga0180438_10010915_pt1 | contig 11068 bp, 7 predicted proteins | sample SS_ome_12_FD_132455 | JGI IMG/M metagenome (GOLD analysis project Ga0180438, IMG submission 132455) | Hypersaline lake sediment archaeal communities from the Salton Sea, California, USA - SS_3_D_2 metaG | ecosystem: Environmental > Aquatic > Non-marine Saline and Alkaline > Hypersaline >... | reverse complement strand
TTCTGTCTTCGAAGTCGTGGACTGCAGGCTCTGTTCCATTATCTTCAAAGCTATCCTTAAATTGGCTTGAGTCCAAAGAAGCGGCACAACGTCGCCGGGCACATATTGGTTGTCTTCGATATAATACAACTCCGGGCATTCAAATTCTTCTGTGATCTGACCCAGCGAACGGTTTAAATGATGGATTTGTTTGTCAAGGAAATCTTCATTTCCGGTCTTCTGAAACCTGGTGCCGTAAATTACCGAGATGATGGGATCGAAGATGCACCATTGTGCTTCGCCTCCCTTTGTAGCCAAAAGAGCATCGCGTGATGAAATATCGTAGCCGCAGTGGCTCGTCCTTCTTTCCGGAGGTAATTTTTTCTTGTAGTCGGGCGCCCAAAAAGAATCCCCGATATACCTTCGAATACCATAGTCTCCCTGCAAGTTGTCTGTTACGTCGCCAAGAATCCGATCGGCAACAGGTTGCCCTACAACCTGCAAGGGATAAATCAGGAAAAGTAATGCGGCGTCATATCGCCTTTTTTTCGAGGACTCGTCCTGGATGCATTCTCGCGGAAGGATCCTTCGGAGCGACTTTTTGCCGTTGTTGATCAACTGTGCCAACATCGGAGCCACAGACTCATTCTTGTATTTGCATTCGAAGCCCGTTTTTCGGAGCAACTGTTGGAGCTCCCTGAGTGCAGCCACCACCACACCGATGCTTGAAGCGCATATTTTTCGCGTTTCCTCCCAGTGGCCGCTATCCTCATCTTCCCAGTAGCGAATCGTCTTGAAATAAAGGGCGAAAAGCGCCAGCATATTCATTTCTTTTCGATGAATTTCAATAATCTCCTGATTTGCCAAAGTGGCACAAAACCACAGGAAGTACCCCAAGGCATCGTTCTGAGCGTGTGCCCATGTGCCTCTGTTTTCTACGAGACGTTGACCGTTAAAACGGATATGTGGTCTTTTCATCGGATCTTTTGGAGCAACTCCAGATTCTATCGCATCCTTGAAACGTCTCTGATATTTCCTGAAAAAAGTCATGAGTGCATTGACATTCTTGGCTGCTGTTTCGGTATCGCCGACAGCGTAGTGTGCATGCGCAACATGGATGTTATCCCTCACCCACACGTTTGCATACCCCGTATACTCTGTCTCTTTATTGACTCTTGCTGCGGGAAGGAGGCCATTTGCCAATGCAGAGAATTCAAAAGTACCCTTGTCTTCCAGGAGTGTTCTTATCCGCTGAATCTCTCGTAAAGTATAACGAGCGTCACTCCTGATCCTTCTACGAAGCTCCTCATTATGAATGATAAGCATTGATTGTCTCCAAATACGGCTTACCTTCGGATCCGATACCACTATTCGGCATGATTCGTAATCCTTATCGCGTCTTATGTCAATGACGCCTCTATGCAATGAGACCAAATTTTGATAATATATGCATGAATCCTTTGCATTGTCCGTTTTGACTTACGTTGCTCTGGAGTGAGAAATGAGCAAAGCGTTTGAGGAAATGACAATGGCCCGTGCGAGCACTTGCAACAGGGTAGCTGTGATTACCGCTTTGCTGTTAATTGCCGGCGTCTGCCGGGCGGAGGACGACGTCTACTGCATCGGCAGCAGCTATACTATCGATCATCAGTACATCAATTCCATGGCCGATTCGGCGGGTATTGATATCAAGGCCGGTCACAGCGAGATTTATGGCAATATGAACAGTATCCGGCAGCGTGCCGAAGGCAAACCTATTAACCCGGGTAATCCGCTCCATGATTTGGCCACGGGTACCGTTGACGTCCTGGCGATGACGGCAACGCGCCCCTGGCGCTATACCGAATCCGAGGCCGGGGCCTGCGCCTACTTCAGCAAGCTGCTTCTGAAGCACAATCCGGGCGCCCGCATCTTCATCCATGATTACTGGACTGTTTCTCCGCCGGACAGATCGCTCTACCCGGAACTGCACGGCTGGGACAACGTTCGGGGCATGAATTTGGGTGCGATCAAGATAATCCACCTGATGGGCGCCGAACTCAACCATCGGGTGTACATCATCCCGATAGGTACGGCCGTTCAGGTGATGAGAGAGAAAATCGCGGCCGGGGAATTGGAAAACTATAAAAGTCCCGATGATTTGATGAGCGACAGCATCCACCTGAGCGAGATGGGCCGCTACATCCAGGCCTGCCTTACGTTCTGCGGCGCTTACCGATACGACGTCCGCAAGCTGCCGGGAGACGTGGTCGGCGGCAGGGGCTCGCGAAGGCTCAAATTCAGCCCCCACGATGCCAAGGTTATCCATAAGGTTGTTTATGAGACGGTGCGAAACACGCCATATTCGGGCTGGTATAAGAATGAGCCGGACAGCCTCAATGCGTACCTGAAACACCTGCGTGCGGGCCTTACGAATTGGGAATCGTTCGACAAGCTGCACTCGGCTTCCGGCACGGGCACGTTCACCGGCGACAACGGCATAGAATGGACATACACCAACATCAGCACCGGCAAGGACGGCGAGATTCTAACCGACGCCTTCGTAATCATGCGCAAAGGCTCCGCGATCTCGGCAACGATCGGCGGCGGCATGACCGACCTGCATTTTGCCATGTACAAGGGTGCAGAAATCGAAGTTACGATTGACGGCAAATCGATGGGGACATTCCAACCCGTCCGAGAGGGCGGCTGGAACAACCATTATTTCAAAATCAAAGACCTAAATAAGATCGGCGAAGTAAGAGTACAGTTCACCTGCAAGAGCCGCGAAGCGATCATGGACAATATCTCATGGACAGTCCCCGATTAGCCTCAAGAATTTGCTCAGTGCAATTGTGGTTTTGCGCTGACATCGGATGGCTCGCGAGGCTATAATGGGATATTTAGCGAAGTATCATGTTTTGAGATAACGCCAAATGAAAGGGGCTGGAAAATGGACACCAAGGATTTGACAAGACGGCAATTGCTCGCGGCGGCTTCGGCCGGTTCGCTGGCCGGGATTGCATCGAGGAACATTGGCGCCTACGGCAACGTCACGAAGAGGGCGACAAAGCTGGCGATACTGGGCGGCGAGCCGGTCAGGAAGAACAAGAGCTGGCCGAGGTGGCCGTACTGGGACGAAAAGGTAGTGGACTCGGTCGTCAAGACGACAAGGAGCCGGATATGGTGCAGAATCCAATCGAAGTCGGGGACAGTGCCAACGCTTGAGAAGAAATTTGCCCGTCTGATCGGGACTAAGTTCTGCGTCGCTACCGGCTCCGGCACGCAGGCTTTGCACACGTGCGTCGAAGCGCTTGGAATCGGCGCCGGCGACGAGGTTATCACCTCGCCTTATACCGATCCGGGAACCATCGCTTCGATACTATCTGCCCGGGCGCTGCCGGTAATGGCCGATCTGGATTGCGAATCGTATCAGCTCGACCCCGACGACGTGGAAAGGAAGATCAACGAAAACACCAGAGCGCTGATGCCCGTGCACCTGGGCGGCCAACCTGCCGACATGGACAGCATCATGAAGATTGCGAAGAAGCACAACCTTAAGGTGATCGAGGATGCCGCCCAGGCTCATTTGTCTGTGTACAGGGGCAAGAAACTCGGGACAATAGGCCACCTCGGCTGCTTCAGCTTTCAATCGAGCAAGACGATTGCCTGCGGAGAGGGCGGCGCCATTCTCGGAGACGACGAAGAGTTGATGGACAAATGCTACACCGTGCACAACCACGGCACGTCCCGCCGGGGACGGACGGAAGTAGCCGGGCCGAAATATCGCATGAACGAATTCGAGGCGGCGGTCCTGCTCGGCCAGTGGGACGGCGTAGAGGAGCGTTTCGCCCGCCGAAACGAAAACGCGGCACGGCTGACATCCAGGCTTAAGGACGTTCCCGGCATACGCACGCAGAAACTCTACGAGGGTACTGAAAGCGGGTCGTTCTATCTCTACCCAATGTCATATCTGAAGGAAGAGTTTGGCGGCATCGACCGCGACACGTTCTTGAAGGCCCTGCGCGCCGAAGGTGTAAGCCTGAGCCCGTACATCAAGAATGGGCTGCACAAGGAGCCGTGGAAAGACCACATTCTGGGCCGCCCGGTCTATAAGAAGATGTTCTCGAAGAGAAGGCTGAGGGAATTCCGTGAACAGTGCGAATGCCCCAAATGCGACCAGGTCTGCCGGGAGATGGTGATGATCTGGGCATCCGGACCTCTACTCGCGACGAAGGACGACATGGATGACATAGCCGACGCGATCATCAAGGTCTACGAGAACAGGGACAAGCTCCGCTCGATCTGATTACCCGCCGGATTGGATTCGGCCGATCAAATCAAGGGCTTTTTTTATCATTATCTCGCCGGCGCCTTTGGCGAGGTTCGTGCCGGTTCCCGATTCGTAGCCGCCTTCGTCATAAGCTTCGCTGTGGCAGACGTAGCCGATTGGGTCGTTGGCAAGTGCGATGATGAGCAATTTCCGCATGCCTGCTTTTCTCTTTATCTCCAGGCCGATCTCAACGAGCACTTCGCCGGGCAGCCCAAGAATGTAGAGTTCGCCGAGCTTCAGTATTTGAAACTCTGTAGTCAGGTGTTTCTTGTTCTCACCGGCGTCCATTATCCTGTCGGGCGAGAGGTCCTGCTTGAGCGGCATCGTGATTTCCGTCGTCATAGCTTTGATTTCGATGTTGTCTGTTGTCGGCACAAACTGTAGCCGCCTGATGGCTTCACCGGCGATGGCTTTGCCGATCTGAAAGCGAGCATCCCTGCCGCGTTTTAGAGGAACTATGTCGCCGGATGTGCCTGGCGTGAAAAGGCAAATTCCACCCTCGGCCTGTTCTACGAGACGTGTAGCCTCGCCCGGAAAGTCGGCGGATAGCGAATAGAACCAGTCTTCGTATCCGCTGCCGCTAACGGCGTGGCAAGCGAAATTGACAATGGAACCAACGATTTGTCCGTTGGGATCGTCGACTCTTAGAATCCACATCTCCGGATCAATAGGGCCGAAAGTCAGTTCAGGCTCCTCCGGCGGCAGTGTGAATGTCACTCGCGTTTCTCCGTCTGCATCCTGCCTGATTGCCCTGGTGGCGGTCACTTCAGGCGGGAGGCTGAAGGACATTTTCACCGAGCCGTCGGCCAATCTTGTCCGGCGGTTGTAGACGATCTCAGGAAGCCGGCCTCTGGCGGCGCCGAGCTTAACGTCCTGCATGTTCTTATGTGCGATAAAGACCGAATTAGCCATCTTCTTGACGAGCGTCCGCACATAGTCCGCATCGACTTTGTTGTCCGGATTATCGGGTCCGAGTTTCGTTCTGGAAAAGAGCCTGGGGCCGAAGTGAGTGTGCGTAGCGCTGATCAGGACGTTTTGTTCGGGGATGCCGGTCTTGTCCTTCACGATCGCGCGCACTTTGCTTGTGATTTGCGGGGGAATCCACAGAAGATCAACTGAAATAATCGCCACGGCATTCTTGCCGTTATCGAGAACCAGCGCCTTGGCGTACAGGTCATCGAAAATATCATCGCTCGGCTTGTCCCGGCTGGCGTAACCTGAAAGCCACACGCCAACGGGAGGCGTGATGTTCACTTTTGCAGACCCGCCCCTTAGTGTGGCGTGGGCAGCAGGGCAAGAAACTGAATCGCACAGCAGAATAGCGGTCAGTACCAAAATAGTCTTGAAATAGAATTTTTTTCGCATGGTTCTTGTCTCCAATAAGTCATCGAGATGTGCTCTCGTATCTGGTCATCGAATCCAGGTCCCATTGGCTTGGCTCGAAAGCTCGGCTCTTCTGCCGGATTTTGGGATAGCCGCCGACGTCTTTCTCGCTGTCAATGACACGGTTTGTTCCCTCCCGCAACTGACGGACGATACGTCGGTCCGTTTCGTCACGGTCCCATGGGCGAGCCCCGGCGTTTTCAAGCACATAGGCTTCAACTTCATCCGCCGGTCGCAGATCGATCCCCTCGGGCCGGGATGGCCGGACTTTCAACGCCTTGCACTGCTTTGGAAGCCCTGTGGACGCGAGAAGAAGAGGCGGATTCTCCAATTTCCCTCTATGATCGAAGATCAGGTTGTCTTCCATGAAGATAACCAACAATCCGCTGCCGGCGAAATGGAATAAGGGCATGCCTTCTTTGGTATTAGGTCCGCGCTTCATTACGTTTCCGACAATGACCATTTGCCCGACGGCGTAGGGATGTCCCGTCCATTCACTCGCCGAAAGGTTGTAGTGAATAGCTGCACTCCCGGGATTGTAGATGTAGTTGTTGGCGATCAGGCCCATTGCGCCGCCTTTGAAAAATGGATTGCGCCGGACGTTGCTGGCGTACAGGTTGCCGATGATCGCGATGCCTGTCGCGTTGTCGTGAACCAGCGAGCCTTTCGAGTGTCCTCCTTTGGAGTGCGTGGAATTGTTCAAGCCCTCGGCTATCAAGCAGTTGCTGAAAGTAATACTGTGGGATGTATTCGTCCGCCACTGATCGAGATTCGACCCGTCGAATCGCGGACCGGAGGCCGACAGATTTTCGTCTGTGGCCCAACTCACAGAACAGTGATCGACAATCACGTCATGCGCACCGCCCGAGGTGGCAATCGCATCTACCTCCCAGCCGCTCTTCTTGGCGGCCCCGCCTTCTCCGGGTCGCACGCGAATATGCTGAATGATTACGTCATGTGTTCGAATCGTGATTCCGCCCCTGACAAACGTTACTCCGGGACTTGGCGCGGTCTGGCCAGCAACGGTGAGACAGGGCTTTGTGATCGGAATGATGGCTCGGTCCAGGTCAACTACTCCGGCTACTTCGAAGACTACTATGCGAGGGCCTTCTGCCGCAACAGCGGCGGCGAAGGACCCTGGGCCGTCGGCTTTGAGGTTGGTGACGCGGATAATGTGTCCGCCGCGTCCGCCGCGAGTCGAGGCCCAACCATAATCGGCGACATGCCCGGGCGGTGGCTTCACGGTCGCGCGGGCGACCCGGCACGGGACAAGGCCGCCGATTGTCATGATTAGAATGAGAATAAAAGATCGTAATGCCATATGTCAACCTCCAACTCGCATCTATCCATCCGGTAAATGCAGATTCTTGACGAAGTCTGTCAAAGCATAAATGGTGTCCAGATTGTAACTTGGTTCGAAATGATAGACGAATTCGAGATCGCCGCTACCGTTTTCTTCCACGATGCGTCCGGCCCAGTTCAGAATCGGCTCGGTGCTTTGGGCGGACATATCCTGCGGCAGAGGAGCGACACTCAGCGGCATATCATTGCCGAATACCTCTCGCATGCGCTTGATTGAAGTGTCGCCGCCGAGATCGACGGAGAACAGATTTTCAATTCGAGAGAACGGCTCGGCATAGTCTGTACTCGGGCCGCATGAGTGCAGGCGAACCGGGCCGAGTTCTGTGCCGATTCTCGACGTGGCCGGCACAACAAAACGCTCCACCATCTCCGGGCTAACCAGGCAAGCCGAGCATTCGCCGACATGTACGCCGGTTATGGGCAGGTCCGCGATCTGCGAAAAGTGCCGGCAGAGAATTATGTATGCCTCTGCAATCCAGTCCATGATGTCCAGGCATCGCTGCGGCTCGGAGACCATGTGCATGAAGATGTTCTCGCCGAGAAATTTCTGCGCAGATGTCAGCATGCCGTGGATGGTGGCCCGGCCGGATAAGTCCCAGGAGAAGGGCGGTATGGGCCAGAGCGGCTCCTGTAACTGAACGATCTGCTCGTCCAAGAGCCGGATCAGCGGATGTTCGATCAAGCTCTGCGGTGATGGCAAGTCCGAAGGGGCTTTGCCGGCGAGACATCGCGGCGTAATGTCGGCGTCATGGCTCGCGTCCGGCACAAATTCCGCTCCCAGCAACATTCCCAGAATCATGTTCGGCTGAATGCCCCCGATCAGAACCTGATTCCTATCCCAATAGTCGATCTGCCCGAGATTGGATTCCGAATAAAATAGTCGCATGCCGGCGAAGCGTTCGGCCGCATATTCATTGCACTTTGTGTCGATGGCATGGCGTTTTTCCGGCTTGAAGTAGTAATCGCGGTCAAACTCCACACCCAGTGTTTCAGCCATCCATGCCTTTGATAGCGTGCCGGAGATTTTAATCATCACGTGGCCATCCAGGAAAACAAGTGCATGTCATATATCGCTTACTCGAACGGGTTTGCCCGACTGCGCCGAGATATCCGCAGCAAAGCACACGGCCTGAGTTTTCGCCGCATCATCCAGGTCCGGGAACGGCCGCTTGCCCTCGATTATGCAATCGAGAAAATGCGAGACTTCGCCCTGGAATGGATGATGGGCGACGTCACCGCTGTCCGGCAGAATGCATGGTATTTTCATGAAATCGTTCTGCCCAGGAAAGAGCTTCGGTGCGTACAACTGATCGTTACGCAGCGAGCCCTCGGTGCCATAGATACAGATGTTGAAGCGGTAGGGCATCTGCGCATCGAAGGTCGTCGTGCTGCGTCCAACCTTGCCGTCATCGAATTTGACATTCACCGAGATTGTACCGGGATATTCAATTGGATTGTCGGTTTTGGCCTGGTACGCGCTTACGTGCTCGGCCTCGCTTCGAGCGAACCATCGCAGCGCGTCTATCGCGTGACACCCTCCGGTCAGAATAGCAGTTCCGCTCTTTTCGGCGCTGGCGTACCATTTTTCATCCTCTGTCATCCATATTCTGTGAAGGTAATCGACCTCGACCATGAAGATGTTGCCGAATGTTCCCTTGTCGATAAGCCGGTCAATCGTCATCAGCAGAGGATTCCAGTGCAGCACAAAGCCGACGAGGGATTTGACGCCTGTCTTTCGCACCGCTTCCTGCTGTCTTCGCACATCGGCCATCGTCAGCGCCACGGGCTTTTCCACAATCACATGTTTGCCGGCCTCGGCCGCTGCAACCGCATATTTCGTATGCAGGTTGTGCGGCACGCTGATCACAACAACATCAATATCATCTTGTTTGAGCATCTCGGCTGCATTGGTATTTATACTGCACTGCAAACCGCATTCGTCACGATATCTCTCAGCGTTTGCGGTGTTCTGGTCGACCAGTCCACGGATTTGCGAACGCTCATCGTTCTCGAACGCCTTTATGTATTCCTGCGCCACCCAGCCGCACCCTATTATGCCTGCACCAAGTTCTTTCATTTGCCGACTCCTTTTTTTTCTAGTACTTCATAGCATCTGCTCTGCCTGCTGTCATTGCGCGGCCTGCTTTGCAGGCCGCGGCAATCTCAGATGTCAGGGTTGAGATTGCTTCGCTTCGCTCGCAATGACACCCATCGCTTCAACCGTTATGAACAACTCCTCAAGCATAGAATCCTGCGTATCGCTCCATTGCATCCATTGCCGCCCTGGCGTTCCGGATCGGTACGCCAGGGTAGAGCCCGTAAATCATCATCAGACCTCCCAGCGGGCTGCCGAGCTTCTCAACTTCCTCCCGGATCAGCCCGTCAATCTGCTCCGGCGTGCCGAAACGCGTAATCTTCTGGCGATCTATGTCGATATCTATGCAGACTCTACCCTTGAGATTTGCGGCTATCCAGTCGATACCGTTGACGAGGTCCTGAAGATTGAGAGCATCGACGCCGCTGATGGTAATGTCGCCGACGAGGTCGCGAATATCCCCGTCCGAGTGCATGTGCACCAGACAGCCCGCTTCGCGCGCCGGCGCCATCAGGCGTTCGTACATCGGCTTTATGTACCTCCGAAACTGCTCCGGCGAGAGCATAGGACCGACCTGCATCCCGAGGTCCTCAGGATATCGCATCATTGCAACTCCAAGATCGAGGTATCGCCGAACAATCTCTGCACTGAAGTTCTCAACCATCTCAATTAAGCGCCGAAGCCTTTTCTCGCCGTCCGTCATATCCAGCAGGAGATTCTCATAGCCTCGCAGGTAGCTCAGCCGCTGAAACGCGTGGCCGTGTTCGAGACTGCCGAAGTAACGTTTTCCGTTCGATTCGGCGGTATGCACTTTGCGTTTGATTGCGGCCCAGTCGATTTCAATGACGCCGTTCGTCAAATCCGGATCCGGCGGTGTGTAGCTATCGAATTCGCTCCAGTCCCTCAGAGGATGGCCCGTGACTGCGCCGGTAATGCCGTCGTCGGTGGTTTGCCAGATGCATCCCCAGGCGTCGGTGTAGGGCGCCCCTGCACGCTCGAAAGGGGCCAACTCGGACTGCTGATCACGGTCGCCTTTAAAATCGGGAAATAACAGCCGGTGCTCGCCCATCAGTTCGAGCAGAACTTCCCGGCGGTAGTGATGCCGGCATGCCGGATTGATCCAAAAGATCATGGGGATATAATCCGGCCGCTCGAATCTGATTGCCCGGATTGTGTTGTCGTCGATCGTGTCCATCAATTTCCGACTCGCAGATTATTCAACTTCGACAACTCTGCCCGATGCGGCTGACTCGTAACATGCGGCGAGGACTTTCTGACTTCGCAGACCAAGCTCTGCAGTAATGACAGTTTCACGATCGTCGATGATTGCCTGACTGAATTCTTCGATCTCGGCCTGATACGTGTTCACCGGCTCCGGGGCTATGACTATCCCCTTGTCCCGGTCTCTGGTCTGCTGAGCGTCATAGTCTTTGCCCTGGTCTTCGACAAACGCGACCATCTCGCCTGCCGGTCCCTGGCCGATAGTCCCTTTGGCGAGTATCGAGCCCTGCGAGCCATAGAGTTCGAGCACGTTTTTGCTGCTCGCATCGGGAATACAGAAGAACGTATCTACTGTTGCCAGCGTGCCGTTCTCGAAGAATAGCATGGCGGTCGCGCTGTCTTCGGATTCGTAATGGTGAATCGTGTTATTTACAAAGCAATTGACTTTGGATACAGGTCCGAAGAACATCTCCAGCAGATCGATGCAGTGCCCTCCCATGTCGATCAGAGAGCCTCCGCCACCGGTAGCCGGATCCTGCCGCCAGGCCCCGTCCATCGGCGGATACCAGCACGAGAGCTGCGCACGTGCGTACGTCGGCTTGCCGAGTTTGCCGTCATTGATGAGCTTGAGGGCTTCAAAGTGCTGGGCGACGAATCGCATCATGAACGCACAGCCGAGCTTGACGCCCGCCGTTCTGCACGACTCGATCATTTTC
>Ga0180438_10010914_pt1 | contig 11068 bp, 6 predicted proteins | sample SS_ome_12_FD_132455 | JGI IMG/M metagenome (GOLD analysis project Ga0180438, IMG submission 132455) | Hypersaline lake sediment archaeal communities from the Salton Sea, California, USA - SS_3_D_2 metaG | ecosystem: Environmental > Aquatic > Non-marine Saline and Alkaline > Hypersaline >... | reverse complement strand
TGGGCCGCCCTCTATGGGCAGCTCTAGCAACGTGCCGGGGATAAGGCTGGGCGGAAGTGATAGGTCACCCTTCACCGGCAGGTGAAAGGTAAGGGGGGCATAGAGTAAAGCAGTTGTCTGTTGTCCTGGCGTACGTCCAGCCACGCTCACGTCGGGCGGAGCTTCGTCCAACCAGCCAAGCAAAGCCAGTCCGCGGGATATGCCACCCTCTGCACCCCAGGGGACTCTTGAGGACATTTGCGAAAACCCACTACCTTGGTCCAAGACGTTTTCAGCTACCATGCGTTTTACCTCGGCCTCACGCGGCCGGCCGCCAGGTCCCGATTGCATGAATTGGTCCCCGTATATCAGGTAGCTGAGCGGCTGGCCAAAATCGCGGTCTGTTGAGTTGCTCAGCTCCAGGGTCACCGCGACTTCTTGACCAGGCCCCAGCTCATCCAATCGCACGAAGTGGTTGCCCATTATAAGGACGCTGTCCTTTAGGGTATGGGGGGTCTGGTTGTGCACCGTACCCGTCAGGGCTTCGTCCTCGAACTTCAAATCGGCTCCGATTTTGCCAAAATCAGACTGGATGCCCTCGGTCATAAAGGTCTGCATAGACCATTGGTTCACGGCCAGACCACGCACCAAGCTTGGCTCGCCCTGGACAAATACAATCTCACCGCCTGCACCGGCGTTGCTCGGCCCCCAGGGATTGTAGTCGGGCGTCAAGGGGCTGAGCAGGCCACGGTCTCGCACCTCGATCTCATAGGACTGGCGTGCTGGCGAAAAAAGGCCCAGATAACTGGTCACGTTGGCTGCCCCGTCGGAGCCTAATTGGATGACGGCGATTTTGTTCAAGATCAGATCCGTGCCTCGCAGTGCGTAGCCCAGACCGAACGCCCCCGCGGAAAATACCACGGTGATCAGGGGGACGCTGACCCAGGCCCAGTGCAGTCGTTTCTGCCACCGCAGCACCAGGTAATTGATCGGCCCCACCAACACCACATAGAATATCAACAAAAGGCCCAACCCGCGAATGGAAGGCAACTCCAAAGTCGGCAGGCGAGAGAGTGCATACGTCATCTGGCCTGCCTTCATCTGCCGCGCCGACATATCTGGGGGAAGCCACTCCGGATAGGCTGCGCCCGGTGAAAGTAGTCTCTTCCAAAACGCGGTAGTTCCCGTCCAGGCGTCAAATGGAGACGCCGCCAGGTCGAGGGCCACGAAATCGACAAAGCCGGCCCCGACGGCTCGTTCGCGCACCAAAGGCAGGCCATCTTGGGCGACCAACGTCCGGCCTTCCGTTTCGTCACCAGTGGCCACAACAAATGGACCCGGCACACGGATGGACTCCGATCCAGCGAAATTGGCCAGGGCTGACACGCTATCTGTCTCCAACTCGCCGCGAGGCAGGAATGGCAGTATCGAAGCGGGGAGCCCAGCAACAGTTCGCTGAGCGCCGGGGCCGCCCCCGATCACCAATCGGCCACCTTCGCCTACCCACCCCTCCAATACCGTCTTCTGCTCAGGTGTAAGTGATGACGTGTCAGTGTCGTTCAGGATCAGGGTGTCAAAAGAGCGCAAACCTTCTGCCCGCTCCGGCAGATCTTCTGGCGAGAGATCAATCAACGTTTTGGGCCGCTCCCGACCTGGCAGCGACGCACCCAACATCAGTCCTAATGCACCTCTCTCCGGGGCTACCAGGCCCACATGGTAGTTGATGTTGGGCTGAGGGTTGACCGGAACTTTCTGAGAAAGCAATACTTCTTCGTCCGCTACTAATTCTACCTCCAAGACGTGCGAGAAATTATTGGGCAGGACATAGACGGGGATGAGTTTTCGGGAGCCGCTGGGCAATGGCGCCGGGGCGGCAAAAGTTGTCGCACCCCAACTGCCGGGCACGCGTACCTGTACTTCGGCTTCAAGGTCAGGACCGCTGTTCTCCAGTTGGACCCACACCGGCAGCCACTCGCCGTACTTGAAATAGCCGTCAAAGGCGGCCTGTGCTTCCATTCTGGGACCGGGTGTCTGGGTCGGGGGCGCAGACCAGGCAGGGGTTGCCAGCCTGCTGCTCGATAGCACGAAAAGAATGAGTGCTGTGACGCACAATCGTTTCATCCTCTTGCCTTTCCGACAATACTTGTCATCCCCTATCCGTACCTTTTCGAACCTACAGCGGCTTTTATCTTAGATCTGTCTCTTGCTGAAACCAATTATAGCACCAATTGATGAAACTTTCATTGCGGGCAACTGTCGATTGGCGGCCTATTGGCTGACGCAGGCCAGAGAGCGCCTGCATACGCGAGACATAGACGTCATAACAACTCTGGTAGTTCCCAGCGTATAGAATCTACTCAGCAGGGTTGCCGTGAATGGATATACAGTATAAGATAGAAACTCGCCAGATGCATCGGGCATCTGGCGAGTCCCCAGATCAGACGAATAGCTGGTTCTGTGCTTGGCAATCGGAGTGGTGGACACTCTGCGAATTACAAGTGTTTCTGAGTGTCCATTGCCTCGTCAAAATCGCCGATAAAGCGCCACCAATTGGTTAATGGGCGTCCTTGATACGTCAGATCGTTGTTGGCTCCTGGTAGGTTCTGCATCCAGTAAATGAACCACGTCAAGCTGTCGCAATTCCAGCGCGTGCAATTCATTCGTTGTTTTTGGCCGCTTCCATCCGGCTTCCAATCCTCAATGTCGGTCCACACGTAGTTGGGATTAGCCCAATCGTAGTCTCGTTCTGCGTTAGGGGGGTAGTGGGCCCAGCCGCAGCGGCCTTCACCAGGCTTACCCACAAACTTGTCCCAAAACAGGTGAGGATCAATGAAACGTAGCACCGCTTCGATTTGGTGCATATGGTCTTCCACCGCCTCAGATGCGCCCCGCTGATAATTGTAGTGATAGACCGTGTAAGTCTTGTCTAGCATAGGCAGATCATTTGGGTCCCGGTCGCTGTTGCTGATGTCTCCATAGGGGCCCGCCATGTTGGACTCCCAGATATCAATCACCCCTCCGTGATAGCCCCACAGCCAGACTTCTTTGATGCCTTGTTCTTCTACCCAATGCCCGATATCTACCCGGTGCATGATGGCATTATAATCCGTCATCGGGGTTTGATGTCCTGGTTTATGATACGTGGGCAGAGGCTCCAAGAACTCAAGAGTCTGGAGGATGTGGTAACGCAGACTGGGTTGGGCGCCAGGGTCTTTATAGCCATGGTACATGCTCCCCGTCTCCAGCGCTCGGATCACCCGTTGGGTCGTTTCGACCGTGTGGCGGCGGATTGTTTCCAAAGGCGCACTCACGTCACCGGTCACCTGGTGATCGATCTGACCTCCCTTAACAGGGAAGTAGCTGATGACCAGCACTGGAATGTCGTAGACATCCGCAGGGTAATCAGACGGAGCACTCTCTTCCAGCCTCGCCAGCGGCTGGAGGCTTTCCCCGTGCGGGTCGATGGCTGGTTGGTCGTGAGCAGTCGACTTGAACAACTTCCTGAACCGAGCGCGAATGTTCATGTCCGTAACCTCGCCTGGATGAGACCTCGTTGCCCGTTAACCATCCACTTTGGGTCATCTTCCCACAACCGCTCAGCCTCGGTCTCGTCCAGGCCGACAATCAATTCCGCCTTCATAGTGCGCAGGGCGACGAGCGGCGCCGGGAAATAGGCCGTTGCTTGCTCAAAGGGCGTGGTCGGTGGCCAGTGCACATCCCCAACCAAACGCCGGTAGTTGACGTCGCCCTTGAGGATAACCAGGTCCACTGAAGCCAGCTCTTCCCGAAGGTCATCGGGCAACTGGAAATAGAAGAGGCTGGTTGCATAATGCCAGTGGGTACGCAGCCTAAGTTGCTGGGTATCCAGGTGCGATCGCAGGCGCTCTTCTGATGCATGGGCTATGTCTCCCCCTGTTTTCAGCGCGACCAATCCCGCCTCTACGTCGTCCGGCATGGCGTCCGAGACAAAGAAGGGTTGTGGCTTGAGATGCAGATCGACCCGCTCTGCCAGGCCTTCACCCAGTATGAAGTCGGTCAGGGCCAGGTCCATCAGGAGCTCGGTGCCGGCGTTGTCCGTGATAATGCCCAATCGGCGCCCAGGTTTTTGTGTCAAGTATTCCCAAACCCGTTGAGTATCATTCACCAGCAAGTTTCTGTGTTCGTCCTCATACCGGGCGGCGCGCCCCACCTGGGTGGCCACGTTGTAACTCAGGTCGGTGCGATTGCCCCACAAGCTGGCGTGGAGCAGCCTTTCAAATCGGGCTCGCGGTTCGGCGGGCGCCTCTTTCAGGACGAGGTTAGCTAGGCGGGGCGCGGCATCCGGCTTCCACTCTGTCGCTTTTGTAGCTGCATAGGGATCAAAGCCGTATGTTGCGCCGGGGAGGAAATAGCGCGTGGCTTCGAGCACGCGGCGATACATGAAAGCTTCTCCCCAATACCAGGGAATATCGAGCCAGGTGCGACCCAGGTAGGGGAGCGACACCTGATCCCAAAATGCTTTATCCGGCGTCTCCTGGCGCAACCCGCGGACCGTATCGTTTAGGATTTCTATCCGTAATTCCTCCAATGCGCCATGAATATCGTTTGGGAACGAATTCAGCTCAATTGTCTCCTGAATAATACGTGGGATGCGAACCGCGAATGTACGTTGGGCAAAAGAGTCCGGCTCAGAGGTCAGGATGAGCGGTGGCAATGTTTGAAGATCAACTTGGGGCGTTGGAACTTCGAATGGGCTCAATGTGTTCTCCTTATGCGCGATTCACTGTTCTTGATAGAGCAGTTCGAAAATGAAATTCGCAACCTGGTCCGCACCATTGGAGTCCTTGCGATGGATGCGCCGCAATGCCAAAAGTTCTGCCAGGGACGACAGCCACTCTCCACTCTGAAATTGCGCTTCCGTGATAGGCAGCCCCCTCATTTCCTGTTCTATAAAGGCGGTCAAGGTCAAGGTCTCGCGAAATCTGGGGCGTCCGACGTAGCCAAAGGGTATTCCCGCGTCGTAGACTTCAGCCACAGTGCTGTAGCCTGCTTTGCCGATAACCGCATCAGCGGCGTTCACCAGGTCGGGATGAAAGAAATCCGAGTGGTTTGGTAACGGCGTTATCCTCTTTGTCCACGTTCGGCGGCCTGTGTTTGTAGGAGATGGGTCGGGGTCGGCACCAGGTATGATGAAGTGCACATCGTCTTGTTCGGCTAAGCGCTCCAGGAAACCATATCGCCAGGGAATCCCCCCCATAGTGATCAGAACCATCTTCGCCTGGTCCGGTATCCCTAGCTGTTGGCGGACCTTCTGGCGCGAGGTTCTTTTCTTCCGGCTGACCGGAGATGTGGTTAGATCGACCTTGCCGGGGCGGCATACCGGCTGGGTTTGCACGTGGTAATCGGCCGTACCGAACAACTCACCCAGGTATGTGATGTGTTGTTCCAGTTCAGGGGCATCCTGGGAATATGCTTCATAGATATAATCCCAGGTGAAATTCTCGATCAGGACTGACGGGATACTCACCTCCCCGGCAACTGCAATGCCCATCGGGGCGATATCGCATAACACCAACTGACATTCAAGTTGGTTTATCTGTTTGGCTAAATCCTGGATTGAGCCAGCGTCAAAGGGCAAGAAAGCATCCAGTCGCTTCACCGTCTCGGGCATGTCTTCGGCCAATGATGTTTTCTGCACCAGACCTATGTCGGTGAGTATAGGGTGATAACCGAAAGGCCCCGAGAGCGAATCTTGAAAAAACCAACGGGGCACCTGGGTGAAGATCTCGAAGCGGATTGCTGAATCGCTTTGCTGAATGGCTGCCATCACCGCAGACGCTCGCGCAGCGTGGCCGTAACCGTGTGGGGTGATGAAATACGCAATCCGGCGTTCCCCGGACTTTTCGCCGTATCCTGTCATAGACTTGTAGCTCTCTGCCAATGCCAAGCTAGTTTTCTTAGCTCATGTTCAGAACTAGTGCAGTTGGGCACAAATAACTGCACAGTAATCGTAGGCTTGAACGCCCAACTGCTTAAGTATTTCGCGGTGTTTGACCATATGCTCTGAGCTCGAAGTGGACGACGCCGTGGGGCGAAGCCCTCCGCGAGCCTGATAGTACCATACTTGTTCAAACCTTGACAAGCCACGAGAATTCTGTTACAATGCCCCCAAGTTGACCATAGTAGACATTCTTCCTCTTAGTTTTCCAAATATTCTGTTCCTCGCGGACTACATCTCGGTGCTAGACCGAAAACGGCAGCGATTCCATTGATATTGGGGGTCACAGAGGAGTGACTACGCCGCTAACAGGCTTAGGAGAGAAACTCACACCAATCTTTCAACAGGCCCTGCATATATTGGAATGTCGTGCTCTTGCCGCTCGACTGTCTTCTGGCGGCTCCAGGATTTGCGTGTTCAGACCTCGTCCAGATTGGGACAAAAGCCTGATGCTCCATGTGGCTTTTTCACCCATCGGACTCCGTCTGGGACCTTAGCGAAGTTACCCATTGAGGAGAAGAGGAGATAAGCAGTGAAAAGACTACTTGCCGCAGCAGCCATTTTGATGTTGTTGATAGCGGTCGCAGGATGTGGAGGAGGGGGCGCGCAACAGCCCAAAGGCCAAGCCACCACTGCCCCAGAGGGTCCTGCGCCTACCCGAATTGTCCTGGCGACCCCCACGCCCCTCCCGCCGCCGCCTACCCCCACCCGAATACCTCCCACCCCGGCACCGGAGGTGACATCGGAAGAAGCCACAACAGAAGAGACGACACCGGAACCAGCCGAGGAGTCAGAGCCGCCCACTGTCACCGACATCATGATTGAGATCCCGGCTGGGCCCTTTACCATGGGCAGCGATGATGCTGACCCAGAAGACGCGCCGGCCCAACAGATCGATCTGCCTGCCTTCGCAATCGACAGATTTGAGGTGACCAACGCCGACTTTGATGCGTTCGCAAAGGCGACCGGTTATTTGACTTTTGGTGAGCGAGAAGAGAGAGGTAGCTGGCGCAACGAGTGGGAAATGGGGCAGGACAACCATCCCGTCGTGATGGTCACCTGGGAGGATGCTGTGGCCTACTGTGAGTGGTTGGGTAAACGTCTGCCGACCGAAGCTGAATGGGAGAAAGCAGCCCGAGGTGAGGATGCGCGCCGCTTCATGTGGGGTAATGACTGGGACCCGAGCAAAGCGAACGTCAAAGAGACGGGTCTACGCGGGACGGCAGCGGTGGGCAGCTTTGGCGCTGGCGCCAGCCCCTACGGCGTTGACGATATGGCGGGCAACGTCTGGGAGTGGACGGCTGATTGGTACCAGGCCTACCCGGGCAACACAGCCGATGATCCTTACTATGGAGAGCAATTCCGAGTGACGCGAGGTGGCGGCTGGTTTGATGAAGAACCCCAGTCCACGACCTATAATCGTAATGCGGCCGATCCTGTCAAGACTGCCAACGATGATCTGGGCTTCCGCTGCGCACGCTAGCAGATAGCTAAGGAAGTTCCAAAGAGGATGCACTGGCCAGAGCCTTGATCTACCAGATGACCAGGGAAAGGGGGGATGTGTATCGGACGACGAGGTTGGCTCGCCATTCGGGTAGGCGTACCGATAGGCGTAACGGCTTTTTTCCCAAGGGACTGTAAGGAACCTAAAGGAGGAAAATCACGTGAGTAAGAAACTTCTCAGTTTGCTGATTTTGGTCGCGTTGGCAGCCAGCTTGCTGCCAGCTACGGTGGTTGCTGCCCCATCAGCACAGGCGGGTGGCAAGAACTACACCATTCAGAAAGACGATTGGCTCTCTAAGCTGGCCGAGAAGGAATACGGCGACCCGCTGGCCTATCCGGCCATCGTCTTCTACAACAACCAGATGGCGGAGGAAGATGACGCTCTGACCGTCATCGAAGACCCCGACGTCATCGAGGTGGGCTGGACCATCTACCTGCCCAGCTCCGAGGAAGCGAGCGCATATCTGATTGGCGCGGTCACCGCCGGCGCCTACAACGAGGCCCCGGAGTTCGCCGAAATGGTGGCTGCCGGTGAACTGCCGCCGGTCGAGGAGCGCCTGCTTGATGAGCCGCTGATTACCCCCGTGGTCGATGACATTGGCCAGTACGGCGGCACCATCCGCCGCGGTTTTGTTGGCCCCTCGGACCACAACAACTACACCCGGGTGGTCTACGACGCCTTGGTCCGCTTCTCGCCCACCGGCGCTGAGGTCATCCCCCACATCGCCAAAGGCTGGGATTCGAACGTGGACTTCACCGAGTGGACCGTCTATCTGCGCCCGGGGATGAAATGGTCCGATGGCGAGCCCTTCACCGCTGACGACATTATGTTTTGGTACAACGACATTCTGCTGAATGAAGAGCTGGTCCCCAGCGTCCCGGTCTGGATGCAGACTGGAGATGGTTCGGTAGCCACGGTCGAAAAGCTGGATGACTATACGGTTAAGTGGACCTACCAAGAGCCGAACACCGCCTTCTTGCTGGATCTGGCCAACAAGGATGGCGCCGACAAATCAATCCTCCTCTTGGCTTTCGCCCCGGCCCATTATCTGAAGCAATTCCACGCCAGCTACGCCGATGCGGATGAGTTGGCTGCCAAAGTGGCCGAGGCCGGCTTTGAAACCTGGGCCGAGCTGTTCGCCGTCGAAGCTATGCCCCACCTGAGCGGCAAGCGTCCCAGCACGGCCGCCTGGGTGCCGGATGGCTCTACCGTGTCCGACCCGGTCTTTACCATCAAGCGCAACCCCTACTACTTCGCCGTTGACCCGGCCGGCAACCAGCTACCCTACGTCGACGAGGTCAGATTCACCTTCTTCGCCGACAAGGAAGCCCTGAACCTGGCCGCCGTGGCCGGCGAGATCGATATGCAAGGCCGGCACATCAGCATGAGTAACTACCCGGTCTTCATCGAGAATGCAGAAAAAGGCGGCTACCGGGTCGTCACCTGGCCCACCTTTGGTGGCTCAGATGCGGTTGTGATGCTTAACCAGACCTGGGAGGGTCCGGAGTCTGTGGTGCTCCAAAACAAAGATTTCCGCATCGCCCTATCTCACGCCATCGATCGGGAGGCGATCAAGGAATTGGCCTTCCTGGGCTTGGGCGAAGCTCGCCAGGGCGTGCCCGCTCCCTTCCATCCCTACTATCCGGGTGATGAGTGGGCCTTCAAGTATACCGAGTACGACCCGGATCTGGCCAACGAAATCCTGGACGAAGTCATTCCCAACAAGGATGCGAACGGCTTCCGCACCCTGCCGGACGGCTCTCCGCTGGACATTGAAATCAGTGTCGTCCCGGAACAGTTTGCAGCCTGGGCAGATATCGGGCAGTTGATCGTCGAAGACTGGGCCAGGGTTGGGGTTAAGGCTCACGTGGAACTTAGAGAGCGCAGCCTCCACTTCGCCATGCGCCCCACCAACGAGCTGATGGCCGAGATTTGGAATGAAGACACCACCGGCTTTCCCTTCAGCGGTATGCCCAAGTTTGACCCCCGCAGCGATCCGGCCCTCTGCTTTGCGCCTCTGGTCAGGGTGTGGTACCAATCTGGCGGAACGGAAGGCGTCGAGCCGACGCCCGAGATCAAGCAGATTGTAGACATCATTGATGAGGCCAAGGTTTCGCCGCGCGCCCGTCAGATTGAGCTGGCCCAAGAGTTGTTCAGGCTCTGGGCCGACCAGATCTACGAGATCGGCACCGTTGGCCTGACGCCCATGGTCCAGGGTGTGGTGGTGGTCAACGCGGACCTCCGAAACATACCCGAGGTGGCCGGGAACGACTGGCCCTTGCGGACGCCGGGCGACACCCGCCCCGAGCAGTACTTCTACGCACAATAAGTGCCATGAGGCCCGGTTCTTGCTGTCGGGTGTGGGCAAACCGGGTTTCTGAGGCGGGTAACACCACTATCTGAGAATGTGCCCACGTGGGGGGGGCGAAGCAGGCTTCAGCCCACGTGGGCAGTCTTTAAAGACTAAAGATAGTTCACCCTCATCCCTCTCCCTCCCTCTGAAAGGGGGAGGGCTGGGGAGGGGGGTGGAATCTGTGATGGGTAAGTCGTATGCTCCAATACATCATCAAGCGGCTGTTGCTTTTGCCGCTACTGCTTTTTATATTTTCGGTCTTTGCCTTCCTTATCATCCAGGCCCCTCCCGGTGATTTTGTGACCGCCTACATCGCCGAACTGTCCATGTCAGGCTCGCAAATAGACCAGGTTCAGATAGAGGCGCTGCGGGAAATGTACGGGCTGGATCAGCCCATCCATATCCAATATCTCAAATGGATGGGGCGGATCTTGAAAGGAGACATGGGGGTATCGTTGGATTGGCAGCGTCCTATCCTTGATCTGATTGGAGAACGCTTGTTGTTGACTGTTCTGTTGGGGCTCTTTACTTTTGTTTTTACCTGGGCCGTAGCCATCCCCATCGGCATTTACTCGGCCACCCACCAGTACTCATTCCTTGATTATTTCTTCACGGTGTTTAATTACTTCGGCGTGGCTACACCCACTTTCATGACGGCACTGGTGCTGATGTGGTTGGCCTTCTCGCAATTTGGCGTCAGTGTCACTGGTTTGTTCTCGCCCGAGTACGTGGACGCACCCTGGACTATCGATCGGGTGATGGATCTGCTCAAGCATTTGTGGCTGCCGGTGGTCATCCTGGGGCTGGATGGCACGGCCAGGTTGGCCCGGGTGATGCGCGCCAACTTGCTGGACGAACTCAAGAAACCCTATATGGAGATGGCCCGAGCCAAAGGTTTGTCGGAGTGGAAGCTGGTTATGAAATATCCGGTGCGGCTCGCCCTCAACCCTCTGGTTAGCACCATCGGTTGGTACTTGCCTCTCATTTTCTCTGGGAGTGTGATCGTGGCCACTGTTCTGAACTTGCCGACCATTGGCCCTATGCTGCTTAGAGCACTGACCAACCAGGATATGTTTTTGGCCGGGGCTATTATTCTCATATACTGTTTCTTGGCCATTATCGGTACGCTTATGTCGGACATATTGCTGGCCTGGCTGGATCCCCGCATCCGAATGGAGGAGTCTTAGGATATGTCGATAACCCAAGACACCCGCCAGCCATTACCTGTGACTGATGTGAGTGAAGGTTCCTTATC
>Ga0180438_10010913_pt1 | contig 11068 bp, 10 predicted proteins | sample SS_ome_12_FD_132455 | JGI IMG/M metagenome (GOLD analysis project Ga0180438, IMG submission 132455) | Hypersaline lake sediment archaeal communities from the Salton Sea, California, USA - SS_3_D_2 metaG | ecosystem: Environmental > Aquatic > Non-marine Saline and Alkaline > Hypersaline >... | reverse complement strand
TTCAGAAGTATCGTGTTTTAAAACCTCTAGTTTCTCTAGCGTAACATCAAAGGTGCCGTCAGCATTAACTTGATTATAAGCCCAATGTGGATTGACGGTAATCGGGTAGACAATGGGGTACACTTTGGACCCTTGCCAAAAGTTTTCAAACAAGACGTTTCCGAGATTTACATGTTCTTCTTTCCCATCCGTCCTTAAATGATACGGACTCAATTCAAAGTATTTAGTGTACTTGGGTTGCCAAGACAAGACTGGAACAGAGAGGTAGCCTCGGGTGGAGTATATTTCTCTGTCTGTCGCTTAATCTGTCGCGTCTTAATCATGAACTAGATAAATGACGCGGTTCAATCGAATCAGAGGAATCCCATTCAGAAACTGTTTGACACAGATACGTCTGAATCAATCGCGCAAGAGCAGAACAGTGATCTTGAAGTGTCGGGCTTCTTTGTGTCCAGAGAGAGAATCCCAGCCTACTATGACATGGTTTTGGCGGAGACAGACGATTGTATATTTTGGGAAGCCGAGGGCATATGCCTTGTATTTATTTCGGTGGGAAGAGGGGACACATGTAGTTCTCTGCCGTCCGAGTCTTGTACACACTGGAACGGAAATCAGTTCGTTTTTAACAAAAAAAAATAACACTTGAATTTAGTATTTTCGAACTTGTCCATAAATGGGAAACGGAGTCTCTAATGGTACATATAGAATTTCCCCTTTCGCTTTTTTTAAGACGTGATTTGTATGCATGGGAGGAACCCCAAGTTGAAACGCAATGGAACAATGCGTTTGTCTCTGTTCAGGATAAAATGGGACAACTTCATCCTGATGGACTAATTGGGTATGAACACCTCCACCTTTTTGGTCCATCGCCACGGCAATAACATTCTGTTTAACCCGTTTCCCTAACCATGGCGTGAGGGTCTTATAATAGGTCTTCCACTCTTTGCGACTCTTGAAGTCAAAGACTCCCGACAATGTAGTATGTGCAGTCTCAATTGCAGGTTTACCATGTTTATCCGTCTCCCCCCTTCTTGTTGGGTAGTGCATATTAAAATCTTGCCCAGGATTCGCCTTGGTCCACGTGGTGCGCACTAAATCCAACAACTCTTTCGTCGTCTTGGCATCATAGGTGATCGCAACATACATGTGAAATAATGAATTAGTTTCATTTAAAATGAATTACACGAGTGCGAACGAGAAAAGGTGGACCAGGTGATCAGAAAAGAATTCTACGCTGTTCATATTTTTATTGCGGCGTGTTGTTCTAGGTGTAATACGCGAGAAGGGTCATGTAAGTGTCCGTCCCAGCGTTATAAAAGCAGAAAAAGTAAGAGGTTGTGTTTACTGACTATGCGACAAGTTTGCAATGGAACAATACAATATGCCTCGATCCACGACTTGGATCTTAAAACAATTGGGTTTCCAAAAAAGGAGTGGAGCGCCTTTTTTTTACTGATTTAGATAACGCTCGACAGGCCCCGCGAGCTCCCTATGTCTTGTAGAGTGTCTACATCCAAGACAAATTAAATTTGTGGCTCTCGACTTTACGCTTTCTCCTCAGGAATTTTTTCTTCAATTTTCCCTTGATGAATTGCAGTCTATTGGAATGTAAGTGTTTTATAAATGGCAAAAAGAGAGGTTCGAGGTCTATAGGATCAAAGCCTATCGTGATGCCATAGAACCAGATCTTGTGTCCGGTAGGATTTGAACCTACATCTGCTCAGTCCCCCAAGCCATTTTCCCAATTAAAACTACAGACACTAAAAGGCCGAGACAGGAATCGAACCTGTGATCTTCCGATTAACAGTCGGACGCTTTAACCAATTAAGCTACTCAGCCAATATGGGGGCTGGACAGGGATTGAACCTGCGACCTCTTGGATCCAAACCAAGGATGCTACCACTACACCACCAACCCATATAAGTTATATCAACAATTGTTCTTATTATCTTCCATACTATTTCACCGTTTGTATGTTCACATAGTTTCACGGTTTATAGTTTCCCCGTTTTTATAGTTTCGCCGTTTCATTCCACAAATAGTTCGATGTGGCCCAAGCAATTCCAATCGCTTCCTGTTGGCCTTCAACTAACTGCGATAATGAATAGCTGCTTCAAGAAGCCCGTGACGGTTCTTATTGGACCCACAGGAAGTGGGAAGACATATGGCTTATGTGGAGGAATGTACCTTTTTGGGAAATGTATGGGTCCTACGCATTTTCGGGTTCATTGCGTCGTCGCGATTCCCACCAAAATTGCTGTGGATTCCATGTATCAATACTTAGTGACGTCGTTGAGGATTCAAGATGTCGCCAAGATCCATGGAGATGAGCGTTATGGTAACATCAAGACGGCACCTTTGACGCTGGGAACGACGGGCTCTGTCTTGAACCATCTCTTAAAAACTATTCCTACGCGCCAGCAACGACGGATGGATCCCACGACGATGATCGATTGCCTCAAGAATTGGAAAATCGTTGTGGACGAATGTCATTACAATACACGCGAAAATCACGAATTGCTTCGGTTTCTCGCGTGGCTTCTTAAGCAACTGACGGGTGTTTGTGTGACGGCCGCGACGGCAACTCCGACAAAACTGCCCTGGGATGTCACTCCCATTGAGATTAAGAGTCGAAGCCTGCCTGTCACAGAAGTGTGGGATACCTTCGAGATTGACGACTTGCCCAAGGAAGCCATACGGTTTTGTCTCAAAGTTGTGCAAAAAATCCTTGCAAACAAGGAACTGAAGGGTAACATTCTCGTCTTTTTGCCGACCGCCGCGATGGTTGATGAGATGGTCGCTAAACTTCACTATGAGCATGCGTACCCATTGTACTCGTCTATGGATCGAAGTGAACAAAAGCTGGCGCTTACTCCGGATAAGCGCTATCAAACGGTGATTGTTGCCACCAATATTGCGGAAGCCTCTCTGACTATTGATGTCGATCATGTGGTCGATTCGCTGTTGAGTGTGCGTGTCTCGACCAAACGCCATGGTACAAATCAAGTCACTACCGTGGTGGCCTCACACGCTGAAGTTACTCAACGAGGTGGTCGAACTGCGCGACTGCGTCCGGGAACCGTCTGGCGTCCCATTCACCAAGAGAATTTTAAGCAGTTGGAGAAAGCGCCTCCTAATGCCTATGACTTGAACAACAAGGATGCCTCCCTGTTCAAATTCATCGAAGGGGGCTTGGGCATCGGGGAGATTCGAGACATTCTCGATATTCCACTCACAGAGTATCGAGAGACCCTTGCGCGACTGATCGATTTTGGTCTGATTGAGATCTTTACTGCTCAAGAGGAAGATCAAGCGATTGCAGGGGCCGCGGATGATGGACGTGGAGTAGCGGCGGGAGAGAAAGAAGGGTTGGCTGATGCGGATGAAGAGGACAACTTGGATGACTTGGACGCAAAGATTACACCTTTTGGTCGCCAGGTCATTCGATTGCCAATCTCCCTTCCCTATGCCGTCGCTCTCATGTCCTTGGTCAATGACTTGAAAGTCTCGGCTTCCGATGCTTGTTCCGGTCAAGCCAATGCCTTGATTTTGCTGTATGGCCTTTGCTTGATTTGTTGCTTGGAGGCCAAGTTGGTGTCCAAGTATGTGGCACATATACCTGGAAATGTCGCCATTTCGGAGCGGCTGCGCTACATGATGGATGAACTTGATGAGTTTATGGATGTCGAGCATGATTTGGCATTTCTGGTGCAAATCTTAGTCTCCTTCATGATTGACCACCGTGGGGACAAGCGCAAGATTTATCAATGGTGTCGCAAACACACCAATGTGAAGAAGAAGACGCCCAAGATTAAGGATAAGTTTCTGCGCACCGCAGTCTCGTTATTGGACAAGCTATGGTGGCTAGTCTTCCCGTCCGAGTATTCGGAGTATGTTGTGCTCCATTTTAAAAAAATCAAAGCGGAAAAGTATGAGGAGCCTATTTTGGCTCAACTTATCTCTGTCTGTAAGCCCCTGGCTCTGACTTACTCGCCCCAAGAATCTCGCCGAGGAAAACCCGACCCAAATGACTATGTGGACCAGGCAGGAGAGCGTTATCGAGTCGATTCCACCAGTCTAGTGCAAGGCAAAAGCAAGATTTTAGCCTTTCAATGTACAAGATTTGGTGTAGGTCAGGGATTTAAGGTTGTTAGTGATTGTATCTTGCAGGATTGAAAATAAAATTTCCACGAATATAAAAAAAAGTATGTTAAGTGTTTTAACATTTAATGTGGAAGGACAGCGCGTAAACCCCCTAGACTTAAGTGGACCGTTTGACAACCCCAAAACAAACATTGTCGCAATCTGTCTTCAGGAAGCTAGATCAACGATACCTAAAGCAAAAAACCAAAAGCGGGAAGCTGAATGGGACCGGCTCGCGTATAAATATGTTGCAGGTATCGGGAAAGAATCTTTTGGCTCACGCGATATTTATGTGGGGCAAGCACTTTTTATTTTTAAGCGTAAAGGTGTCACCGTTACTCTTGCTCGGAATTCTAAAAATCAGACCAACGTCGTGGCCAGATACGGTGCAGGAAAAGCAAGTGTGGGAATGGCACTTAATATTCCCGCCACACGCTTTAAACCCGAGGAACAAGTCTTAATCATTTGTAGTCATTTTCCCTTCCAGGCCGATGATTTGCAAGGTGGCCAGGGCTTAAAAGCCCGGGAAACTATGGCGGCTCAAACCTTCCAGGCCATGCGAGACGGATATCCATCGATTACAAATTGGATTTGGGCAGGGGATTTAAATTTTCGCATCGATTATTCAAGTTTGGCATCGGAGAGAGCAGAAGAGTTACTTGAGACGTGGTTGAGCAAGTCAGTAGATAACCCTGTCCCCGCCGCTGCGGCTACAGAAATTCTCGTCGAGCAAGAACGTGAACAAACGATTCGGGATTTTTTAGTCGAGATGGATCAACTCAACAGGATAAAGCAACGCAATACAAAATTGCGCGGGTTTACTGAAGGCGTGCAAAAGGTTAATCCTCCCAAAATCGGGATCCCTCCTTTTGCCCCAACATGTAAACTTGATACGTCCCGCTCGCTTGACTGTCACACCACCCCAGAATTGTCCTGCTTCAAAACCAAATCCAAATCGCGGTGGTGGTCCCGAAGTACTCCCCGTTGGCCGAGTTGGTGCGACCGTATTCTTTACATTGGAGATTTACTCTGCCTTAAGTATGAGCGTATTGATCAAATCTTAAGTGGAAAGCAAAGTGATCATGCCTCGGTCTGGGCACTTTTTGATTTTTCTCCTTCCAACAAAATCCTCGCTCAATTCGAAAAGGAGAGGACGACCGAGGACACATACAAACAATTTTTAGCAGCCCTAGACAAGTTGCTTAGCGAGGAAGATATATCATGTGCGCAGCGCGCCACAGCCTTTCGGACAGCCCCACTTGGATTTAGCGAGGAGAATTCAGAACTTAATGATCTTATTGCAAAACATCTTCAACAATGCCAAGATGAATTTAACGCTTTATTAACGCCAACCAAGTGTGATACCCGGGAAGAGATCTTACCAATCCTATCAAGCATCTCGCCAGAAGTCTTCCGCTCGGCTGAAGAAAAACATAAAGCATTATGTCGTATTGAAGAGCGACTAAAGACGCTTGAGAGTCTAGTTGAGGAAAAGGAATGTGAGCAGTTAGACATGATATTGGACGAAGTGGCTACTATCACAAACGAGGAGTGGGGTGCGCCGGTCCGCGAACGAATCAAGGCTAAATGTGCTGGAATCGTGCCTTCGCCTGCAATAAGATCTTAAACGCGTTTTCAGCCTCAGGTCGATTCAAATTTTTATCTGGATGCACCAAGAGGGCCAGCGCACGAAATCTCATCTGCATTCCCTTCAGGGTCGTTTCTCTCGATAAACAATGCACGTCATGTTTCTGAATAAAAGCAATGGCCTGTGTTGAATTCAAGACTTGAGGTCGCAGTAATTCTTGTTGGCGACAGCGAATCGCCTCTAGACTATAATTGAGCCCTACTTTCCTCCCTGTCAAGGGGTCTCGCCCGGTCAACCAGTTGGGCATTTTTTTGATAGTTTATGAATATTATTTCAAAAAGAATGGACGGTTTCTAATACGGTTACTTACAACCATCCTACATATTTATTTCCCAAGCGAGTTTCCCTCAAAGGGTGGGATCTACGCTCGAGGGTGTTGCTGTAAATCTCCTGATTTGGAAAATCCACAAGGGAAAGATTAGTCTCTAGTCTGCATTGCTTCCGATAGGGAATTTACTTTCGACGTTTTTTGTGATGGTATGTGTTCAATATAATCTTTTTTATAAAACTAACATTCAAAAGCGTTATTTTTCAAGACCAACGGTTTCACAATAAGCGAATGCGCGATTGGTTTCCGCCCTCGCCATTTGGCATTGTATAAATCCTCAACCACATTTTTCCAGACTTGGGACGATAACTTTTGCCCCACTTCTTTGCTGATAACTCGATGTTGCATCAAAATGGATGGTAACATTTCCAAGACATAGCTTTCTGTGATGGGATTGATCCCTCCTTGCTTTCGACCCAGTTGGATTAACATACCATGGTCCCGGACCGCCAATGGTTTTTCATAATCCCCCAAGCGTTGGGCTTGAATCATGACTTGATTCGTTAACTGCGCTAATTCTTTCTTCTTCTCGTTGAGTTTCTTACTTTCTTCACTCACTTCTTTTGATAATCGCCCATAATCATTCACTACTTTTCGCTCTTTTGCCTCTAAATTCGGAGGCGTGCCGACGGAATAGTGACCTTCAGGTGGAACCCCTTGCGTGACATGCGTATGTGCCCAGCGCCAAAATTTCGACGCTGCATAACTACCTTGCAGAAACACAAAGATCTCGGAAACCAACGTAAAATTCCCCTCCAGGGGTGGATTTTTAAAATCCTTCGAGATTGCCTTAACTGCTAATAAATGACTTGAGGAGGTGGAGAGGGGTACTTTAAATATACAAAGCTCTTTTTGATTTGGTAACGCCACTGCACTACACCCGTGTTGCGCATTCCATTGGTCGGCAAAGGGCTTCCGCTTCTTTATCTTGGACATATAGACTTTTGTGCCAGGGATTAATACAGGGTTATAGTGAATCCCTTCAATCGTTGCCTTCATTTCTTTAGAAAACAACACTTTCCGATACTTGTTGAATTCACTGCTTTGATACAAGGTGGCTTGCCAGAGATTGTTACAGATTCCACACACCAGATGAGAGGCGTTTTTACTTGTTCCACACTGACCCGGATCTTGAATCTTGGGATACACAAAATTGTACTCTTCGACCTTTTCTTGTTGAGGTAAAACCAGTGGCTCAGTACAAGAAATGCACAAGCCCTTTTGTTTCTTGCAAATGTCAGCGAGTTGCGCAGGCAGCAGCAATTGACATTTGGTCCGTTTCTCATCTCCTTGCTTGGCACAAATGCTACAATCACGCACATTGCGGATACCCCAAATTTGTGGCCAATGAGCCTCCAGGACTTGGGTACAGACAGTTACTAAGTCTGACTCGGGTTTCTTCAATAAAGCTGGAAGCGAATAAGGCATATTTTTTATTCTGGATTTATACAAGAAGCTTCAAAAAAACGTACTAACAACGGGACCTTTCGGTGAGGATTAACCCCAAATGGACAAATTGTATCGCCTTGTACGATATACACAATTTACCCGAATAATTAGGTATCGATTTCTGCCTTGGTAGCTCAACTGGGAGAGTGTCTCGCTGAAGTCGGGAAGGTTACAGGTTCAAATCCTGTCCACGGCATCTTTTTTTTTTCAAACTTACTATACAGCTGCCAAGTACTCCCCCATTCGCGTATGCATTTTGTCGCACTACTAATCCTTGAAACCACTTGCCTTGACAATTCCATGCCTTGACAATTCCATGCCTTTCCAAATGCGTTATTTACCTAGTTTCAAGCTGAACGCACTTTGAAAAAATGGCTGATAAACGCTGGAATTTCATGTATGCTATTGGAACCTTACCCCTTAAATCCGAATTGGAAACCGAAATGGAATCCAAATTGGAATGTGATGATAGCGTCGACTTTTCATGGCTTGTAAAAGTTAAGTATCCTACGGATATTGAGTCCCGACACGAAATGACACGCAGCTGTATGATCAAACTAAATAAAGAGATAACAAAGGCTCTCATTGCCAAATTCAAACGTCCACTCTTTGCAAAACAGTATGAAGGATATGTGCCACAAGGAACGTCAGACTTTTGGAGCGTTTCCCCACGCTATATTGAAAGTTTGACACCTGTGGAATTATCAACGGCAATTACTTTAAACAATAATATTCATTTTTAATGTCTGACTTTACCACTCGCGTGACGCGCGCATTGAGTCAACGTATCTATCTTATGAATAAAGATCAACTGGATGGTGTTTTCGTGTTGGAAATTATGGGAAATAGTAAGAGCTCATATCGGGTCACTATTGGTGATGAAATATATTGTTCCTGTCCCGATCATAATGTGCGGGGAAAATTGTGTAAACATTTATTGTTTGTGTTAATTCGTTTGTTCAAATTTCCGATCGAGTATATCGCAAACTATCAATCTACGTTTATTACGTATCCCGAGACACTAGCTAAAACCAAGGCATGTTTTGAAGTACCTTTGCAAATGCAAAGCGAGAAAAAGATTGAAGGGGAAGGTCCTATTTGCCTCGAAGAGTTAGATACAGGGGAAGCACTTCTCTCTTGCTCCCAATATAAAAATCATGTTCACCAACTGTGTTTCTTAAACTGGATAAATGGGAAAGAGCCAACCTGTGTGTTGTGTCGGGCAACGTGGTTTTCAAAGTGAGGTTCGCGAGCGTTGTTCTTCGCAGCGCGGCCGGGGGACTTGGAATTCACCCTTTTTTCGTCGTTCCATTAAAGAGTTTGGATCTTGATAAAATTGACGCGCTTGGGTGACAGTAAGGGCTTTTTCATAAACACGTCCTTGCAGATACCAATGATCAGAAAAGTAGGCAAATAACTCATCGAGAGAGCCTTCCGTCACCTTTTTCCACGACACAGGTACCGTATACGCTAATTTGGTCGCGAGACCAGCATCAGTATCCCCGTGCAGCTCCTCAAGAAAATCAGTAAACATTTGGCGAGTGAGAATATTTTTGCCTTGATCGCGAATGCTTTTTGCCGCCAACCAATCAAAATGGGCCTCATTAAACGTGCCGTCCGGGTCCCAAATCCCAGTCGAACAGGAATTCTCAATCTGCACCAGATTGCTTGTCGTCGACTCTAGTTTTCTGTCGGCCAACATATTATTAATAGCCCAACATTTCACATAAACTCCCGATGTAATCTTTTGCTCGTGATGGGCCGCTGTCATACTCGACGAGCTTAATTTTCCATCCTTACTAAAGTAGTTTACATGGTCGACAACTTGGGCCATGATTTTTAATGAATTTCGAAACTAAACACATAGAAACGAGACCATTATATTGGGTCTCATATGACATTCATTAGAATAATAAGGGCTTAAAGATTTCAAGTTGGTGGTGTCTGCGTTCACAGTAATGTACCCCTCATCCTTCAGAATCAGACTTGCCTCTTGGTTTCCCGGAAAGCCCTTTTGTTGCAACTTGCTAACTCGATGAGCTTTCTTTGCGTTCAGACCATCTGGAGGGGAAAACAACCTGTACTTCTCTGCTCTATATTCTTGCAGTAAACCTTTCGTTCGAAGCTGTTCTTGTGAGACATTTGAAGAAAGAGTGGAACACGTTGGTTCGGCATCCTTAATTTCTTCAACATGCAAAGACGAAGAAGAAGGGTCCACAAAAAAGAGGCTCATTCCTTCTTCATCATCTTCACTCATCTTAAAGAGATCCATAACCAACACCATGAACCTCGTATTTTTGAGGGGCATAATTTCTGCCATGATGTGTCCTCCAGCCATTTCTCCAGCCATTTCTCCAGCCATTTCTCCAGCCATTGGAATTGCGAGAGAGTGTTTGCGTGTGTATTCGTCATCTACTTTTTCGATCAAGGCAAGAGAGTGCGCCGCTGTCGGTACCGCGATCCAGCCGTTGGATAATTCGACCGGCTGACACATAAGAACCTGGGACGGCGCAATGGCCTGTGACCATTTCCTTGTCCACGTCTTTGAATCCCAAATTTGCACTTGGCCCGACATCAATGTACCAAGATCATCGTGGGTACAAGGCGCAGCGTGATATGGTAAATTATGTCTCTTTAATGGAACTCCGCTTCAAGGGTGAAGCGACGTTAGCCAAGGCAACTCTGGAAGAATTACCTGATCAAGTTGACGAGTATTTTAAACGCAACTCAAATTAAAAAAACCATACAACCTACTTTACAAAAAAAAACAGCGATGTCCCTTTGTAGTTTTGAATGTCTTGAAGCAATGTTGGAATTACAGGTGTGGTTACCTGTGGTCCTGAGACCTTAGTCTGCTAATTTGCTTATGGCTGGCAAGCAGTTAGCTACCAAACGATGGCCAAAAAATTCCATCCTTAATTTGCCCCCCTTCAAAATAAACATGATCAGACGCAAGTTCTGCAGCAGTTAGCTCCCCTCTCTCATACTTTTCAGCCAGAGCGACGCGATTCTGAAAATGCCAACCAATTTGTGCATAGACCCAGTGTGGAACCATATATGCACCTTTCACCTTTTGCAAAGGTAAGGGTTTATGCATGCCTCGGTAGAGTGCATTAAGAAGGTTTTTATAGGTGGGGGGTCCACGAACAGGTTCAAGCCAAAAGTATTTTTCATCTTCTTTCTCAAAGGTTCGAGGTAAAATGGCGACTTTTAAGCCCGGGCGTGCCCCTTGGACTCGTTTATCTAACCAACTTTTCGGGAGCTCCGTGAAGGTCTTTGTTTTCTCATCGTAGAATTTTGCCTCTGGAAGAGGCTGATTAATATTCCAGGCAATATCATCCATCTTTTTTTTTCTTTAGGGATTCTAGTTTTCTTTAAAAAGTTTTTCATATTCAATGAGAGGATACAATTTAAATCTAGTCCCGTTCTCCACATCTCGCTCGTCACACTAATGAAACAAGCACCAATAAAACAGTGGGAGCCCTATAAGGAGGAACTTG
>Ga0180438_10010912_pt1 | contig 11069 bp, 9 predicted proteins | sample SS_ome_12_FD_132455 | JGI IMG/M metagenome (GOLD analysis project Ga0180438, IMG submission 132455) | Hypersaline lake sediment archaeal communities from the Salton Sea, California, USA - SS_3_D_2 metaG | ecosystem: Environmental > Aquatic > Non-marine Saline and Alkaline > Hypersaline >... | reverse complement strand
GAGGCGGGCACCTTCACCGCCGAGATGCTCGGCACCTGCATCTATCGCTGCGTCGGTTATGATGCCTTTCACGCTCTGGCCAGCACCACCTGGGAGATGGACCGCGACCTCGGCACGGAATACCATCCGCGGTTTCTGGAATACCTGAAGATAGTGCAACGGAAAGACCTGTCCGTGGCCGGCGCCCTGACCGAGCCCAGGGGCGAGAGAAATAAGAAGACGCTGGAATGGCCCGACCCCTACCTGTCCCTGAAAGTGGTGGACAGGAATGAAGATGGCATCGTGGTGCGGGGGGCCAAAATCAACATCAGCGGCGCCTACGCCAGCCACGAACTGGCCGTGCTGCCCCAGGGTGCCCACTTTGAAGGCGAGGAGGATTACGCCGTCGCCTTCGCCACGCCCACCGATGCCAGAGGCATCACCTATGTCTGCCAGTATACGCCCTTCTCTGCGGAGCGAGAGCAGGCGGACGAACTGGAAGAGCTGGGCAATCCCCTCTACGGCCAGCGTGAGACCTCGATGGTCGTCTTCGACAACGTATTTGTCCCTTGGGAACGCGTTTTCCACTGCGGGGAATATGCCTATTCCGGCAAGCTGGTGGCCCGCTTCGCCCGGACGCACCGCATGACCTGCGGCGGGACGTGCAAGGTAGGCTTCATGAACCAAATTATCGGCGCCTCGCGGCTGATTCAGGAATACAAAGGCCTGGAGAAAGCGGCCCACATCAACGAGCAGCTGGCGGAGATGGTGGTGCTGCGGGAGACCAGTCGCGCCTGCGGTCTGGAGGCGGCGCGCCGTGGTAAAGAGGAGCCCCCCGGCTCCGGCGTTTTCCTGCCCGACGAGCTTATGGGCAATGTGGCCAAGCTCAATGTCTGCAATGCCTTCTGGCGGGTGATGGCGCTCGCCGGGGACATCGGTGGCGGACTGGTGGTCACCATGCCATCGCTGAAGGAGCTGAAAAACCCCGAGGTCAAAAGCTACGTGGAGGAGTTCTACAGTTTCGGCTCGGATGAGCCCACAGAAAACATAATGAAGGTGACCAAGCTGCTCCAGAACTGGGCGGCGGGGCAGCACGGAGTGGGCACCTGGCACGGTGCCGGGCCGGTACAGACCCAGAAAATCATGCTGCAGCGGGTCATCAACTACGACCGCGAAAAAGAGCTGGTCAGGAAAACGTTGAAGCTCAAGGGAAAAGCTAAGAAACCGAAGACCGAGGGCTAGCCGCGCAGAGTTGCCCCCAGCTGCTTGCCCAGCTTCTTCAGAATTTGCTCCTGGACTTTGTTTACCTCTTCGTCGGTGAGGGTGTGAGCCGGCGACTGATAGGTTATGCGGTAGGCGAGTGACTTCTTTCCCGAAGGCACCTGTTTGCCGGAATAGACATCAAATACGGTCACGTCTTTCACCAGCGAAAAGCTACGGATTATATCAACCATCTGCTGGTGGCTGACGCCGACATCAACGATTAAAGCGATGTCCCTGACCGTGGCCGGGAAGCGGGGTATGGGCTGGAACATGTGGTGCCCGGTGGTGAGGGGCAGCAGTCTGGTTACGTTGAGCTCAAAGAGGTAGACCTCTTCGGCAAGGTCAAAGGCTGACGTTACCCTGGGGTGCAGTTCGCCGATGATGCCGATCTGATTGCCATTGACCATAATAGCGGCTTGATGTGTCGGGTGGAAGCTTTCATCGTCGCCCGGCTTGAAGCTGGCAGATATGCCCAGTTTTTCGAACAGCCCCTCCAGCACTGCCTTGACATCGAAGAAGCCAAGCTGACCGCCATCGCCGAGCCAGGATATATTGTTTCTGGAGCCGCTGAGCAGTCCGCACAGCATCTCCGGCTCATCGGGCAGGTCGTTCTTCCTGGGGCGGTAGACCTTGCCCAGCTCGAAAAGTCGGATGCCGACCTCTTCATGCCTCAGGTTTGAGACTAGGATTGCCATCAAATTGGCGCGCAGGTTGGGCCGCAGGTACTCCTGCTCCGTGGTCATGGGGTTGGCCAGGCGGGCCGGCTTCGGCTCTACTTCCCCGGTCTGTGGCCGGAATTTGCGCAGCATTTCCAGGCTGGTCAGAGAAAAGGTCAGTGCCTCCTGAAAGCCGTAACCAACAAGAGTATTCCGTATCTCGCGCTGCAGTGCCAGCATGGAGGCGCGACTGTGGGGCGGTATCGGCTGGCTCAGCATGGTGGTGGGTATCTTATCATAGCCGATGATGCGGGCGACCTCTTCAATCAGGTCAACTTCCAGTGAGATATCGCTGCGCCAGTAGGGGGCGGTGGCTTTTACTTCGGTCTCTGAAGCGCCGGGCTGGCACTCGAATCCCAGCGAGGTCAAAGTATCCATTATCTGGTCGCGCGTGAATTCTACGCCGAGAATCTGTTTTGCCCGTTCCGTGGAGAGCACAATTGGCTCCGGCTCTCTTCTCCCCGGATAGACATCCGCCACACCGCTGGCGGCCTGGCCGCCGCCAAGCTCTATTATCAATTGCGTGGCCCGTCTCAGCGCCGGCATGGTCAGTTCGGGGCGAATGCCGCGCTCGAAGCGCATACAGGCTTCGCTGGGCAGTGACAGGTGATGGCCGGTGTAGTGGATGCTGGCCGGGTTGAAGTTGGCCGCCTCAAGTAAAATCGAGGTCGTACCCTCGCTGACCTCACTGTTGGCGCCGCCCATCACCCCGGCGATGGCCACCGCCCGCTCGGCATCAGCGATGACCAGCATGTTGCTGGAGAGCTTGCGCTCAATGCCGTCCAGGCTGGTAATGGCTTCATTCTCAAGGGCCCGACGGACGATAATCTTCTTGCCTCCGATTAGCTCGTAATCGAAGGCGTGCAGGGGCTGTCCCAGTTCGAGCATCACGTAGTTGGTGACATCCACCACGTTGTTTATGGGGCGCATGCCGCAGGCAAGCAATCGCTGCTGCATCCACGGCGGCGACTGGCCGATTTTGACTCCGGTGATGAGGCTGGCGCAGTACCTGGGGCATAGGTCAGCGTCGATTATTTCCACGGCGATGTGCTGGTCAATGGGCGGGCCTGCCTCTTCGTAGGCAATCTCGGGCGCGTGGAGCTTCTGTCCGGTCAGGGCGGCCACCTCCCGGGCGATGCCGATGACGCAGAGGCAGTCGGGGCGGTTGGGCGTTACGTCCAAATCCAGGACGACATCTCCCAGGTAATCGGCCAGGGGCATGCCCACCGGCGCATCCGCGGGCAGCACCAGTATCTCGGTGTGGTTATCCGAGATGCCGAGTTCCTTTTCCGAGCAGACCATGCCGCTCGACTCGACGCCGCGGATTTTCGCCGGCTTCAGGACGGCCTTCTGCCCGGTATGCCCGTCGATAAGCTCGGCGCCGACGCCGGCGAAAGCTATCTTATCGCCGATGTTGAGGTTCGGCGCGCCGCAGACCACGGTCTGCTGCCCGGTGCCGAGGTCAACCGTGGGCAGGCGGAGGCGGTCGGCATTGGGATGGGGATTGACCGCCAGTATCTGGCCGACCACCACATTATCCCATTTTTCACCGAGCGCCTGTATCCCTTTGGCCTCGTTCCCGGCCATGGTCAGCCGGTCCGCCACCTCTTTCGGCGACAGGGAGATGTCAACGAATTCCCGGAGCCATTTGAGCGTAACTTTCATCTTGCCATCTAAAACTGTCTCAGGAACCTGAGGTCATTGCCGTAAAAAAGCCTGACATCGTCGATGCCGTAGCGCAGCATGGGCAGTCGCTCGATGCCGATGCCGAAGGCAAAGCTGGTATATTTATCAGGATCGATATTGCCCCGCTGCAGCACCTTGGGGTGGGTCATGCCGGCGCCGAGTATCTCTATCCAGCCGCTGTACCCGCAGAGCCGGCACCCTTTTCCCTTACACACCAGGCACTCGATGGCCATCTCCACGCCGGGCTCGACGAAGGGAAAGAAATCGCAGCGAAAGCGTACCTTTCTATCCTGGCCGAAAAAGCGGCGCGCGAACTCGTAGAGCGTCCCTTTAAGGTCGGCCAGTGTGATGCCTTTGTCCACGGCCACGCCGTCGAGCTGGTAGAACATGGGGATGTGAGTGGCATCGGTAGCCTCGTAGCGGTAGACCCGCCCCGGCTCTATTACCCTTATTGGCGGTTCCATCTTCTCGATGACGCGTGCGGTGACCGCGGTGGTATGGGTGCGCAGGAGCATATTGTAATCGCCGCTTTCCGTTTTGGGCTCCACCCAGCAGGTGGACATGGTGTCGCGGGAAGGGTGTTCCGCCGGTATATTCAGTGCCTCGAAGTTGTAGTAGTCCCACTCCACGTCCGGTCCTTCAGCTATCTGAAAGCCCATGGAGGCAAAGATATCGCAAATTTCATTGAGGGTCTGCGTAATCGGATGCAGGCGGCCATTGGGTAGGGGGCGGCCGGGTAAAGTGATGTCCAGGATTTCTTTTTGCGTCCCGGAGATGAATTGAGTCTCTTGCAGCGCCTGCTCTTTCTCCTGCAGCCCGCTTTCCAGTTCCGTCTTGACCCTGTTGGCCCGGGCGCCAACGGATTTTCTCTCCTCGACGGGCAGTGTGGCCAGACTGCGCAGAATGGAGGTCAGCGCGCTCTTCTTACCAAGGTAACGGACCCGCCATAATTCCAGCTCTTTTCCATCCCGTATTTCGCCCAGTTCCTGGAGCGCCTTTGCTTTCAGTTCGTCAAGCTGCTGTATCATTGTTTTGCTGTGGTCGTTACCCTGGTCTGGAAGGAGCCCGGTAGAGGATATTGGCAGATGCCGGTTTTTCCGTTCTGAAGTTAAGCCTTTTCTCTGGCGGTATTTACCAGACTGTTAAAAGCCTCTGGTTCCCTTACCGCCATATCGGCCAGCATCTTCCGGTTCAGGCCAACGCCGGACCGTCTTAGCAGGTTCATAAGCTGTCCGTACTTCAAGCCCTGGGCCCGGCTGGCGGCATTGATGCGCAGAATCCAGAGCCTTCTCATATCGCCTTTCCGCTCGCGGCGGTGCTGGTAGGCGTAGCTCAGGGAATGCAGCATGGCCTCGTGAGCACGGCGATAGAGGCTATGCCGGGATGCCCTCTGCCCTTTGGTCATGGCGAGCATCTTTTTGTGCCGGTGGTGGGTGGTGACCCCTCTCTTAACTCGTGGCAAGGAACAATCCTCCTATCTAGCCAACCCCGTAGGGAATAAGCCTTCTAATCCTGGTTCGGTCAGCAGGATGCAGCTCAATTTTTCTATCGAAAAGCTGCTTCACCCGCTTCGCCTTTCGCCGGCGCAGGTGACTTTTCGGGCCTTTAATGCGCATTATTTTGCCGCTGCTGGTCATGTCGAAGCGGCTCTTGGCGCCTTTATGGGTTTTCAACTTTGGCATCTTGGCTTTCCTTTATCTCTTCCCTAGCTTTCGATTTAGTAGCCGGCGTCAGGATGATATTCATCCGCTTTCCTTCCATTACCGGCTGCCTCTCAATGGAGGAACTATCGTTAAGCGTCTCCGTCATTCGTTGCAGAAGTTTCCAGCCCAACTCGGGATGGGTTATCTCGCGTCCGCGGAAGAGCACCGTTACCTTTACTTTATCGCCATCAGCCAGCAGCTTGCGTGCCGTTCTGGCCTTGGCCTCGAAGTCGTGGTCGCCGATTTTAGGTCGCAGCCGTATTTCCCTGAGCAAGGAGACTTTCTGGCTTTTTCTTATCTCCTGTTCCTTCTTGGCCTGCTGGTATTTGTACTTGCCATAGTCCAGCAAGCGGCAAACCGGGGGAACGGCGGCTGGGGCGACTTCTACCAGGTCAAGGTCTTGCTTTCTGGCGTACTCCTGTGCCTGACTCAAGGGCATAATTCCTAACTGCTCCCCCTTCTCCCCCACAAGACGAACTTCTTGAGCTCGGATCATCTGGTTGATGCGCAGTTGTTTAATTATGTCCTTATCTACCTCCTTCGAGCACAGGTATGTTACGTTGAAAAACTATATCATATTATAAATCAATAATCAAATTCAGGAAAACACTTAAATCTGACCATGTCAATCCTGCTCGCCGCCGCGGCTCTCGATATCCTTCAACCGGCGGGCCGCCGCTGACTTTACCGTATCTTTGAAGCTTGGCAGGGGCTGGCCGGCCAGCTGCTCCCCGCTGCGCAGGCGAACGGATACGGTCCTGGTCTCCTCCTCTTTATCACCGACCACGAGCATATAGGGTATCTTTTCCAGCTGTGCCTGGCGGATTTTGAGATTGATGCGCTCCGCCCGGGCATCAACTTCGGCGCGAATGCCTTCATTCTTGAGTTCGGCCTCAATCTGATGGGCGTAGTCCAGGTGACGGTCGGCTACGGGAATTACTCGTACCTGAACCGGTGCCAGCCAGACAGGAAAAGCGCCGCCGTAGTGCTCAAGCAGGGTGGCCAGAAAACGCTCCATGCTGCCGAGAACGGTCCGGTGCACCATAACCACCGTGTGCTCTTTGCCGTCCTCACCGATGTATTTAACGTTAAAGCGGAGCGGCAGGTTGAAGTCAACCTGAATGGTCGGGCCCTGCCATGCCTTGCCCAGTGCGCTCTCAAACTTGATATCGATTTTCGGGCCGTAGAAAACGCCCTCTCCCGGGTCAATCTCGTAATCGCGCCCCGAACGCTCGAGTGCCCGGCGTAGGGTTTCCGTGGCTTCCTCCCAGATTTCCGCCGTCCCGGCATATTTCTCGGGTCTGGTGGAAAGCAGGAGCTGATAGTTCTGGAAACCGAAGGTGTCAATCATAAAGAGGGCAAGGTCAAGAACGCCGACGACCTCCTCTTCCAGCTGGTCGGGCCGGCAGAAGATATGAGCATCGTCCTGGGTGAAACCTCTGACGCGGGACAGCCCGTGGAGCACACCGGAGCGCTCGTAGCGGTAAACGGTGCCCAGCTCGGCGTAGCGCAACGGCAGGTCACGATAGCTCCGCAGCCTAGTCTGGTAAATGGCAATGTGTCCCAGGCAGTTCATCGGCTTGAGGATATAATTCTGCCCTTCGATGTCCATGGGGCTGTAAAGGTAGTCTTTGTAGAATTCAAGGTGGCCGCTAGTACGCCACAGGTCCATGCGGGCGATGTGCGGGGTATAGACCAGGTCGTAGCCGCGTTTGTAGTGTTCTTCCTTCCAGAAGTCCTCGATAATGCGCCGTATCACGGCTCCCTTAGGGTGCCAGAGGACCAGGCCGGGGCCGAATTCATCCTGAATGCTGAACATATCGAGCTCTTTGCCCAGCTTGCGGTGGTCTCTGCGGGCGGCTTCTTCCAGCCGTTGCAGGTGTTCTTCCAGTGCCTCCTGGCTGTCGAAGGCGACGCCGTAGATACGCTGCAGCATAGGCCGGTGTTCATCGCCGCGCCAGTACGCCCCGGCGATGTTGACGAGCTTGAAAGCTTTGATTTCCCCGCTCGATTTCACGTGGGGGCCGCGGCACATATCCAGGAATGAGCCCTGCTGGTAGAGGCTTACCTTCTCATCGGGCAGCTCCTCGATTAGTTCCAGCTTGTAGGGCTGCATGGCGAAAATTCGCCTGGCCTCTTCCTTGCTTACCTCGCTGTGAACGAACGGGGCATCAGCGGCGATGATTTCCTTCATCTTTTTCTCGATAACAGGCAGGTCATCGGGACTGAGCGGACGCGGTAAATCGAAATCGTAATAAAAACCGTCTTCGATTGCCGGGCCGATGCCGAACTTGGTGCCGGGGAAAATGGACTGGACTACTTCCGCCATCACGTGAGAGGCGGAGTGCCGCATGGTCTCCAGGTACTCCTCTTTTTTCTGGTCTGCTTTCGATAACACTTTTTAACCTGCCCGTTGATAACGAAAACCTCTCACCCACCTCCGGGACGAGAGGTCTGCCCCATCCCTATCTATTCATCAGACCTATTATACCAGCGACGCTACACGGGTGCAAACGGAGTGGCCTGAATCCGCGCTCCGTTTGCCTGAGGCAAGGGTAAATAGCTATAATGGTTTAATATCCGCATGATAAAACGAGTATTCCCCGTTCTGGCTCTGGCCATATTCTCTTCCATGCTGGGCGCCGGTATCGTCGTTCCGCTCCTGCCGCTCTATGCTGAAAGCATGGGGGCCAGCGGCCTGTGGCTGGGGTTTATCTTCGCTGGCTTTGCCATATCCCGCACCCTGTTCACGCCGCTCTTCGGCCGGCTCTCCGACCTTAAAGGCCGGAAGCTTTTTCTCGTCATCGGCCTTTTTACCTATGCGCTGATTTCATTCACCTATATTCTGGCAGACCAGGTCTACCAGCTGGTGCTGATTCGCTTGGTCCATGGCGTTACCGGCGCTCTGATACTGCCCATCGCGCAGGCATATATCGGCGACCTTTCTCCCGAAGGTGAGGAGGGGAAATGGATGGGGTACTCGAATGCCGCCTTTTTCAGTGGTTTCGGTTTCGGGCCGCTCATGGGCGGGGTGCTCGCGGCGCAGTGGGGGATGAATATCGCCTTCATTACTATGGGCGTTCTCAATCTGCTCGCATTCTTCATCGCGGTGGTTATGCTGCCCCGCAGCGACCTGAAAAAGTCGGTGGCGACCTCACCGTTATCCTTTCTGGATATGCGGCGGAGCAGCAATATGGCTGGCCTTTGCAGCTTCCGGCTGGCCATCGCCCTGGGCCGGTCTTCTTTTTTTACCTTTCTGCCGCTGCTGGCGGCGGTGAGCTTCAGACTGCCAGAAAACCTGATCGGGATACTGATTTCGGTTCATGTCCTGCTGATGTCAGCGCTCGGTGTCCCGGGAGGGAGACTGGCCGATATCTTCAGCCGGCGGGCGCTGGTGGTCATCGGAAGCCTTGTGATTTTCACCTACCTGTTTCTGGTGCCGCTGTCTGCTGGCTTCTGGCCGCTGCTGGCGCTGTGTATTCTGGGCAGCGTCGGCAGTGCCATGGCCACGCCATCGGTTCTGGCTTTGACCGTCGAGGAGGGGAGAAAGTACGGTATGGGCTCGGCCATCGCCGCCATCACCATGGCGATGAGCATCGGCATGTCCCTGGGTCCGATTCTGACCGGTGCTATCGTTGACCTGATAAATATCAACGCCGCGTTTTACTTCAGTGCTGGGCTGGCCTTACTGGGTATGGGTTTGTTTGTTTGGTTCACCCGGCCGCGGCCCGGAACCGTCGATGCAGATAGCTGACCAGGAAAAGAAGCCCCCCGCTGACCAGCAGCGCCCCCAGGTCCAGGTACCTGATATCGAGCAGCTTGCTCATAAGACCCACGGAGCCACCACCGATAAGCGCCGCCAGTGCTCCGGCAGGGGTAACTTTCAGACGGTGCTTAAAAAAGCCGGCCAGCACCGGCAAAATTACGCCTGACGTGTATATTGTGTAGGCAAAGAGGAGGGCGCTGATAACGCCCTTGAGCATCAGGGCCAAGACCAGTGCGCATAGCCCCAGCAACACTATGGCCCACCTGGAGCGGGGGACCATGCTTGCCGTGCTGGCTGCCGGCCTGAACTTGCCGATGATATCTATGGTCAATATGGTGCTGGCGCTTAACAGGGTGGTATCCGCCGATGACATCACGGCGCAGAGCAGAGCGGCCAGGATGATGCCACCCAAAATGGGCGAGAAAACTTCATTGATAACGGTGGGAAATGCCTGCTCGGGGGCAATATCAGGAAACAGGGAGGCGGCACCCATGCCGATTACCGTAATGGCGAAGGCTATGGGTATGATGAGCGCTGCGGTCCAAAAAGTGGCGGTGCTGGCTGTCCGGTCATCCCGGGCGCAGAAGATTCGGGAGTACACGTCCGGCCCGACGACATAGGTCAGGCCGACGAGCAGCAGGAGAGTTATCAGTGCTGTGCCATCGAACTGCGGGCTCAGCGGGAAGGCAAAATGCCCGGCGGGCTGCGCGCTACGCAGCCCTTCCCAGCCCCCCAGCTTGGTCAGCAGCAGCGCCAGGCCGGCGAAGATGCCTGCGAAAAGGATTATAGCCTGGAGAAAATCGGTGCGGATGATGGCATGCTGACCGCCCAGTACCGTATAGGCGACGAATATAGCGGTGAAAATCACCATCCATAGCACCGGGCTGCCCGTGCCCAGGATGCCCAGTATTTGCCCGGCAGCGATTATCTGGGCGGCGATGATCCCTATCCAGGCGATGACAATGAGAATGGAGGCCGCCAGCGCCATCCGCGGATCATATTGCCTTTCCATGAGCTCGGGGAGGGTATATAGCGCCAGCCGCCTGACTTTTCTGGCCAAAAAGAGCCCCAGAAATACCAGACCGATGCTGCCCACCAGCAGCCACCACGCCCCGGTCAGTCCCCGCTGGAAACCCAGCCCCGCCATGCCGATGGTGGCGGAACCGCCGATGATGGTGGCCAGCAATGAACCAGCGATGAAGGGAGAAGAGCCCTTTCTCCCGGCGACGAAAAAATCATCGGCTCCTCCCGCCTTGCGGCGGCTCACGATGCCAATGGCGAGCATACCCAGAAAGTAAAGGGCGACAATTATCAGTCCGCTCATGCTGCTGACTTACGTTTTCCGTTGCTCAATAGCCTATAAACGGCTATCCAGTGTCACTGGCTGGATATGAAATTTAGAGTTATCAAAGCGGGTTTACCAAGAACGGAGCTCAGTCTGATTTGTGAAGCAAGGAGACCGCGGCGGATTACCGGCAAGCTTATTTCCTCGGCTTTTCCAGGCCGAGGAGCGCGATTTCTATGGTCTGGCCGCACTTGGAGCAGGTGACATTGATGGTAATCGGTTGCCTCATTACCCGTTCGGCAACGGCAGTAACCATGGAATCTATGCTGTCCAGACGGTCGTCAAGCATATCCAGGCGCTTGTTAATGCGTTCGATATCGGCTTTGGCTTCCTCAGCCACCGTAGCCGCCTTCCGATCCTGCGCCAAATCATGGCCTCCTAATTTGTTTAATGCACTAATTATAAATGTCACAGCGCAATATGTCAAAGCGTTGCGCCAAATATTGATTTATTGAGGTCATGAGAGGTATAATTTCAAAACTAAAAGATACAAACACTGAATGTCAGGTAAGGAGGGAGTCAGATGCCTGAGGAGGAAATCGGGAAGGTAAGCGATTTCTTCGCGCATCCGGTAGTCGCCGGCATTGAGCTCAGCGGTAAGCTGAAAGTAG
>Ga0180438_10010911_pt1 | contig 11069 bp, 12 predicted proteins | sample SS_ome_12_FD_132455 | JGI IMG/M metagenome (GOLD analysis project Ga0180438, IMG submission 132455) | Hypersaline lake sediment archaeal communities from the Salton Sea, California, USA - SS_3_D_2 metaG | ecosystem: Environmental > Aquatic > Non-marine Saline and Alkaline > Hypersaline >... | reverse complement strand
TTATACTTGTGCAAAAACCGTCAAAGAAGGACTCAAAAAAGCAGGCTTTCGCGTTGGCAAAGTCCCCGGCTTTGCTTCCAAGAAACATATGCTAACGGCCACACTCCCCCAGAAAAACATCGAAAAGGAAAAATTATGAAATATCCCAAATTTAAATTAGAAAATTATCTCGCCGAAAGAGAGTTTAACGCTCCCTTTAATCTTTGTGCTTCCGATCTAGAAACCCTTTCAATGAAGGAAGTGATTCAAATGGCGGATGACGAAGGGCAAAAGCTGTGGAACAAGCTTCGTCTGCACTACACGGAACCAAAGGGATTGCCTGAACTTCGTCACGAAATTGCAAAGCTGTACGAGGAACCTATTAACTCCAACAATGTCCTCTGTTTTGCCGGTGCAGAAGAAGGAATTTATAGTGCGATGCATGCACTCCTTGAACCTTCGGACCATGCGATCATTATTACTCCTTGTTACCAATCACTAGAATCCCTTCCGACTGCTATTTGCTCAACAACAACCGTTGCTCTTCAGTACCCAACACAATGGCAAATCGATCTTGATAGAATAAAGGATGCGATTCAATTTAACACTAAGTTGCTAGTGATCAACTTCCCTCACAATCCCACCGGAGCTCTAATTTCTCAAGAGCAACAGCAAAGATTAGTGGAATTAGCTAGAAAGCACAAGATGTGGATCTTTTCAGACGAAGTCTATCGACTGCTTGAGATCGATCCGACTGATCGCATTCCCCCTATGGCAAGCATTTATGAAAAAGGATTAAGTTTAAGTGTGATGTCTAAAGCTTACGGATTGGCCGGACTACGAGTTGGATGGATAGCGTGTCAGAATGTTGCAGTTTTAGACAAAATCGGTGAAATAAAGCATTACTTATCAATTTGCAATAGTGCACCCTCAGAAATCCTCTCATTGATCGCTCTGCGCGCTAGCGATAACATTCACGCCCGTAATGCTCGTCTGATGCAAAAAAACCTTTCACTGTTAGACAACTTTTTTCAGGATTATTCAGAATGGTTTGAATGGATTCGTCCAAAAGGAGGGTGTATTGGTTATCCACTCTTCAAAGGCAAAAAATCCATCGACACCATAGCCGAAGAACTACTCAAAGAAGTTGGTGTCTTAATTCTCCCCTCTTCAATCTATGATCACCCCGGAAACCATTTCCGTATTAGCTTCGGCCGAAGCTCGATGCCTGAAGCGTTAGAACGCTTGATCCACTACATTAATCAGAGAAAACAAGAATGGAGATAACACCTTCAAGGCATTCCCTAAAGGCAACGACAAGCAGAACCTTGCTGTGTCCGACGGCGGATGAATTCCCGGCGAATCGCCTCTAAAATCTCTTCTTTTAGTGTACGCGTTTTCATCCAAGAAGGCGCAACAAGATGTAAAGGATGCCCATTGCCCGCGATCCTATGGATGACACATTCCGGATGTAAGCGCTCTATAAAATCACATGCCAAAGAAATTGTTTCCTCAAAGTCAAGAGGCTTCCAGAGACCCATGGCATACTGTTCTGCCAAAAGAGTCTTTTCCATAGCCACGAGAAGATGAATCTTGACGCCTTGTACTCGCCACTCAGCAAGCTGATCAGCAGTAAACAACTGGTCTTCTCGACTCTCCCCCGGTAACCCTAAGATCACATGCACACAATGCTCGATTTGATAGTCCTTTGTAAGGCTTAACGCACGAAGAAAATCTTCATAGGTTTCACAACGATTGAGACGCTGCAAGGTACAGTTGTGCACCGTCTGCAAGCCATATTCAACATGAACATAGGGTACAAGCTGCCGATAACTCGCAATCAAAACTAGCTTCTCTTCATCAACACAGTCGGGACGCGTTGAAATTGCTAACCCTACAATGTCTTGATGAGCAGAAATGGCCTCGTCATATTTTCCCTTGAGATTCTCTACAGAATCATAAGTGTTGGTGTAAGACTGAAAATAGGCAATGAACTTGCTCGCACGATACCGTTGACGCCGAACAGCGATATTCTTCAAAATCTGATCGGTAATCGAATCCTTCTCACTTCGCGTTCGCGACGAAGATCCCGTTTCATCACAGTAGATACATCCCCCAACACCCTTCGACCCATCTCTATTAGGACACGTAAACCCGCCATCAATCGAAACTTTATAAACTCGACAGCCGAAGCGTTCCTGTAACACATCGTGATAACTACGATAGTACTTCTGTTTCATTTCTTAAGACACACTAATAAAGGGTAACGCTTTCCCTCTTCCTCGAAATGCAGAACCTTGATGTCAAATCCCACACTGCGCAGGTTCTTCATCCAAATATCTAAAGGAAAGATGCCATTCACATGACAGTCATGCTCAATACGCAACTCTCCCCTCTCACGGATTAAAAACAAAAAATTAAGTTCATAGAAAGTATCGGCAAGATCCGGATCATATTTGTTTTCAATGAAGACTACTTCGACATCATCTTGCGAATGTGTAGAACAAGAAATGCTATTCTGTTCAAAGCTCTGAGGCTCCTCTTCAACATAGGTCAGAAAGATGCCTCCTAAATCGAGATGTTCATAAGCTGTTTCAAAAACAGCCCGAAGGTCCCTTTCAGTACACATGTAATTGATCGAATCAAAGGCGACAACAACATCAAAAGTTTTCTCCAAATTTGTTGTACGCATATCTCCTGAAAGATATTCGATCTGAGGATTAAGCTGACGCGCTAAATCAAGCATCTCTTCACTGATATCGAGTCCTGTTACCTGAAAGTACTTTTTTAGGGTCTTATCATAATGACCAGCACCACAACCTAGATGCAGTAAAGTTTTTAACTCTCTATGTGCATTTTCCTGAAGGACTTTGCAGAAATGCTTTGCTTCTTCGACATAGTCCTCCGGGGGGCTGATCATCGGAAACAGCCATGCCAAATCAGTATACAAACAATGTTTGTCTTTCACATCTTTTTCCATAAGGTAAAAGTGCCGGCTTTTTCAAAACCAAGCTTTACAAGAAGTCGCTGATCTTCAAGGTCCTTAAGGGAACTAACGAAGGCTTCTGCCTCGGCTTGAAAAAGCCGGAGGCCTTTAGTCTCTACATCAAGCTCTGTCTTCGAATTAACGACTTGGACAAGAGGTTGTTTCCTTGAAAAAACATTAACGCTGATCCTTCATCCACCACCAGTGCATTATCTTGTTCATGCTGGATGCGTGCTTAAACATGGTATAATGCATTCTTGTTTGGAACAGTATCAAAGACAATATTTCTCGCACTCTTTCATTTTCAGCAGTTTGTATCAACTTTTCATACTTCTCCATAAGGTCTGACTCAAGATCCATCGCACGTTCATAGGCTTTTTCTAAGGATTCCGAACTTCGCACTTCAGGCACTTGTACATCTGTAGAAGCGTCATAAGCCTTCAATAGATCGCTAATCCAGTTGATATGATAATTCTCCTGAGGAATGACCATCATATAAGGCCTGCGAATTTGAAACTTTTCAGAATCGGCTTCATACTGTAACTTCGACTGTTTCTCTAAAGATAAGACGTTCTGCAAATCTTCCAGCCATTCCTTATTTTTAAGCTCTGGAAATTTTTGCGGAATGAACATCCGATCTTGATACCCCCCATTCCAATAATGCCCGCACATAGGACAATATTCATCCATCGGTCCGCCATCATTCATGCCATGACCATGCATCTGAGCTTCAGCAGAATTCGCCAAAGAAAGAAGAAAAACCAACATAATATTCTGAAAATGCTTCAACATACTTATTCCTTTAATGTAATAATCCTTGTCAGAATTTCATCATAAAGTCTTAGCAGTTTGTTGGAAACTCCAAATCTACTCGCTCTTGCTTCACAATCTCATCAAAATTATCTAGAAGATTCACAACGATTTCGTCATCGATGTCACAATGAAGAAATTTTGGATTTCCAGAGCCTTCCTGCCGACGAACCATCTTCTCAGAAAAGGAAATATTGGGAATCACAATTTTCTTGTGCATGATGTTATTTTCTAGTAATCGAGTCAGCAATGCCACTCTGCCCGCAATGATTCCATCGTCCAGTACCTTCATCTTTCCTTCACATTGATAACATGCTTGAATAACAATTTGAGGAATCCCCAACTCCGACAATCTTTGCGCCGTTCGAACGCCATCCATTTCTACTCCAAGAACCCGAAATATACCATTAGCAATCGAACACACAGTATGGCATACTTTCCTCAGAATAGGTTGCCTCACAAACTGACTAACCATCCCCGCTGGAACATCACTCAGACGACCAAAGGTATTGATCGACATTACCATGTAGTTCGCATCCTCAGTTTTGAAACAATGAGAAGCCATCGCTTCCGCTAAAGCCCCTGCACCTAAACTAAAACCCTTCAAAACAATCTTTGCTTTCTGATTCTGTCGCTGCTGTTGATATTGCTTAGATATAGCCTCCACAAAAAGAATCCCTAAGCGTGCTGCCTCAGCCATAGTCGATGCTAAAGGCTTTCCCTGACTTCTGCCAACAGCAGGAGGATTGATCTGTACCGTTGCAAAGCCACTCTCACTATGAAGAAGGGTCTGCCCCTCAAAGGATGTTTCATAAGGCTCCGCATTGCCTCCTAGACGCAATACCAACCGCCCCGCAATCATGTCCTCTAGACGTCCAGATAGAACACCGTCATACTTGATTCCCTCATCGTCCTGTAAAGCAATACGAAAAACTGCAATATTGCGATCCAATAAAGCCTTCCCTTGTTGCCAGCGCAAATCATCCAACCATTGACGGCGCCTCTCCGAATCCAGAGAAGCCGCTAAAACCGTCTGCATTGCTAAACGATGCAATGGGGCTCGAAAATAATGCCCCAACGCCTTCAAACAGCTAACCTTCGATGCATCAACAACTTGTAACGGAGCCTGCACATAGCTCGCCTGCCCCAATACACAACGATCCCGGAGATCCTCAATGATCTGTTTCTTGTCCACCGTGCAATCACGAACCCCCTCTATCTTCTGAAGAAAAGCAGAAGATAGAGACCCCTCAAGATAATTATTAAAAAGTATCATCATTTTCCCTCGTTAAAAACCGTTACAAAATGGAATCAGTAATGCGGCATCCAATCAAGCCCTTCGCGACCAAACGTCTCATTACAATTTCAACATCTGGAAGTTCGGGCATGTTTTCAGCTATTTTTCTTCTAGATGAAATTCTGCAGAAGTCTCGTGAGCAAGAAAGCTGTGAGCAAAGCCGCAGCGCTCACACACAAAGGTAGGGACGCTGCGATTCCAAAAAGCCAACCGCCAAAACATCAACCACGTTGTGGTTAACAATCCTTCTCTCTTGAAGAATCTGTCATGTCCACAATACAAACAAGAGAGCTTCTTTCCACCAAGGGTAACCGTAGCACTCTCCCCCCTCCACGTTTTGCCAAGCTGCCTTTGCTTCTTCCAAAACGTAATGCCAAAAACTACAACGATGAGCAAAAGAATCATCAAAGGATGTACTTGCGTTTCCATGGCACACCAAAAATTTTTAACTTGACTCACTTCAGATTTGCAAATCGTACGCAAAAACTCCTATAATCTCAATACACAATTAAACAAGGCTGAAGATCATGCTTGACGAACCTTTGAATGTCGATGAAGAGATCACATTGAAAATTCCAACCCTCAAAGATGCTGCCCCATTGTTTCAACTCGTTGATGCAAACCGACACTACCTCAGAAAACATCTCGCTTGGGTCGATGACACAAAATCCGTCAGTGATACCGAAGCCTTCATCCAAACCCGAAGAGAACACGCCACGAAAGGAATCAATCTGTGCCTATGCATTTGGTATCGAAAACTCATTGCTGGAGCCGTCGCCCTCACCTACATCGATCAGGAAAATCGAATGGCTGAAATAGGCTATTGGCTCGATGAACAACTCCAAGGTAAAGGTATCATCACCCGTAGCTGCCAAGCCCTTATAGACCATTCCTTCAAAACATTGGGAATTCATCGACTTGAAATCCGATGCAGCATCAATAATCCACGCAGCCAACATATCGCAGAAAAACTCGGTTTCATCAAAGAAGGAATCTTAAGAGATGCCCGACAACTTCGTCAGCACCCCGTCACCGATGTCTTGTACAGTTTACTTTCCACTGACCCTCGCGCAGGAAAAAACCCGTAGTAAGATTTTCCTTTGCAGCAACGTCTGATAAAATCACTCCCGACGATAACACCTCCTTTCTTTTTTTAAAAAATCTATTATATGCTATAATAAAAATTGAATGCTAAGAGCTTTTAATAAGGGAGAGGAGTTATGAATAGAACTTTATTTATTATAGCTTTAATAGCTGCTACTTTAACCGCGGAATTATTACCAGCAAGAATTTCTTTCCGCATCGGTCCGCGTCATGATCGAGGAAGGTATTATTACTATCATCCACACTATCGCTATCCTCAAAGGTATTACAGAAGGTATCCGCGGTACGGAAGGGATTATCGTTATCTACACTATTGTTATCCTCATGGTTGTTATCGCTATGCATATATTGCTAATAGCTATGTACGCGACTTACAACGCAAGAAGGACCACACCATCTTAGAACTTGATAACGGGATGGTCTTTAGAATTCGGAAGACCAAGATGAAGCTTATGGGTTATCTCGTAGAAGTTTACGCAAGGGAAGTCCCCTCTGGTTGGTCTTTAGGCGTTCAAGGAGATGATTTTGCAGTACGTTTTGGTGATCGATCAATGGAGAGATCGGATTACAGATTAGTGATTGATGGCTATGAATTTCAGGCAAGGCGTCTAGAATAGGGCACCAACCGGGTTTTAACGAATGATACGAATCGCAATGAATTTGGCGACAAAATACAATGTTAAAGCTGCAATAATAGCAAAAGGGAAGATGACAACGATATAGAAAAAAGCCCGTGTATAGGAATGATAGATCAGTTCCACACTAAAGGCAGTGGCTAAGATAAAAAACACGAAAGCCACAAACGAGGCATAAAGGACTGTACTCAGCCACCCGATTCCGCTTTGATCAATGAGCTCTTTCGCATAGCGATCTCCTAAACTCTTAGGTTTCAAAATAATACGATCTAAAATCATATAAAGAAGCCCGGTCACAGAGACCAAAGTGAAAAAGACCACTAATGTCATCACAAAAATCATGAGTTAACCCACCATTTTAAGCCGGAGCAGAAGACAGTACAGAGGTGCACAAATCTCTAAATACCTCTTCAACAAAGACCTCATCGAACTGTCGTCTTAGAGCTAATCGGTCAAGTTTTGCTTCTCTTTGTTCGACCCGGTCCTCTAATAGGTCCAAAAAAGCTTCTCTAAGTTCTCGACGGAATTCTCGATAATCTTCGAAGGCCTCTCTCAATCTCAGGCGAAAATCCAGACGATCTAATCTAACTTCTTCCCCTACCACAGCTCTGTTGATCAATGCATTTCGTAGAGCTTCTCTTAAAATTTCTCCACGTCGAAGATCTTTTTTCTCTGCCTCCCGAACAATTTCTTTAAGACGACTTGGTTTTTCCCCTCCTTTAGACTGGAGGTGTTGATTTAAAGCTTCAACGAGATCATTTTCCAATTTCTGCTCCACATTTCCAATGAAAATCAAGGTTAAAACCTTATTCTGAGCAGTGACTCCTAATTGCAACTTTTTAGGGACATAAGGAGACACCGTATGCCCTTCTTCAAGCCCTTCTTCTTCTTTGTCTGCTTCTTCTGCAAGAACCGGTTGTTCAGCAATGATCGCAAAAATATTTCCCTCTACAATCGCATATACCGTTCCTAAATCCAATCCAGATGCTTTGATCCCTCCTTGTTGGTGAAGCTCAATGAGACGGTCTTCAAGAGTCCTAGATAGAGGTTCCGGAACTCGCTTTCCCGGATCAAGGTCCAGCTGCGCCACACTTCGCCCTCCAGGACCTTTCCTAGGTGCAAGAATACTCAGCGCAATCCGCGCTTCCCCCCCCTTTATCTCAGGTCCCATCACCATAACGCGAACGCCTTGCCCGATCAGTCCTTGCAAAGCCTTCTCTATCTCTACCCCTCCCGCAGATACTCCTTCCCCCCCTTGAATGGGCTCTACTCCCTCTGGCGCTCCCATGGTATCCTCCTTAACGTTCGATTACTAACATTTATTTGCTACATAATTGATTATACAATTATTTTTTTATCAAAACAATAAAAATTGTTGAGCTTATTCAGTATTCTTATTATAATGAAGCGAAAGATATTTGGTGAATTGATGAAGAAGCGCATCTCCAGAATTACATGGTTCTTTGTGACCTGTTTTCTTCTACTAACGCAACCTGTTGAGTGTTGGTTGGATGGGGGGCATATGCTGGTGGCACAAGTTGCTTACAATCATCTTGATCCTGAGGTTAAGGAGCGTGTTGATGTTCTTTCTGAGGCTTTTGCCTTCTTTTACCCGGAGCATCAATCTTTTATCACAAGTTCTACATGGATGGACTACGTTCGTTGTAAGGGTGGGCTTTATATTTTTGATACTTGGCACTATGTGGATATCCCTTACGATCCCGAAGGAGTGCTGACTCCTGAGCAAAAGGAAAAGTTACTGATTGAAAACGAGACACATTCTGTGATTGAGGGAATCCAGCAAGCCAAGAAGACTTTGCGGGGTTCTAGGGCTTCAACTTTTGAGAAAGCTTTAATGCTTAGAGTGTTAATACATTGTGTTGGCGATATTCACACGCCTCTCCACACAACGAGTCGCTACACACCAGAGTTGCTCAATGGAGATAGAGGTGGCAACGGATTTAAGTTGAAGGGAGAGCATAAAAATTTGCATGTTCTTTGGGATACAGGTTTTGGAGAGTGGACGGACATCGAGATGCTACCGGTGACTGAGGAACTTCTCCAATTCATCAAAGATTATGCCAAAGACCTCGAAGCAAGTTATCCTGCCGATGGTTTCCCCTTTCTTCATGTTCTTGATCCCAAAGCTTGGGCTAGAGAAGGACACACCATTGCCGTTGAAGAGGCTTATAGTTTGCCGGAAGGCCAGGCACCTTCCAAAGAATACCTTATTGAAGGAAGAGAAACAGCTCGACAACGGATTGTTTTAGCTGGTTATCGTCTAGCCATTCTTCTCAATGAAATCTTCAAATAATCACCTTGGCTGAAAGCTTCTAGCAATTGTTTCAAAGAGAGGACGGAACTCGTTGAAACGATGATCTAATGAGCTAAAAGTCATCGTGTACATGGTTCCTTTGTGAAGCAGCAAATACACGATGTTTTTCATGAGAGTTTGTTCGTATTGGAAGGTGTAGATCAATTTGATCGCTTGGACTCCGTTGATTTCCATGAGTTCGACTTCCACGATTTGAAAGTTATTTAACATCTGTTTCGCATTTGCTACGTTGAGATTATAGAGCTCCCGTAAACTCACATTGACATCTAACTTCGTGACAATGATATTCATATTTTCACGAAACAGATCTTCTTCTCCTTCCACTGGACTCAAGACAACCATGATGTCGCTATCCGCAGCTTCTCCCAACTCCCATTCATCGGGAATCTCCACAGCAAATCCCAATGAATGACTCTGATAGCGATAGGATGTAAGCATCATCCCACCCAAAAGCAACGTCAGACTCAATAATACTCTCAGGATATGACCTTTCATGATAAGTCCCCTTTTTGATTATTCGAACCGAAAACTGTCAATAATCCAGTGAAAATCTTTCACGTAGTTCTCATAGCTAGGCTCCATCGCCATTGCTGTAATAATGTATCCTCGTCCTTCCTTGATCGCAAACACCTGCATTGTCTTAACGCGTGTGCCACTAATTGTTGAACTGTACACTAAACGAATCGCATCATAGCCATCGAGAACTGTGCGCTCTGTCTTCTCAACCTCGAGGTCAGGGATCTGCTGCTTCAAATAATCAAGATTACCTTTGAAGTAGTCATCTAAAGTTTCCGCAGCCGTTAAGTGAAACGACCCCACAAGAACGTTCTCCCGAAAAAAATCAAACTGATCTTCACGAGGACTAATCCCTGCTAATGATGTCTCATCTAAATCAGTCGCTAAATCCCACGATGTCGGAAAAGCAATTGAATAACGTGCATCTTGACTATAATAGCGTTCCGATGGATCCACAGCATCCTCTGATGCTACAGCCACCAACTCCGCTGCCACCGAAGGAATCCCTTCACTGCTCGCAGAGAAAAAAGCTCCCCCAAACACAGGAAACAAGTACAGCGATAAAATAACTGAAAGCAACGTTTTCATAATATCACCAATAAATTATCATTATTAAAAACCAACTCTCCCAAAAGGACCCAGATCAAATTTTCATTAAACATTAGACCACTCCCTATAAAAGATTTTATTTTACAAATTGTTAATTTGTCAATATTATTTTTTATCTGTAGACGAGTTTTTACTCTTTGTATCTTATGTGTAGCTCTGTTTCATTATTTAACCACCAAGAGAATAAATTTCTGAAACAGGACAAAAGTTAAAGTTTAAATTTACAAAAAATTTAAGCAATCTTTATTATGCGTTAATATTTTTAAGCTACAATTAGGCTAAATAAAAATTAAAAAGTTAATCAAAGTTCCTTTCCTCCTCCCTTTCCTCGCCGCAAGCAATTGCGGCGGGGTTTTTATTTTAAAACAAAAAAAATAACAATTAATATTTTTCTTGATATCAATATTATTTTTAACTAGAATTGTAAGCAGAGGGAATAAAGGTATAATAAAGCTTTTAATCCTTAATATTGGAGGATAAGGATGGTTGGACCAGTAGGACCAAAAAAAGGAGAGGGAATTTCGCCAGAGCCTAAACCGGCAAAGCCGCTACCTGAAGAAACGCGAAGTGCGGCGGAGGCAGCAGCAAAAGCTCTTGGTGTTGAACCGTCAAAGGGGGGTATACTTCCGGCGAGTAGGGAGAAAATAAAATGGAAACCGGGAAGCAAGGAAACAGCCACAACGAAGGCCAGGGAAAAACTTGCGGAAAGGGGCCACCAAACTTCTGCATTAGCCGGTCTACACCGTGTACAACAAGAGTTAAATAAAGCTGCGCCTGATTCGCGAGACACGATAACTG
>Ga0180438_10010909_pt1 | contig 11071 bp, 10 predicted proteins | sample SS_ome_12_FD_132455 | JGI IMG/M metagenome (GOLD analysis project Ga0180438, IMG submission 132455) | Hypersaline lake sediment archaeal communities from the Salton Sea, California, USA - SS_3_D_2 metaG | ecosystem: Environmental > Aquatic > Non-marine Saline and Alkaline > Hypersaline >... | reverse complement strand
TATCGACGGAAGCGGCGCCTCAGATTCCATCCTGATGTTTGAGAGCGACCTGGAGGACGCCACGAGCTTCGAGAACACCTTCAACTGGACCCTCTCGGACTCCAGCAGCAACGTGATAATAGGCAATCTGAACCCCTACAACGATGAACTTGGGGAGGACTGTAATGACAGTGACGATTCCATATATCCAGGAGCCCCTGAAATCTGCGGAGACGGGATAGATCAGGACTGCAGCGGTAGCGATCTCGCATGCAACTGCATAGACAGCGACAACGATAACTACTACGCTTACGACCAAGTTTACTGCCCTGCAGGGGACGACTGCAACGACAACAACGAATCCATAAACCCGGGAGCAACGGAGGTCTGCGACGGGGTAGACAACGACTGCGATGACGAGATAGACGAGGAGTGCGGCCCTTTCTGTGGCGACGGGTACTGCGACGGGAGGTCGCTGGGAGAGGATTGTCTGACCTGCCCGGAGGATTGCTGGAGCGGTGCTCAGGGAGCATGCTGCGGCGACGGTAAATGCGATACTAAGAAAGGGGAGACTTCTGAAATCTGCCCTGTGGACTGCAGTTAAGCTCTCTTTCATTTTTTAATTGGCGTCCCAGAAGTGTAAGGTTTTTGATATTCTGATGGTTTTAAAAAAACAAGGGTTGTAGCTGCCGGGAAATCTATACCAATTTCCAATACATGGTATATCCGGCCTTACAATAGCCAACGATAACGGCTCCGGGTATTGAAACACCTTCTGAGGTATAGGTTGATTCTACACCATTTTCTGGTTGCCACAACTTTCCGTCCCTCACATAGGAGGAATGCGGTTCATTGAATTCATCAGTCTGGATAAATACGTCTTTCAGTGTGCATTTGTACACATATTCTTTAATCCATTCCATACGTTTATGGCCTTGTCTGTAGCCGCCTTGTATCCATTCGTCTGTTGACATCTCATCTAAATGGTCACTTCGGGGATCAGCGTCGTAAAGAGTATAAAAAAGTCTAGGGTCGCCTTCGGCACCGGGGCGTGGATACGGTCCTGGTCCTCTGTCATACGTTACTTCAACGTTACGCCACCGAAATAATGTTTGCTCTTCCGGTTCGGTAGGGCTCTTACAGCTCTGGGATGCGCCTATTATGGGCACCAGAGGAGCCATATACCTAAGATAGGCAGCCGTTCCGACTGATTCTCCAAGAGTTTTGAGGAAATCCCGCCTAGAATATATTTCTGGTTTTTCAGCCATGATAATAATTCCGGTTAAATTTTTTAAAGCTTTGTATGGGTTGACCGGCCGGGATGAAAAACTATTTATATCTTTTTCGGTTAATATTCTGATTATGCCGAAGGAGAAAGTGGAAGTGATGGTTGAAGGCGGGAAGGCGACTGCCGCCCCGCCATTGGGACCCGCGCTGGGTCCTTTAGGCGTGCCCATGCAGAAGATAATAGACGAGATAAACATCAAGACCAAGGATCTCAAGGGCATGCAGGTCCCGGTTACCGTTATAGTCGATAGCGCAACGAAGGACTTCGAGATAAAGGTGGGATCTCCCCCTGCGAGCGCGCTCATCAGGAAGGAGCTGGGCATACAGAAGGGATCGAGCGAGACGGGGAAGATAAGGGCGGGCGACCTGAGCGAGGAGCAGGTAAAGAGGATCGCATCCGCGAAGTTCGGCTCCGCAGAGGAGCGCTACGTGAACCAGATAAAGGGGACAGCCCGCAGCATGGGGATAACGATAGGAGAGGGGTCGCTCTCCAAGGAAGAGCAGAAGGCCGCGGAAGAGGCCCACAAGAAGGCGGCCGAGGCGGCGGAAGCGAAACCCGCGGAAGGCGAGGAAGCAAAGGAAGGAGAGGAAGCAAAGGAAGAGGAGACGCCTTCTGGGGAAGCGAAGGAAGAGGAAAAGGAATAAGCTGTTTCTATCATTTCATTTCTGTTTTTTCAGCGAGACCTTTCTTCACCAGGAGGTCTGCGTTGGGCTCGGGGACCGTGGTGATGTCGCCCTTACTGAAGGGCCCGTAGTTCTTCATGTTCATGCCCACGAACTTGGGGACGTCCTCCAGGATCGTGAGCAGGGCGAGGTTCTCGTTGTCCTCCTCCATTTTTTCCTCCCTGTCCCTCTGGAATTCCTTTATCCTTTCCACGACGCCCTCGAAGAATTTTTGCTCTTCCGGGGTCATGTTTTCAGGGACAACGCCGGAGTCTATGGAGCCGGGAGCGGAATTGAGGATCTTCCTCTCCCTAATGCCGAATATCGTCCTCAATCGCCTCTTTACAGAGTCGATCTCCCACTTGTCTGCCTCGATCTTGACCATCTTGGACTTGTTTTCCAGGTAGGCCCTCACCTGCTCGAAGAAATCCTCCGGGAGCTTCGTGAGCCCCTGTGCATTCTTCTCCTCATCGAAAATCCTTCGTATGGTCTCATCCGTGAGCATGTTAAATGGTTGTATGCAAGGCATATAAAATTAAATCCGGCCAAATCTCTTTAAAAACCGCTAACGTAATAATTATTATGCGCCTGGGTGATCGCTATGCATATAAGACAGCCCATAATAAGCGTGCTGGGGCACGTGGACTCGGGGAAGACGACTTTGCTAGACAAGATAAGGGGTTCTGCGGTCGCTCCCGGGGAGGCCGGGGGGATCACCCAGCACATAGGGGCCTCCGAGATCCCGATCAAGAACGTAATTGACATATGCGGCGATCTCGTCAAGAAGATGGGCGTTGAGGTCAGGATACCCGGCCTGCTGTTTATAGACACGCCCGGACACGAGGCGTTCACCACCCTTCGGAAGAGGGGTGGATCGATCTCGGACCTCGCGGTCCTCATAGTCGACATGAACGAGGGGTTCCAGCCACAGACGGAGGAGAGCCTTCTGTTTCTCAAGGAGTTCAAGACCCCGTTTGTCGTGGCCGCTACGAAGATCGACCGCATGCTGGGGTGGAGGTCCGAGGACGAATGCTTCCTTCCCAACTTCAGGGAGCAGGAGGAGAGGGTGCAGGACGAGTTCGAGAACAGGCTTTACAGGATAATAGGCCAGCTTGGGGAGAAGGGGTTTGAATCCGAGCGTTATGACAGGGTGAAGGACTTCGCCAAGGAGGTATGCATCGTGCCCGTCTCGGGCGTCACGGGAGAGGGTATACCCGACCTGCTTATGATACTGACCGGGCTCGCCCAAAGGTACATGGGGGAAAGGCTGGAGGTTTCAGAGGGCATGGGCAAGGGGACGATACTGGAGGTCAAGGAATTCAAGGGTTTGGGAACCACGATAGACGTGATACTTTACGACGGTGTCATAAACAGGGGGGATTCACTGGTCATTGGAGGGAAGGAAATTATCACGACAAAGGTAAAGGCTTTGCTGAAGCCGGAACCGCTCAGGGAAATGAGGGTGGAGAAGATGTTCAGGCCGGTAGATCACGTTTCTGCGGCGACAGGGGTGAAGATTTCCGCCCCGGACCTGGCGAAGGTGATAGCCGGGTCTCCTGTGAGATTCGTGGGTAACGAGAAGGAACTGGAGAGGGCGAAGGAGGACATAGAGAAGGAGATAGAAGAGGTTGAGATAGAAACCGAGAACGAGGGCGTGATACTCAAAGCGGATACTCTCGGGAGTCTCGAAGGGCTGATCAAGGCCCTGAAGGATCTGAAGATCCCCATAAGGAAGGCGAAAGTGGGGAACGTCCTGAAATCGGATGTCATGGAAAGCTCGGGGATGAAGAAACCGGTCATATTCGCCTTCCACGTGGAGATTCTCCCTGACGCCGGGGAGTCGGCCAAGAAGCAGGGCGTGAATATATTCGAATCGGACATCATATACAAGCTCATAGAGGATTACCGTGAATGGGAGGAATCAGAGAAGAGGAGGAGCGAGAAAGAGCTTCTGGAGAGCGTCACGCATCCCGGGAGGGTAAAGATCTTACCAGGTTACGTTTTCAGGCAGTCCAAGCCTGCTATATTCGGTGTCGAGGTCATCGGAGGCATCATAAAGCCTGGCTACAGGCTCAGGAAGGGGGAGAAGGTCGTGGGGGAAGTGAAGGAGCTGCAGGCGGAAGGGGACAACGTGGACCAGGCGAAGGCGGGGGACAAGGTTGCGGTTTCCATGGAGGGCGTCACGGTCGGCAGGCAGATAAGCGAGGGGGACACGCTCGAGAACGACCTGAGGGAAAGGGATTTCGAGGTTCTTAACAGGCTGAAGGCAAAGCTCCCGGAGGGGGAGAGGAAACTTCTGGAGGAGATCGGAAGCAAATAATTTAAATCCGTCTTTCGAAATTTAGTTATGCAATCGTATGATAAACTACTGGACCAGGCATTCGGGAAGCTTCCCAAAAAATCTGAGTCCTCGGAGAGGTTCCAGATGCCAAAAGCGAGCGTACTTCCAGCGGGGGCGCGGACCATCATAACGAACTTCAGGGAGATAGCCAACACGCTCAGGAGGAAGCCGGAGCATCTGCAGAAATTCCTCCTGAAGGAACTCGCTACCTCGGGTGAGATGGAGGGCAGCAGGCTTGTCGTGCAGGGGAGATTCAGGTCGGACGTTGTGGACAGGAAAATAGATCTCTACGCCAAGGAATACGTTTTCTGCCCGGCCTGCGGGAAACCCGACACGAAATTCCTCAAGGAGGATCGCTATCTTTTTCTTAAATGCGAGGCCTGCGGATCGAAACACGTCGTCAAGAAGGTGTGACTAGAGCAAAGGGATTTCCATGCAGTGGCATAATTTTTCGAAGGTCGCGGAACAGATTTTCTCGAAGCTGTAATCTATCGCCAGTATGTAATCGGTTCCTTCGTGATCGATCCTGTACATCCATTGGATATCTATTCCTGCCTCGTTTTCTATCATGGTTTCAATCGATTGGTCTTCTAATACGGGAAGCTTGGGGCTGTATTTGAGGGCGAGTCTCCCCGCGCTGACGCAACCCTCCGGTATCTCCCCCTCATCACCGCCCACTATCCCTAAAAGGGAATCCGGGGACAGGCCGAAAACGGATAATATCCCTTCTGTCATGCTGGGGAATCCCCTGAAGTTCATAAAGGAGAAGCCCAGGATCAATATCATAATGCCTATGCCCAGGATCCTGAAAGGGTGTGAAATCAGGTATTCTATTTTTGGCATGTCATAATCCACGGTCTTGACCTTGCCGTCATAAGCTCCCATGACAACTGTAGCCCTGCCTTCCCCCTTCTGCAGCACGACCTCCCAGTCCGTTTTGCTGAGTTTCGCGTCCCTGAAAGCGTAGCCAGGGATCGCCTTCTCAGCGATCTCCCTTGCCTCCCCCTCCTTTATCGGGGGGACCTTGTGCGCCACAAGCACTCCCTCAAGCAAACCGATCCTTCTCCTCAGTTTTTTTATGAGCGTTTTGGGGTCCGTTCTTTCGAACTTCCTGGTTATCAGGTAGAATGAAAGGGCGAATAGCAGAGAAGATATCAGTGACCCTATTGTAAGGTCAATCTGGAACAATTTCAGTAGGGGATCCTGTATGAAAGGTATGTAACCGGAAATAACGATACCGCAGACAATGCAGAGGAAACCCACGCAGAACCTCAGGACCATCCTTACGGGGAATATCAGGTGTTTCTTGAGCCCTTTCAGGGCAATGGACCCGAAAACCCAGGCAAGAATGATGTAGATGATTACCTGTACAATGCTCAGGATTTGCGGCAGGAGCTCGAAAAGGCTTAAAATCGAGGGGTCTATCGCCATAATAATATTTTGTGCCATCCCCTATAAATTATGAACCTTTTTAGTTTCGAAACAAAATTATAATCATGCACGAGAAACATATCCTCTGCAGCACCTGCGGGAGAACGTATAAAACATCCCAAAGGATATTCAGGTGCGGTAAGTGCGGGGGATCGCTTGAGGTGGTTTTTGATTACGGGAAAATTAAGGTCACGAAGAGCCTCCTCAGGTCAAGGGCATTCAACCACATGCGTTATTCCGAACTTTACCCGGTTAAAAAAGCGGTATCTGTCCAGGAAGGAGGGACGCCCCTTGTAAGATCGAGCAATCTGGAAAGGCTGTTCAGGATGAATTTTCAGTTGTGGTTCAAGAACGAGTGTTCGAACCCTTCCGGTTCCTTCAAGGATCGGGGATCTTCAGTGGAGGTGGCGAAGGCTCTGGAATTCCGGGCGAAGAAAGTGGTGTGCGCCTCGACCGGGAACATGGGGGCGAGCGTTTCCGCATACTCGGGTATCGCGAACCTCGAATGTTTCATATTCACACCTGAGGACGCGGTTCCTGTGAAGCTCGAGCAGATCCTGGGTTACGGGGCGAGGCTTTACAAGATATCCGGTTCCTATTCCCAGGCCGAAAGGCTCGTCAGGGAGGCGAACAGAAAATACGGGATATACCTCCTGGGGGATTACCTTTACAGGAGGGAGGGAACGAAGTCCGTGGGGTTCGAGATCCTGGACCAGCTTGATTTCAAAGCCAGAAACCTTTGGATAGTTTCTCCCGTGGGGAACGGGACACTGATTTCCGCGGTCTGGAAAGCCGTGAAGGAATTCGAAACTCTCGGCCTCATAAAGGAAAAACCCAGGTTAATCGGCATACAGGCTGAGGGATGCAGCCCCGTGACCAGGGCGTTCAGGGGCAGGGAGAAGGTGGAGCCTTCAAAGAGGCCAAAGACGCTTGCCGTCGCCATCGAGTGCGGCGATCCCCTGGACGGGGAAAGGGCGTTAGCGAGCATCAGGGAATCCGGGGGCTTCATGGAATCCGTGAGCGACGGGGAGATCCTTAAAGCCAGGGAACTGCTGGCGAGACACGAGGGGATGTTCGCGGAGCCCGCGGGGGCGGTGAGCCTGGCCGGGCTCCTGAAGGCGAAAAGGAGGATAAAGCCGAACAGCAGGGTTGTCTGTATAATAACAGGACACGGGCTGAAGACACCGAAGACGGATGTTCCGGGAAGGGAAATAAGGATTTCGAAAGATCCGGGGGTCCTGGAGGGGATTTTCGGGTAAGCTTTTTAAATATTGCCCGTTACTATTATCATTAAGAACAGGTCAGTGAGAGCTAACTTGTGTCTGCAAGCACTACTTGTTCTGAATGTCGAATGACGCAGGCGAAGCCTACGTCGCAATATCTACGTAAGGTCGATGTGAATGGCGCGGATGCACTCGAGAAAGAAGGGAAGATCTGGATCCCACAAGCCCCTGAAGAAGGAAGCGAAGTGGGTGGAATACAAGCCGAAGGAAGTGGAGGACCTCGTGATAAAATACGCGAAGCAGGGTTTTCAGAGCGCAAAGATAGGGATCGTCCTCCGCGACCAGTACGGGATCCCCTCGGTCAAACTTGTTACGAAGAAAACGGTGAGCCAGATCCTCAAGGAGAATGAAGTTTACTCTAAGCTGCCGGAAGACCTGTTCAATCTTTTGAAACGGGCGGTGGAGCTCAGGGTGCACATGGAAAGGAACAAGAGAGACTACCAGTCCTACCGGGGTTTGGAGCTCACGGAATCCAAGATCAGGAGGCTCGCGAAGTACTACATTCGGAAAGGCCTGCTCGCCGAAGGATGGAAGTACGATCCGGAACAGGCGAAGTTGCTGATCAGGTAATAAAACGATTATAAGTAATTGTTCTTAAAAACGATATTCTTTTACTAAATTATAATGCTGATTAGCAGAAGAATCAATTCCTAAAGAATCTATTATTAGTAATGCCCATTCCGGTGCCTGTTCTCGAAATTTTTTATAATGATTAAAGCTTGATTCTGCTGCCTTTGTTGTTAGGGGATTTGGATTATCAATATAAGCTAAAGCAAAAGTCTCTATTCTATCAACTAATTTGTACGCCTTTTTCTCACAAGCTAAATGTTTCCACGGCATATTTATTACTATTAAGTTATTATTTATAAAGCCTTTTATCGATTTCAGAAATTACCTGTAATTCTCCTTCACGTATTCCTCGAGCTTGTCGAAGGCTTCCTCCAGCGTCTCGATTGGGGGGAGGAAGACGATCCTCATGTGATCGGGTTTGGGGTAGCCGAATCCCGTCCCGAACACGGTCAGGATCTGCTTCTTGTAGAGGAGATCGATGACGAACTTCTTGTCGTCCCTGACTCCTAGATCGAACCTGGGGAAGGCGTAGAACGCTCCTTTCGGCTTCACGCAGGAGAAGCCCTCGATCTCGTTCAGCCTCTTGTAAAGGAGATCGCGCCTCTCGCGCAGGCGAGAGTTCATGTCCTCTATGTGGTCCTGCGGTCCCTCCAGGGCGGGCTTGACCGCGTACTGGAACGGACCGGGAGCGGAGAGCCTCGATCTTGCCATCTTGGAAACCCCCTCCTTGTAATCGGCTATCTCTTTTTCAGGTCCGGTGAAGACCGACCAGCCCACACGCCAGCCCGGGCAGATGTAGTTCTTGGAAAGGCCGTTGAAGGTCACGACCGGGATGTCGTTCGTTAGCGATGCAAGAGGGACGTGAGTCTCGCCGTCGAAAAGGATCTTGTTGTAGATCTCGTCCGTGAAAATGACGAGGGAATGCTCGTTCGCCAGGTCTGTGATCTCCTCCAGGGTTTTCCTGTCGTAGAGGGAACCCGTGGGGTTGTTGGGGTTTATCAGGACTATTCCCTTCGTCTTCTTGTTTATCCGCTTCCGGATGTCGTCCAGGTCGGGCTGCCAGTCGTTTTCCTCATTCGTCATATATTGGTTAAGGTAAGCGCCTATCTTGTGGACCACGGCAAGGTAGACGGGATAGCTTGGGATGGGGGTCAGGACGTTGTCCCCGGGGTTCAGCAGGGCGTTAAGAACGAGCTCGATCCCCTCGCTCACCCCGGTTGTGACAAGGATATCGTCTTCCGTTACGTACTTTATTCCCAGCCTTTCCTGCTCTTTCGCTATGGCCTCCCTCGCCTCCGGGACGCCCATGGAGTGCGCGTAGTTGTTCCTGTTCTCGAGCATCGCCCTGTTTACCGCCTCGATCATGTGTTTCGGGGTTTCAAAATCGAAAACGTTGGGATCGCCTATGTTCAGGTGGAGGATCTTCTTTCCCTGTTTCTTCAGCTTGTCCGCCTCCACCACCACGTCGCGTATCGCGTACGTGATGTTCTCGGTCCTTTTCGCGGGCGTTATCTTCATGCGGATCAATAACCTTATTTGGAGGGACAGCTTAAATCTATTCCCATACGAACCTGTATTCCCTCGGGAGGCTCCTTCCCCTTTCTTCCCTCAGCCTCCAGTAAAGCATTATTACCAAACCGGTTATTATCCCTCCCACGTGCCCGAAGTTGGCGATCCCCGGCTGAAGTCCGAGGGCCCCCAGGAAGGTCTCCTCTATGAGGAGGAAGACTATAAGGACGGAGGCGGGGAGAGGGATGAAGCCGAATATGTAGACCCACTGCCTGGGGTATTTGAAGGCGTATGCGGCGAGAACGCCGAATATCGCTCCGGAGGCCCCCAGCAAGCCTATGTCCATGCCTCCCATCATCAGCGTCATTATCAGTAGGTAGAAGGCCGCGGAGCCTATGCCCGAGATCATGTAGACCGTGAGGAACCTTATCTTCCCGAGGGTTAGCTCGAGGGGGAATCCGAATATCGCGAAAACGAACATGTTGAATACGATGTGCCATAGGTTCCCGTGGAGGAACATGTAGGTTACGAACTGGTAGTAGTGTCCGGAAAGGGCGAGTGAGGGGGTCAGGGAAAGGATTTCGGTGAAAGGAGGGAAGAATATCTGGATCGCGAAGAAAACCGCATTTATCAGGATTATGTAAAAGGTCCAGGATTCCTTGAAGCTGTAATCCCTCCGTAAAATCATATCCAAAACACCCTGATTTTATCTTTAAATTCCCCTGACTGGCTTATAAATGCGAACGCCCCCCGGAAAGGCGGAGATCTCTGTAATAATCGCAGATTCCTGTCAGTTCGCATTCGGAACACCTGGGCCTGACCGGCCTGCACGTCTGCTGGCCGAACCTCACCAGTCCTATGTTAACTAGAAAGCGGTCGTTCCCTTTGATCAGGGACTCCAGCGTTTTCCTCACGTCCTCCACGTCCTTTTCCCTGGAAACGAACCCTATCCTTTTCGATATCCTGTTAACGTGCGTGTCGACAGCGATGGTCGGGATCCCGAAGCCGTAGGAAAGGGTGATGTCCGCAGTCTTGAATCCCACGCCAGGGAGTTCCATCAGTTCCTCCCTGGTTTCAGGGACTTTTCCTCTGTACTTCTCAAGGATTATCTTGGATATCCTCTTGATCCTGTCGGCCTTCTGCCTGTAAGGGCCTGAAACCCTGATCAGTTCCCGGAGTTTTTTATCGGGGAGTTTTGCGATCCCTTCCGGTGTGTCCGCCACCGAGAACAACCTCTCGCTAGCTTTCGCTGTGTTCTGGTCCCTGGTCCTCTGGGAGAGCACGCAGGATATCAAGGTCTTGAAAATGCTTCTCTTCCTGTGTTTCTCTGTCTTTACCGTTTCCTTCAAGAACTTCACTATCCTTTCGGCTTTTTCCTTCCTGTTAATTGAAATCACCCAGCCTTTTCTGGCGAAGGGTTTTGCTCTTCCTGATGAATTCCGAAACGGGTATCCTGAGTTTTGAACCTATGTGTTCCAGGGAGTCTTTCAGGTTATCGAATCTTTTTGGCTTTACCTTGAAGGCGTTCCTAGCTGTCTCCCGGACGACCCACACCCCTAAGGGGATCGTATACCCCTCGTGGATCTCCCGGAACCCGACGACCCTTGCCTGTTTCCTTATGCGATGCAGGTATTCGATAACAGCGAGACGGCTCGCGTAGTACCCGCCGGCCTGGAGGTCCGCGTATTTCGTCCTTCCGCTGAAGGGCTCGTATTCCTCAAGTATCTCGGTCTTTTTCAGATTGAACGACCATGTTGATCCGGGGGACCAGGCCTCGAAGTTCTCGAATTCCCAGTTCCCGGGCATAAGGAGGAAGGAGAAATGGTTGTCCAGGTATTCGCTTGAGAAAACGAGGTATTCGTCTACCTGCTTGTATTCCCTGACCTTCTCTGCAAGCCTTCTGAATACCATGTCGTCCGTGGCAGTGATCGACCATCTTGTAGGGACCAGCTTCCTGTTCTTGTCCATGCCGAGCACCCCCGAGGAGAGGATGGTGGAAACCCTGTAG
>Ga0180438_10010906_pt1 | contig 11072 bp, 7 predicted proteins | sample SS_ome_12_FD_132455 | JGI IMG/M metagenome (GOLD analysis project Ga0180438, IMG submission 132455) | Hypersaline lake sediment archaeal communities from the Salton Sea, California, USA - SS_3_D_2 metaG | ecosystem: Environmental > Aquatic > Non-marine Saline and Alkaline > Hypersaline >... | reverse complement strand
TCGCCTGACCTGCTCACATTGCTGTCCCCAGCGCACCCTGCAAGGTAGATACGCACTGTGCCCACAGGTGACGCGGGCGCCGTCCAGTCGAAGTCCCAGTAGACCGGACCATCAAGTGTCCCACCGTACGTACCTGACAGCGTGTGGTTCATGTAGTCAGGTGCCGTTCCAGGGTTGTTGCTAAGCCAGGTGTTGACAGCATCAGTGACCGTGAACCCCCCCGCCATCAGGTTCGAACCGTCCAGAGCAGTCACCTGGAAGCCCCACCTTTTCATCCCTTCGTCGGAAAGCATGACCTCTATGTTGTATGTGGCTCCGGCGTCGTACCACGTGGGCACGTTGTTCAAAGTGAGGAGCCCATTCCCTGAGTTAACGGGATAGGTCGTGTGACACGCGTTCTTGTTACAGGTTTCGTTGGTCGTGGGGTCACCGCACTTGCCGTCATCGGACCCTATCTGTCTCGCGATCGCGCATAGTGGCACAATGAGTATGATCAAAGCGATCACTGCCACGCAAGCACTGCTACTCTTCATGGTCGACCTCTCCAATTAGATCCAAAGAAACCAACACCCCAGGCTCCTACAATCGCCGGGGCTTTGACATGAAGTATAACTTTCCGGGGACCTCAAGTCAACGCCAAAAGGGATCTTCCGGGTTCACCCCTCGAGGGCCGGATTTCGCTGTTCTCTCAGGGATGCGTTCCCGGGTGGCGCGTCGCGCCCTGCCGCCGAGCGGTCCATGATGCAGATGGCCCCTTCCCGCCGGGGTCGAGCGAGAGCTCCACATTCATCCTACCTTGCCTTCCTCGGCCACCATGAGGATGTGCACATCCATGACGTTGGTGCCGGTAGGGCCTGTCTTGACCAGATCCCCGAGCCTCTGGAAGAACCTGTATGAATCGTTGTTTTTCAGATAGTTGGCGGGGCTCATTCTTTCAGCCCTCGCGCGTCTCTGGGTCTGTCCGTCGCAGATCGCTCCCGCCGCATCGGTGGAACCGTCCGATCCATCAGTATCCGCGCTGAGAAACACGATGGGCAGACCCGAGATCTCAGAGGTTGCATGGAGGCAGAACTCCTGGTTCCGTCCTCCTCTCCCGCCACCCTTGATCTTGAGAGTCGTCTCTCCTCCCGACACTACACAGGCGGGTGGGTCTACCGGTCCATCCCCTCTCAGAATCCGCCTGGCCATCTCCGCGTGAAGAGCGGCTTGAGCCTTCGTATCTCCGGTGACCGGACCCGCGACGGGCAGGACTCTGTAGCCCAGTCGCTCTGCCCGCGCGCACGCCGCCCGCACCGCATCGGTGTTATCCGCGATCACGAGAGACTCAGAGCTCGAGAATACGGCGTCAGTATCCTTCGGATTCTCAGCGAGACGGCCCTCGACTCCCTTCCGTATGTGGTCGACTATGCTCGGGGATATGCGACCGCCGAGGCCGTACTTGTCCATGACCCGCTGCGCGTCAAGGTAAGTTGTGGGGTCAGGCACGGTCGGCCCGGAGCCCACGTCTGAGGGGTCATCACCCGGCACGTCCGAGATGATCAGCGTGATGAAGGGAGCGGGATGTACCTTCTGCGCCAGCTTGCCCCCTTTCACGTCACAGACGTGCCGTCTCACTCTGTTCATTTCCCTGACATCAGCCCCGCAGACGAGCAATTCCCGGTTCAGGGCCGCCACCTCCTTCAGGGTTACGCCATCCGGAGGAGCCACCAGAAGAGAAGAAGCACCCCCGGACACGAGAAAAATCACGAGATGACCTTCGGGGATGTTCTCGGCTGAATGAATGATCCTGCGGGTGTTGTCCAGTCCCCTTTCGTCGGGCAAGGGATGGGAGGCCTCGAGTATGTGGAGGTTCTCGAAGATTCCCCCCTGGCCGTAGGGGACGCTCAAGAATCCCTCGCGGACCCTATCACCCAGGAGGCGCCACAGAGTCAACGCCATCCCCCGCGACGCCTTTCCTCCGCCGAGGAGAACGATTCCGCGGAGCGTGTTCAGGTCATACTGCTTGGCGCCGACACTCAGGACCTTGTCTTCCAGGGACAGCGCCCGTCTTATGGCATTCTCGGGTGATGCGGCTTTGACGCCGGATCTGAGTATGGAAAGCGCGTCTCTCCTTAGCCTCTCGAGAACTTGCGCCACTGGGAGAACCTCTTGTACGGGTTCCTGTGCTTCCCGCAGTATTTCGCTTTTCCTCTAAACCTGTCCTCTATCTGGAGAAGCCGGTTGTACTTCGCGAGCCGTTCGCTCCTGCACGTCGAGCCGGCTTTCAGCTGACAGGCCGTCCAGCCTACCGCGAGATCTGCTATCGTGGAATCTTCAGTCTCGCCCGACCTGTGCGACACGACCACGTTGTACCTGTGGGCGAACGCATCCCTGACCACCTCGCTCGCTTCCAGCACCGTGCCAATCTGGTTCACTTTGACCAGCACGCTGTTGGCTACTCTCTCCTTCAGTCCTCTCTTCAGTCGGTCCGGGTTGGTGACGAAGATGTCGTCGCCGACCAGCTGCACCTTCTTCCCGAGAGCGGACGTCAACTCACTCCAACCCTTCCAGTCATCCTCGGCCAGGCCGTCTTCGATCGAGAGGACTGGATAGTCACTTATCCAATTCTCATAGAGCCTTATCATCTCCTCTGAACTCTTCCGGCTGCCATCTGACCATCTGAATACGTACTTCCCGGACTGATACAGCTCGCTTGCGGCGGCATCAATGGCGATACCTACCTCGTTCCCCGCGACGTACCCGGCTTTGCGGATGGCTAGAATGAGGAGGTCGAGGGCCTGCTCATTCGACTTGAGGTCCGGAGCGAAACCGCCTTCGTCCCCGATCAGTGTGACGAGACCCCAGTTCTTGAGCACGGACTTCAGAGAATGGAATACTTCAGACGCCATTCTCAGCGCCCCACTGAAGCTGGCGGCGCCGACGGGCACGATCATGAACTCCTGTATATCGAGGTTGTTCGGCGCGTGTCGTCCCCCGTTTATAACATTCACCAGGGGCACAGGAAGATATACCGGGAAGTCGCTTGTCAGAAGTTCGAAGAGCTCAACGTTCTTCTCGGTCGCCAGGGCTCTCCTGACCGCCATGGAGACAGCACACGTCGCGTTGGCCCCAATCTCTGACTTGTTCTTTTCCGGACTCTTGTCAAGCGCGAGAATGAGCCGGTCGACCTCATCAGGATCGGAGAATTCCTTTCCGACAATCGCGTTCTTTATCCGGGTGTTTGCGTTGGAAACAGCCTTTCTCACCCCTTTGCCCATGTACCTCTTCGGGTCGCCGTCCCTCAGCTCGATCGCCTCGTGCTTCCCGGTGGATGCGCCTGAAGGCGCGGGAGCAGTGCCCACCGCCCCGCTCTTGAGTGTGACATCCGCCTCCAGCGTCGGGTTTCCCCTCGAATCCAGTATCTCCCTTGCCCTAACTCTCGAGATGACAGACATCCTGACCCTCCTTATCGTGATTGCAGCAACAAGCTTTTTCTTTCCGTTGCTGCCACATGCTGTATAGAATCAGCAGCAGCAGTCCCACTCCTGCAAGTGCCTTGACCCAAGTCGGCAGAAGCTCCGCGCCCTTGCCCACGATGGCTGTGGCGCTCACGCCGAAGAGTCCGTATACACGGTTCAACAGCCAACCAAAGAGAAGAGACGAAGCGAGTATGGTGCACAAGTAGACGATGGTCGCTCTTATCCCCAGGAAGCGGGCCACGACAACGAGCGACGCGGCATTGCTCGCGGGTCCGGTAAGCAGGAAGACAAGTGCGGCTCCCGGGCTTATACCTTTTGCTATGAGTGCAGCGGCTATGGGCGTGGATGAGGTCGCGCACATATAGAGAGGTATGCCGGCCAGCGCCATGAAGAACATCGCCGGCCATCCATAGCCGATTCTCTCAGTTATGAGGTTCTCAGGGACAAAGTAGGCTATCGCCCCCGCAATGACAATGCCCAGAAGAAGCCACTTCGCTATGTCCCCAAGCAGTTCCACGAAAGCGTATCTTATCCCTCCCCCTATCCGGGCCGAGAAGGGATGCATATGCGGATCCACCCCTTCCTTCTCGCCGCAGACGGCACAATTGGATGCCGCCGTTGCTCGGACCCTCGCTCTTCTGTCGCTGAACCCGTTTTCCAAAGACCCGGCGAATATCGCGGTCATGAAGGCAGCCACAGGTCTGAAGACTGTCATGAGAGGATCCAACAATGCATAGCTTATTGCTATCGAGTCAACGCCCGTCTCCGGAGTCGACACAAGAAACGAGACGGTGGCTCCTTTTGACGCGCCTCTCTCGTAAAGAGAGAGTGCCGTAGGCACCACGCCGCAGGAGCACAACGGCAGAGGGATACCGAAGAGAGAGGAGAGGAGAACGGATCGAAAGCTCCTTCCGCCGAGCCGCCGCGCGATGGTCTCGCTCTTGATGAATACATTGACGAGGCCGGCTACGGCCAGACCAAGAATCACGTACGCGCCGGAATCCAAGAGTATGCCCCAGGAATTCAAAAGAATGCCGTGAAGAGCGTTCAATACAGGCATGAGTAATTCATCCGATCTTCGGGGTTTCAGGCATCCGGTAAGCACACATGCGGTGCAGATAGACCTGTGCAACCATGTGAGTTGGGAAGAAGTCGAACCTGCCCACTGCTAGTCTGTCACCCTACCGTAGATCAACAGCCCTATCTCGGGTTGATCCCTGTCGTCTGTACAGACAGTAATCGTCCCGGTGAGCTGGCCCACAGGCGCATGGGGGGATACCTTCACTTTCACCTGGTAATTACCCCTCTCTGGGGTTTGTATCAGTTCCGCAGTGGCATATTTAGAATTGCTTTCCAGACTGGTGACTCTGAATGCCCTCTTCGACCTGCTGGAGATGCTGAATACCGTCTCCTTCGACTCCCCCCTCTTTATACTGCCGAAGCTGTAGTTCTTCGGCACGGCCGTCAGGTCGCCGACGATGGACGCGTACAGTGCGACCTCAATGACTGGTTTCTCCTTCACATTGGTGTGTATCTTCAGCCTGCCGGAGTGCTGCCCCAGGGGCGCGCTCGGAGACAATGTCACTGCCAAGATCCTCGCATTCTCGGATTCTGCGCCAGATGGATTGGCCGTCTCCGGAGGTCCTTCGAGCTCGGTGCGAAACTGCGCCCACGTATTCCCGAACTTCCGTTCCATCCTCTCCTTGATAGACCTCAGAAATCTCGCCCACGACTGGACCGTGCCGGAGGTTTGAACCAGGAAGTACTTACTCGGTGCTTCAGTATCCAGTATCTCGAAGTCTATGCCGTCCCATGACATCAAGGTCACCGTCAACGTCTTGGATTCACCTTTGGACACCTCCCCAAAATTCAGGGTCCGGGGTGAAACCCGGAGGTATACGGAGATATACCCCTCGATTGAGAGTCCCACCGTCTTGTGCTGTGGATCATTGGTGTAGACGTTCACGTGCTTGAGCTGATCGCCCGCTCTGCCCCGGCTGTTGAAGGTCACCTTGATCTCGCTCGCCCCGCCCGGGTCGATGAGAGAATCACTGAGCAGGGCCGCAGTGCACCCGCAGGTCGTTTCAACCTCTGATATCACGAGAGGTTTGTTCCCTTTGTTTCGGAACCGGTAGGTGTGGGTAGCCATCTCCCCCTCCTCCAACCTCCCGAAATTCCAGTGTGGTTCATCAAATTCGATACTTGGCTGACTCAGCACCGCCGTTGATAACCCAAACAGGATAAGAACCAGCACGAGCGGAGCGACGATCGCTATCCCAGTTGCCTGGTACTGCACTTCTGCACCTCCTCTCATTCCGCAAGGAGTTTCTTCACATCCTCTTCAAAGACTCCCATATCCTTTGGTACTCCGACGTACTTCGAGTAGATGGCGCCTTTCTTGTCTATGACGAATGTAGTCGGGATGGCCCTGATCCCGCCGTAGTCGCTGGCGACGTCGGCATCGCCTATCACAACTGTGTAGTTTATCCCCTCTTTTTCAGCGAATGGCTTCACGACACTCGCCCCATCCTTGTCGAGAGCTATTCCCACGACTTCGAACCCCTTCGGGTTATACTTCTCGTAGAGCTCGACAAAGTGTGGGATCTCAACTCTGCAGGGGTAGCACCAGGTAGCCCAGAAATCCAGTAGAACAACTTTCCCCTTGACAGATTGGAGTGAGAAATCCTTATCCTGCAAATCTTTGAGCGTGAAGTCCGGTGCTCTTTCCCCTATCCCACCATCACCCGGAATTGCTGCAGTCTCGGTCTCTTTCTTGCAGGCGCATGAGACAAGAACGAGGACAAGAAAGCATATCGTTACAGGCAGATTGGTCTTATTCAACTTCCACCTTCCTTTCTCATTTGCCTTCGAGAGCGATGTCAAGCAGGGCGAGGAGACTGTCGGGCCCGATGAAACCCACGCATCTGAGCTTCTTCAGTTCCTCACCTTCCCCGTCAAAGAACATGAGTGTCGGAACACCGACGACCTGGTGTCGTTCCATCAGGTCCCTTACCTCTCCGCTCGAACCGGCGGTCAGGTCCACGCGGAAAAGGGCAAGCTGAGAGACCTTGCGTGCCACTGCAGGATTGCTGAACGTTCTTTCATCCAGCTCCAGGCAGGGGACGCACCACTTGGCTGCGAAGTCGATGAGCACGGGCGAGCCGTCATTCAGCGCCTCTTGAAATGATGCTTCAGAGTATGGCCTCCAGTCCATTGTCCCGACCGACCGTCCGCCCAGGAAAGTGTGCCCGGGTGCCACGACCAGCCAGATGAAAAGTAACAGGGATGCGGTTCCCAGAACCTTTCTGAAGATCCCGAACTTCCTGCCCATACCCTGGACCTTCTCCAGCCATCCCAGGTAGATGCCGCCGGACAGAGCTATCACTGCCAGAATCAGCCAGTAGACGGGATGAGGGAGTATCGTCCTCAGGAAGTAGACTGCCATCGCCAGTAGCACGAAGCCAAAGACCTTCTTCACCCATACCATCCAATCCCCGGACCTGGGAAGTCTGCCTATGCTTCCCGAGAGCACGCCCAGAACTACGAGCGGAACACCCATGCCCATGGCGAGCGTGAAGAACATCCAGAACCCCAGAAGCGGATTGCCGAGCCGGCCAACATAGGTGAGAAGACCCAGCACGAAGGGCCCTACGCACGGGGCTATCACCACGCCGAGTGTGAGCCCCATGAAGACAGAACCGAGGGCTCCGCCTTTTGAAGAAGCACCCACTCTCGTCAGGGCAGTCGGCATCCTGAGGGCGTAGACATCAAACATGGAGAGAGCCAGAGCGACAAGTACCACAGCCACGAACGCGAGTACTACCGGGTTCTGCATTGCTGAACCGAGCAACGAACCCGTCAGCGCCGCGAAGAGACCCAATATGGAATAGGTGATGGCAATGCCGACAACGTACATCACCGCCAACAGAAGGAGTCTGCGCTGGTTTCCCTGACTCTGACCTCCGAAGTAGCTCACGGTTATGGGGATCATGGGATATATGCAAGGTGTCAGATTGAGCGCCAGACCTCCCACGAATATAAGAAGGAACGTCAGAGCGAGCCCTTTGCTTCCGAACCCTCCAGCCTCGGGCGCCTCGCGAGCCTCGACTGCGAACATCTCGAGGTCGCGCTCTCTTATGGGCGTGGTCACACCAACGACTCTCAGGGGCACTGAGAAAGACTTCAGGACAGGCTCCAAACACATCCGGTCATCGCACGGCTGGTAGTGGAGAGTAAACACGAGGTCAAGGCTTCCCGGCTCGGCCGTGCTCGCGACAGATGCATTCACAAGCACTGTGAACTCCCCTTCGTACACTGAAAGCGGTTCCTCCGAGAAAGAGAACTTCCTGAGCACTCCGGGCGGGTACCTGAAAGCCGCAGCCTTCACTTCTCCCGCTGCCTCGAGGGTGAGCTCCGTCGGCACGAATGCCTCGTCAGCAGGCGTGTGAGAGTTCACGTGCCAGCCCTCCAGGATCTCGCATGCGACACCTATCCTGAAATCCATTCCGGGGTGCACACCGTCATGAGAGATGTGGCCGGTCGCGGTCACGATGTTCTGAGGGTCAGGCAACTCGTCTGAAGTGAGAGCCGAACCGCACACGGACAGAAGGACAACGCATGTGACCAGAATCCCTCGCAGCAGGCTAACCTCCATTCCTTTGCCGCAATTATACTTGCGGATCCCCCGCATGTCAACCGGACAGGCGGAAACTCACCAACCCGGTCTTCAGTAGCAGGCGGTCGGTAAGCGGGAGCTGTCCGCTACTTCCCCCAGCTTCTCACTCTCCCAGTTTTCCATTTTCCAATTTACATATTTTCGAGGGTGTTGGGCGGCGGAGTTGGGATTTTCGGATCTTCCTGTCTATTCCGTCCTGGGTAGGGTTATCTCGCGTTGGGCCTGATACCTGCCTCTCTTGTCCCTGTAAGACACTTCGCAGAGAGCATCGGACTTAAGGAAGATGAGTTGAGCGATCCCTTCATTTGCGTATATCTTGGCAGGCAAGGGAGAAGTGTTGGATACTTCGATCGTCGCGAAACCTTCCCACTCAGGCTCGAACGGCGTAACGTTCACAATGAGTCCGCACCTGGCGTAGGTCGACTTCCCCATGCAGACCGTAAGAACATTCCTGGGTATCTTGAAGTACTCAAGCGATCTGGCGAGCACAAAACTTCGAGCCGGTATGATGCATTCGCTGGCGTGGATCTCCTCGAACGCGCTTTCCGGCAGGACCTTCGGGTCGACGACCTCTATTTCAGTTCCCCTGAAGAGCTTGAACCGGTCGGATATCCTCATATCATAACCGTATGAGGAAAGCCCGTACGACACCGTCCCCTCGCCCGCGGTTCTCTCGACAAACGGGTTGATCATGTCGTTTTCCAGCGCCATCTTTCTTATCCACGAGTCCGGCAGGATGCTCAACAGAATACTCCTTCAGTGACACCTGCTGAAACCGCAGCTGTAACACTTCATACAGCCTTCCTCAAATATCATTATAGAACCGCATTCAGAGCATATGTTCCCGCGACTCTCCAGCAGTCTCTTCACTCTCTCGTCTACGGCTTTTTCTCCCACTGACTGCCTCAACCCTCTGGCGACTTTCTGCCTGAACAGGTCAGGTGTCTCCTTCCTTTTCAGATATCTCTCCAGGGCTTTGGCGATTGCGTCCGGAGCCGACAGGACGAGATCACCGTTGTCCCAGACCGGCGAGGGACCAGATATTCCCCTGAGCTGCTTTATCACCGAGTTCGCGTCCACCCCTGACCTCAGGGCAAGCGAGATGAGACGACTTATTGCCTCGGATTGCGCAGCGGCGTTTCCTCCAGCCTTTCCGATGTTGGTGAAGACCTCGCACAACCCCGAGTCGTCCTCATTGATAGTAAGATAGAGAGTCCCATCGCCGGTCTTGATCTTTTCCGTAATACCAAGAGTGACCATGGGCCTGGGTCTCGGACCCTTCGATTTCGTCTGACCGCTCTTCTGGCCTATGTTCAGGACCTGAACGTCCCTGCTCCCATCTCTGTAGACAGTGATCCCTTTGCATCCCAGCCTGAACGCGAGAAGATATGCCTCCTTGACGTCTTCCACGGTGGCTGTATTCGGGAAGTTGATTGTCTTGGAAACGGCGTTGTCCGTGTGTTTCTGGAAGGCGGCCTGCATCCTGACGTGCCACTCAGGCTCGATGTCCAGCGCTGTGACGAAGACAGTCTGAACGTCTTCAGGCACCCCCTTCATCCCTTTGACTGACCCCCGCTGCGCTATCTCGTCAAAGAGACTCTCGGAGTATAGGGCACGGTCTTTCATCACCTTGTCGAAAGCGGAATTCACGTATAGAAGTCTGCTCCCTTCCATCACGCTCTTCACGTAACAGAGGGCGAAGAACGGCTCGATCCCGCTCGAGCAGTCAGCTATCATGGATATTGTGCCTGTAGGAGCGACGGTGGTGGTGGCCGCGTTTCGCAGGGCCTCATACCTGGTCTTGAAAATGGATCTCTCGAAGTTGGGGAACGACCCGCGCGTCTTTCCTAGATCCGCCGATGCGCGCCTGGCCTCTTCCTGTATGAATCCCATGAGCCTCTCCGCCATCCTCACCGCGTCCCTCGAATCATAAGGTATCCAAAGGTGTGCGAGTACATCGGCGAAACCCATGACACCAAGTCCGATCTTCCTGTTTGCAAGCGTCATCTCCCTGATTTCAGGTATGGGATAGTTGTTCATGTCGATGACGTTATCAAGGAAACGGACGGCAAGATGGACGGTCTCGCGCAGTCTATCCCAATCAATCTCGTCCTTCTTCAGCATTCTGATCAGGTTTATGGAGCCCAGGTTGCAGGATTCGTATGGAAGAAGCGGCTGCTCTCCGCATGGGTTGGTCGACTCTATCTCCCCCACGTCGGGCGTGGGATTGAACTGGTTTATCCTGTCTATGTAGACAACTCCGGGGTCGCCGTTCCTCCATGCGTTCTCCGCTATGAGCTGGAAAACCTCCGATGCCTTCAGACTCCCCGCCACCTCGCCGGTCCTCGGGTTGGCCAGGTCGTATTTGTCTCTCGCGTCTAGAGCCTTCATGAAAGCGTCACTAAGCGCCACAGAGATGTTGAAGTTATTTAGAACGTCCGACTTCTGCTTGCATGTTATGAACTCCAGAATGTCAGGGTGATCGACCCTCAGGATGGCCATATTGGCACCCCGTCTAGTGCCCCCCTGCTTGATAGCCTCTGTCGCGGCATCGAATACAGTCATAAAAGATATGGGTCCACTCGACACTCCCCTTGTCGACTGGACCACGTCGTTCTTCGGCCTTATCCTCGAGAATGAGAACCCGGTGCCACCGCCGCTCTTGTGTATGAGCGCCGTGTTCTTGACAGCCTCGAATATGGATTCCATGGAGTCGTCTACAGGCAGGACGAAACACGCCGACAGCTGCTGCAGTTCTCTGCCCGCGTTCATGAGGGTCGGCGAGTTGGGAAGGAATTCCAGAGAAGTCATCATACTGAGGAATTCCTCTTCTATCCTGAGCGCCTCCTCATCAGTCCCGTACTTCCTCTCAGCGCTGGCTATGTTCTTGGCCACCCTTCGAAGCATCTCGTCCGGGGTTTCAACCGGCTCACCTTTTT
>Ga0180438_10010905_pt1 | contig 11074 bp, 5 predicted proteins | sample SS_ome_12_FD_132455 | JGI IMG/M metagenome (GOLD analysis project Ga0180438, IMG submission 132455) | Hypersaline lake sediment archaeal communities from the Salton Sea, California, USA - SS_3_D_2 metaG | ecosystem: Environmental > Aquatic > Non-marine Saline and Alkaline > Hypersaline >... | reverse complement strand
TCTTCTTTTCACCAGCAACACTCCTTCTACCTTCACAGTATCGAGAATGTTGCATCGATCGGTTGAGAACGCAGCATTTACTTGCCGTCGGCCAACACAGTTCGAAATGGCTGCTATGAGTACCAAACCAGCCTGCCGCGGTGCAACAAGACGTGCCGTCTGATAGGCATAGCCGATAACCTTATAGACGCAACCGTCGCTTCGGACGGGTAGAGGCACGAAATCTACGCCCATAGCGGACATAGATAGGATCGATGCCGCGAAAGCGGACTTACGCCTGGTCCGAGAGAAACGCGGCCAGGCTTACCGCCCCCTGGATAGCCATTGTTATGCCTCGCAGATCTCTTTGAAGAGTTGAAGTGCTTTTGGCCACGCTCCCATCGTTTCTTCGAAAACTTCATCGGTCATCATGACAACTTCAAGGGTCGTTTCAGCGTCACTTTCTTTTTTGAAGTAGTAAGTTTCCTCGGAGCCAACCCACTTTCGCATCATGTCGTCAGTGAGGCCAACTTCGATGTTCTGCGGGTTTACCATTGCAACGTGTTTGGCCTTTATCAACTCATTGGGAACGAGTTCTTCAATGATTACTTTCGTGCCGCCCTGAGTCTGGTCAAAGAATGAAATGTGTCCACCCTCTTTCCATTCTCCTTCATAGGTCATTCCCTCACCCCACGCTTTCGCCCAACCTGGATACACCGATTTGTCCGTGATCTTGGTGAAAACGAAATCTCGAGGCTTTTTGATTTTCACTGAATAGGCAAGTTTTTTCACGACGCAACCTCTCTCGTCCAGAAAGCACGACCACGAATCCAACCTGTATCCGATCGGCATCCCGGCAAGCGGATTTCGGGAATAACGATCATCGAAGGTTCAACCCATCGATTTCGAGTACCGCTCAACGGGAGAGCGAAACACCATTGAAAACGGGGATTCGGCCACCAGCAAGACGACGCACGCCGATCTGAGCGGACAATCCGGGGACAACATTTTTCCGCTCCGCAAGCCGGTGCCCGAGATGTCTGTCTTCAGGCGATTTCCAGCCATCTCCTGTTCTCATCGGGCCCGTGCGTGTCTCTCGTGACTGGCATCGCCTAGCCTGCATGTTGCGCCAGTCGATTGTGGTCGGGCGCAAATGCGCCGTCGCAGATGCAGCGAAACTCGGATTCGGGGCGGGTTCTCACAGTTACTGTTCGTTCTCCGCCCACAATCTATCCGGGCCCTCGCTTGTCCAGGCACGCTCGGGCTTGCCCTTCAGTCAATCGATAGCTATGGCTATGGTTTTTCCTCCAGGACGGCGCCGGAGCGCACCTGGCCGGCGCGATCATCCCGGATACTGGTGCAACATGCAGGCTAGTCGTCGTCGGCCGGAAGCACGCCGATGGTATCGAGCTGCGGAAGGGCGTTGTCGGCGACACCCTGGAGTTCCCCGCACATACCCATCATGTTGCCGGTGATGCGTTCCAGTTGCGCCTCGCGCTTCTTCCACAGGCGCTGCATGGCGGCCTTCTCCTTCTCGAGATCCTCGCGCATGGCATCGTAGGCATCCACGACGCCGCGTATCTTCTGGGCGAATCGCGGACTGCAGAGATAGTCGTAGAGCGCCTCCATCTTCTCGTTCTTGCCCACGCTGACGGCCTTCTGCTTCTGGCTCTCCGTCAGGATTGCGCGTAGCGCCTCGGCCACCGGCCGTATCGCGGCGGGCCTCACCAGCCAGACACCTGCCTCCTGCAGGAAAGGTTCGTTGGTCCCGGCGGGAAAAGCGGTGCTGACGAGAACAGCGAGTTCTGCGCCGGCCGCCTGCTGGTCGTCCTTGAGTTTCGGAATCCAGTTGTTCGACCAGTTCTCCGCCCGCTTGGCTTCCCAGATGATCTTTCCGCAGACGACGCCGCTGCGGGTCATCACGGTCTGGATGACGTCCGCGCCGCGCGCGCCCTTGCGGACGGCCTCGACCTGGTCGAGCGGAAACGCGGCGTTGAGGATCTCCTCCAGTTCCAGTTCCAGCACTTCCCCCTGAAGCTGTTGCGAGCCCTGCTCCAGTTTTCTCTTCAGCTCGTCGTTCGCCCTCTGGGCGTCCTCGATCTTCTTCTTGTACTCGGCCTCGCGGAGGCGGAAGGTGTCGGCGGTCTGCTGCTCGATACGCTTTTTCTCCTCGTCGAGGCGGCGCTGTACCTGGATCTCCAGTTCTGCCCGAGCCTCTTCCAGTGCCTGTTTCTCCTTGCGCAGCTCGAGTTCCTGCGCCCGGTACTCGGCGAGTTTCTTTCCCTTTGCTTCCAGCTCCTCACGGAGTTCTGCCGCCTGACGATCGGCCTCGGCGCGCGCTTCGGCGGCAGCCTGTTGTTTCTCCATCGCCACCTGTTCGCGCAGTTTCCGCAGGCTGCCCGCACCGGCCGCCACCTGTTCCTGCAGCTCCGAGATACGGGCATCGTAGGCCCGCGCCGCGCGTTTCTCCGCCTGCTGCTCGAGTTGCGCGCGCAACGCCTTGCGCTCGGACTCGAAGGCCGCCTCGTACTCCTCCTCGTAGCGCTCGATGGTCTGGCGGGCGATGCCCTCACGCAGCGCGAACTCGTGGTCGCACTCCGGGCAGGTGACCGGCTCGTCGGGCCTGAGAATGATCCGCTGTTCCGTTGCTTTTTCGGACATGGTGTTTCCTGGCTGCTTCGACGAGGTTGCGCTCAGCGGTTGAGGTCGTGGATGGCGGGCATGCCCTCCCCGGGTTGTTCGGGCTCAGGGGCTTCCCCCGCATCCGGGGACACCGCGTCGGAAGCATCCGCGGTTCCCTGGTCAGGCGGCCCGCCCTGCGGGGCGATATCGGAACCCTGGGCTTCGCGCTTCTCCCGATCTTCTTCCTCCAGTTCCAGGACCTTGGCGCAAACATCCGAGTTGGCCTTGGTCCTGTCCCACAAGCCCTTCAGCACCGTGAACACGCCGGCCGTGGCGACAGACAGGGTGTGCTGGCCGTACTTCACCGCGACGTCTTTCGGGTTGAGCTGGATCCTGGGATTGGCGAGCGTTCCGCCCACGTAGACCAGGCTCGCGAGGCCACCCAGGCTGATGCCGAGCCCCTTCCTGGGTTTGGACTGGGCGCCGATGCCGATCTGTTCCGTCTTGAGGTTGATGTTACCGCCACCAAACCAGGTGACCCGGGTCATCTGCGCGACGATGCGGTCATCGGCGTTGGCGATGCCGTCGGCAATGTCCAGGCGCGCGATGGCACAGGTGAGTTCCGATTTTTCCTCTTCCTTGTCGAACGGGTTCAGCGAGTCGGTCAGACTCCTGCCGAACTGGGTCATGGCGGATTTCTCCAGTTCCAGATCGCGCACGTCGATGATGATCTGGCCGTCGAGGCCGGCCATGATCTCTGCGATGGAGTTGCCGCTACCGTCGAGATCCACATAGAGGCTGTAGGTACCCCCGAAGTAACGCGTGGTCCCGTTGTCCATGTCCACATGAACCGACATCCGGGCCGGTTTGCGCGAGGCATCCAGCGACGCCCTGGCCTCGAAGCTGCCCTGCCCCACCGATGCATCGAAGGGATCCACAGCAAGAATGCCGTCCTCCAGGTGGACTCGGGCATTCACCGCGTAATACGCGACGTTGTGCGTCAGGAGTTCGTCGGCCGTAATCCCGACGTTCGCATCGAGTTGCTGCAACACGTCGAAGGGCAGCGGATCGGACGGAAACAGCTTCTTCGACTTCGCACCCGCCGGTGACGTCTCGTCCGTCTCCGAAGCAACTCCGGCGGTCTGCGCCGGTTCGGAGGCCGCCTCGCCGGGTTCCGTGGAATCCGCGACATCTTCGGCACCAGGCGCCCGCCCTGCGGGGCCCGGTGACTCATCCAGGTCCACCAACAGGAAATAACGGGAAAGATCGATGGACCCAAGGTGGAAATCGGCCGTCAGCAGGGGCCGTTCCCCTTCCTTCGCTGGGGACTTGAAAGCCGCCTCGCCGGTGATCCTGTTCGGCCCGACCTGGATGTTCAGCTTGTCGGCCTTGTAGCTGCCGGAACCGAATTGAAGCGTTCCTTCCAACTTCAGCGGTTCATCGTGCGATATCTCCTGCCCGGCCAGCGCCGCCGCCTGCGCCACGGAATCCGCCTCGACGTCGAGCGCGAGGACGATGCCCTGCGCTGCGAGCAGATTCTGGATGGTGCCGTCGATACGCGCCTTCACACCCTCGGCACTGAGGGTGCCGGTCAGCTTGCCCGGCGCGTCGAGGCCCACCTCGCTGACCAGGGTGCCGGTGAGCGACAGCGGCCCGGAATCCGGCAACTCCTGGCCCGTCAACTCGTTCAGCACGGCGAGGGAATCCAGGTTCACCTTCACCCCCGCGTCGAGTCCCTCGACGGCAATGGCATCGGCGAGAGAACCCTCCACGGCCGCCTGGATACCCCGGGCCGACAGCTCTGCCTTGATATCGCTGACCGAGAAAGTTTCACCACTGGAGGCCACAGTGGCAGAGGCGGTGACGGGCCCGAGGTCAGGCAACTCCGTCTTCGCGTACTTCGAAAAAGCCGCCACCGATCCGGCCTCCACAGTGACGGCGGCCGTGAGGCCCTCGAGGGCCATGGCGTCTTTCAAGTCACCCGTTGCCGTCGCTTTCACGCTGCCATCTTCGACGTCCACCTGAAAGCCGGAAACGGCCAGGGTCTCCATGCTGCCGCTGATCGCCGCCGCTGCGCGCAGCGTCGGCGGAAGTTCCACCGGGATCTCCACCCCTGCCAGTGCCACCACCTCTGACAGCCGGGCCGTGTGGGCATCCACCGAGAGATCGATGCCGCTCAGGCCGGACAGGTCGGTGACACTGCCGGTTACTGCCGCCTTGAGCAGCTCGGCATCCAGGTTGGCCTTTAGGTCGCTGGCACTGTAGCGGCCGTCTCTGCCACTGATCCTGACGCTGGCGTTGAGGGGGCCCTGGTCAGGCAGATCCCTGCCTGCAAAAGCGGAAAAAACGGCGAGACTCGGCACCGCGACCTGCACCACCAGGTCCGCATCGGCGGTGGCTGAAATGGCATCCAGCGTCCCGCTGGCGTTCAGGCTGATTTCCCCCAGATTTCCCACGAGGTTGAAACCGGCGGGCGTCTGCACGGTGGCCGGCGCCGTGTTGACCAGACCGCCCGCGAGGGTGAGCGGGTGCTCGTCCAGCCGGCCGTTGATATTCACCAACAGGTCATCTTCCCGCGATCGCAGCAGCACGGTCTCGAACTCGGCGCTGTGCGAAAGGTCTGCGGCGGCGTCGTTGAAAGCCACGCTGACCTGTTCCAGGCGAACCTCGCGGATGAAGGGGCGCAGCGGGAAGCCGCCACCGTCGGGAGATACCCGTTCGTCCGCCTCTTGCTCCACGGCATCACCGACCATCTGCCAGTTGGCCTGCCCGTCCGCGCCGGTTTCGAGCAGCAGGTCCGGTGACTCGAGCACCAGCCGCACATCCAGCACGCCTTCCAGGAGGGGCATCAGCACCACCTCGCCCTCGACGAGTGCGCCGGTGAACATGTCCGGCCGCGAGGCCCAGTCCGGATTGGAAAAACGGACATCGGCTGCCCTGATCCTGAAGCTGGAACCCAGCTCCACCTCCAGGTCGCCCCCGATGACGAGCTCCCGGCCGGTGGCCGATTCGACGATGGATCCGACCAGGCGCTTGTACTGTTCACCGGGCAGGAGGTTGATGGTCGCTACGGTGAGCAGGACCAGCCCCAGCAGGGAGGCGAGGGTGATACCCAGAATTTTGAGTAAACGCATCAGAAGGGTTCCAGTTGACACTGCGAGAGACGCAAAGGGATTTCAGACCATTCCATCGCCGAAATGGGGCATCGCGCCGCGGCCGGGCCAGCCGCCGGATAAGGCAAATCGTCGTTCACGATATGGCGCACGATGCCCGAAGGCCGTGCGTGAGTGCGTTGCTTTCGCCCGCACGTTCTCATTGCTTGTCCACTTTCGATTCGTCTGAATCGACCGGGTCGCGTTCCCTGCCCCCGGAAAATACATCGGTCTGGCCGGGAACATAGCTGTCGAATTTCTCCCGGGCACCGAAGATGTCGAAGTTGCGCTCTTCGTCCCTGACCTTGAGGATACCGTCGAGCTTGCGGAAACGGGCATAGAAAATGCCCTCCCTCGACGCATCATCGAACATGCCCTTGGCCCCCACGTCGATCTTGTCGCTGCCCACGACGGCATAGGGAATCCTCGCCCTGCCCGAACTCACGGACAGTTCGGACGTGCCCCGGATATCCTCAACCGTCAGCAGCTTCTCTATCCACCCGTTTTTACCCCGATGGTTGGCAAAGAGGGCCACGATGGGCCGGCTGTCCCGCATGGACACTGTCGCCACCGCATCGAGCTCGAGGGGCCTTTTCCACACCACACGACCCTGGTCGAGGTCGAACTGCGCAGCCCACCCGGCGTCGTCGAAGGTCCCGGCCGCTCCTTCCACGCGTACCTGGTCCAGCCGCACGGAAGATCCCGATATGTCGAATTCCATGTTCGATGGGACGCCCCCCGCCAGGTTGACGTCCACCGCCAGCGCCGCAGCAAGTTGCTGTTCGTCGATCCGGCTCTTCAACCCCTCGGTATTCAACCTGACAAAGCCTCCGGCCGAGGCCTGTTCGAGATGGACGTCAGCGGTCAGGGCGGCTTCACCCCCGGTGAGACGCAACGGCAGCTTCTCAGGGAAATACTGGTTGTAAACGGACATGTCCGTGACGCGGGCGGTGGGGATCTTCAGATCGACGGCGGTCACCGTCGGCTCCGCACCGATTTTTACGCCCGTTGCATTGGCTGCCAGCGCCAGGCTGACGTCTTCCACCACCGAGGTCTCCTCGCCCGTGCGCCGGAGATTGCCGTTGTCCAGGGTCGCGTTCAGCATCATGTCAGGGGCTTCGCCGCCGCTTTCGACCGAGATCTCCATGCGGCCATCGCCCTGCGCCACGTAGTCGAGCACGCGGACCTTCAGGTCCGTCGGCTGCACGCCAACCCGGGTGCCTTCCGCCAGCCAGCCGGACCGGACAACCACCTGCATGTCCGCCTCTCCGCCGCCGGACACCGCCAGGTCGAAAGGGCTCCGGAACAGCTGGTTGATCCAGCCCAGGTCCGAGACGCTCAGTTGCGCCACCAGGTCGGCATCGACAGTTGCAAGCACCTCTCTGACTGGCTGTTGCTTCAAGGTCTGGATGGCACTCCTGAACCCTTCATCCCCGGCCTCGTTGGCAACCGGGATCGCGAGGCGTCCCTCCGAGAGCACCAGAGACGCGTGCCAGTCGGGAGAAATCTCTTCCGTTGCGGATGCCAGACCGGCGTCGAAAAGCTTCAGGTAACTCCCGGAGATATCCAGGCTGGCAGTTTCCGCTGCGCCGCCCGTGGCCTTCAGAGCCAGGTCGAGGCTGCTGACGAACCTGGAATCCTTGAGCGCCAGGTCGGCCTGGTCCGATACCACCTTCAGATCCATGTCCAGGTTGGTGGACGACATCTGTGCCTCACCTGCCAGTTCGCCGGTACCACCGTTCAGCGTGACGGCCCACTGCTCCGGGAGCAGGTACTGGTAGGCTGCCAGGTCCGGGACAGCCATCCTCGGGATCCTGACCACCACCCTGGCGGTGCCGTTTTCGCGCTGCTCGTCCAGCAGGATGCGATTGTCTCCCTCGATCTCCAGCGCGAGGTCTTCCCCTCTGACAAGAGGACGAGGATCGTCCGCATGGAAGGCCTCCACGGCACCGAAGGTCATGCCAAGTCCCAGGCGCTCCGGGGCGTCGTCACCCACGGCGATGGCGATGTCGCCCGAACCCTTCACCAGGTACGAAGCCGCATCCAGGATGAGTTCGGTTGCCGAAACGGCCATGTCGGTCCCGGCGACAAGGTCGCCCCGGTCATAGTTGAGGCGCCCGCGCCACACTCCCTTTCCGTCCACCTGCATGCCGTCGAACCTGTACAGGTAGACATCGAGAAAATCGAGGCTGTCCACGGGCAGGTCCAGTTCGACGTCGGCCGTCAGGAATGCAAGGGATTTCACCCCCTTGTTCTCGGACGGAACGAAAGGCGCGAATCCGAATTGCCCCGACAGGGACCCTTCGCCCTGGACCGCCGCCTCGTCGTTGATCGACAGGGAATTCACGACAACGTCCGCGGTGCTTTCATCCAGGAAGAAGGGCCCGCCCCGCGAGGTGTAACCCAGCAGCCTCGCGGCCAGCTCACCGGACATGGCACCCCGCACCTGGAAGACCCAGACCTCGTGGCTGCCAAGCGCGCGGATATCCGCCACTTCGACGGTCCATCCGCGCCCCTCTTTCTTTTTCTTCGGCGTGGCCGGGGACTCGGGGTCGCGCCCCTCGATGGGCGGAAAAAAGGCCTTGATGGCTGCGTAATCCTTGTCTGGCCTGGGTCGCGGACGCAGGTGGAAGTCCACGTCTTCCGCGTCGACACTGCCGATGTGTACCGTCTTGGTTACCAGGGGGAGCAGGGACATGGACGCCGAGGCGCGCGCCACGTCCGCCTGCCATTGCTGTGACGATGTCTGGCCGTTGGCTGACACACCCCGGGCATGGACGCGTAGCGGGTACCAGGTCCATGCGCGGTCCCAGGAAACCGCGAACCTCTCTGGCCTGATCTTGTTCACCAGCGTCTGGGTCAACGGCAGGTTCAATGCAAGATTGAACAGGACGAGGTAGGCCACCTCGATGAGGACGACGATCTTGACGATTCGCAGCAGTTTTCTGTTCATGCCGATCCTGTCATGAATAACGTAATGCCGAACCTGAAGCGTCAGGACAGACGCTAGTAGACTTTGACCACAACTTCCAGGTAACCGTCCTTGATGGCATTCACCACCACTGGCCGGGCAGCCTTGCCATCGAGGCCGATGGACAACCGGCCAATCACGCCTTCGAGGCCACGCGTATCACGAATCATGCGGTTTATGCACACCCGGTCCACCGGGTCCTCGCAACGGTTCATGGCCAGGCGCAGAACACGATAACCCTCCGCGCCGAGGCCGGTGTAGGTGGAGCCGCGTTCGCCATACGTGGACCGGTGGGCCTGCGAAACCCTGCGCCCGTAGCCTGTCAATATCATGTTGTGCCCGGCGAAATCGGTCGCATAGATGCCCTCCAGCATGTCCGCATCGTCGGAGCGCCGTTTCAGCGCGGCGGCCAGCAATCCGTCGCTGCTCATCATTTCCGTGTCCCAGTCGATTTTTCTGGCCGCGTCGACGATGGACAGGGCATGGTCGGCATTGACGGGGATGTAAAGCAGCTCCGTATTGAGGGTGCGCAGTTGCTGCAGGAGCTCAACGTAGGCATCGACATCCGCCTGCAACGGGTGGATAGCGGTAATGGCCCCGCCAATGGATTCGAACTTGCGGATGAACTCGTCGGCGAGCTGGGAAGAATAGACACTGTCGGCGTCCCGGATGACCGCAACACGCTCCAGGAGCAATTCGTCGCGGACGAAGAGTGCGGCGACACTGCCCTGGAATGCATTGTCGAAAGCCAGCTGACTGATGAAGCTGCGGTCCTGCGTCACGCCAGTGTGGGTCGCGTACAGGGTCAGGACGGGAATTTGCCCGGCGTCCGCCGCGGCGCCAGCCGCGAGTGCCGCTTCGCTGGTGGACAGCAGCAACACGGCGGCCAATCGCTCGTCCTGCGACAGATCCTGTATGGCCTGCACGGTAGCGGCCGGGTCATTGCGGTTGTCGACCCTCACCAGCTCCACGGCGTCGCCGTTGGCCAGCAAGGGCTCCAGTACCCGCGCCGCGTCGATGCCCCTGCCGCCGTGAAGTCCCATGACCTCGAATTCCCCGCTGGCGGGCCCAATCACGCCGATCCTCACAACCTGTCCACTGGGCGCCACGCTTCCCTGCTGTTCGCATCCGGCCAGGGTGCCGAGCGCGGACAGGATGAGCAGGCATGCGGTGGCGAGCTTCACGTTGACCCTCACGGTATGTATTCGATGTTGGCGATCACGCGCAGCTTCCTCTCGAAGTTGGCTTCCATCTTCTTCCTGAAGACGGTCAGGTCGTCACGGGTGATGACGTCGCGCGCCAGCAGTTCCACTGACAGGACTTCCCTACCCTTCTGGCGGCTCAGGCTCGCCTTCTGCACGATCAGGTACTTGCCGTTCACCAGGAACCTTTCCGTCTGCCATGCCTTCTCGAGGAGACTGTCCTCGACAATCTGAGAGAAAGAGAGATAGAGCGGGACGGCGATCAGGACCAGGGTCAGTGTCACGGCTGACATGCTGCGCTTGTCGCGTACCGCAGGGGCATAGCCCAGAACGCGAAAAGTCAGTGCCGCGGCGACGGTAATCCCAACGAGATTGGTGGAAAACAGCAGGAAGGCCTGGGCGAAGAAACCCGGATCCAGCCGGCCCAGACCGATGCCTGCAACCGCCAGCGGCGGCACCAGCGCCACGGCGATGGCCACACCGGCGAGACTCTGGAGAATCTCCCGGTAGGCTTTAGTATAGGCGCCCGCCACGCCCGCCACGATGGCAACCCCGAGGTCCAGCAGGCTGGGATGCAACCTGCCCTCCATCTCCCCGGTGATCGGCTTGTACGGAAATGTCAGCGTGATGAAGGCGGCCGCACCCAGCGCAATGAGAATACCGACGGCGATCTTGCGAACGGAGCGTTTCGACAGCTTGTTGTCCTGCCGCACCAGCCCCATGGAAAGCGAGATGATGGGCGCCATCAGAGGCGCCAGCAACATGGCACCGATCACCACCGCCGCGCTGTCCTGGTAAAGCCCGATGGTGGCGAGGGTGGTACTCAGGACCATCAGCGACAGGTACTGGGAACTGATGGTGGCGTCATCCCGCAGCGCCGTGAAGAGATCGCGGAAGCGGTCTTCGGACGCGTAGGGAAAGAAAGGAATGGTCTTCTTGCAGGCCTTGGCCAGTTCCTCCTTTCCTTTCGGCAGGTCCCGAACGTCGATTTTCTCACCCGGGGGCTTGACGGCCTCCGCGTCTGCGCGGAAACGCTCACCGACGTTCAGCCTGAGTGCATCCGGAAACGCCTCGAAACGCACCGGCAAGGGGCTGGTTGCATCCCTGTCGATATCCACCCAGAGCTCGGTATCGGAGGCAATTTCCAC